>Ga0208790_1000314_pt1 | contig 25045 bp, 34 predicted proteins | sample 10_taG_FD_184083 | JGI IMG/M metagenome (GOLD analysis project Ga0208790, IMG submission 184083) | Marine viral communities from the Subarctic Pacific Ocean - 10_ETSP_OMZ_AT15264 metaG (SPAdes) (version 2) | ecosystem: Environmental > Aquatic > Marine > Oceanic | place: Pacific Ocean | collected... | reverse complement strand
GGAGACGGTAGCTGGACATTTGGCTCGGCAGTGGCGTTGACCCCAGGGGCATGGACGCATTTCGTGATCACCAGAAGCGGTTCAACGATTTCAATTTACAAAAATGGTGTACTTGCTGTGTCGGACAACTCATTCCCGACGACTATTACAGCAGCAACCATACCAATGTGGCTTGGAGCAAACCAATCATCAGGACAATATTGGCAAGGCATATTAGATGAGTTCGCTATTTGGGAAAGAACCTTAAGCGATCTGGAAATAAATCAAATATATTTCTTCCAATCTGGTTCGTGTGCATCCGGGTCCGTGGGACTCGGAGAAACCTTTAGTTTTACACCAGATGTCACAGGAACATATACTATCCAACTGGAATTAGATGATTCTTTGAGTTCCATGAGCGGGAATGTTAATGCGGTTATTTCTTCGGGCGGTGGCCCGGGTGTGACCGGCACTGGCTCAATAGAGGGTGTTGTTTGGGAATTAACTTCCGAGACAACCGGAGAATCTGTAATTGAAGGAAATGTTTGGGAATTATCTACAGAGGCAGCCGGTGAATCTCGAAATGAAGGTGTTGTTTGGGAACTTTCTGCCGAACCTCTTGATAAGCCATCATTAAATATTCCAGATATAACCTCCATATCCGGTGCTAGTTCTTGTTTTTATGCAACAGCGAGTTATACAGAAACAGGATCCATCGCATATGCTTGGGAATGGGTAAGCATCCCTGGCGGATCATTGATTACATCTGGGAGTAGAACTGGATTCTCTGGATCCGGAGGGGCATACAGCGAAATTCCGACCGGATCGACAGCTTGCTATCTTCCTGATGTTATTGGATCATATGTTGTTAAAGGCACTTTTTATAGTGATACTGGCAGCGGAGGGGGAAGTTTTGCCTTTGATACGGCAACTGGTGTTGTATCCGGCCCCCCTGAGCCAGTTATTACCTCTTCAAACCCGAATACAAAATTAGTTGAGGCCGATGATGCATCTTCTGGATATGTTTTTAATACTTATAAGATGATGTCGGTCCAGAGAACTAGAACAATAGAACAAATTCCTTTTATTTTTGGTACAAAAAGTAAACAAACTTTAAGACTTAGAACCAATCAGGAATTTACTGGTTCAAGTTAAATTTTTTAAACTATTTATTATGTAATATTATTTTAAAAGGAGTATTATCATGGGAAAACAAAGAAGAAGGGTCGCCCGTGCGCACTTTAAGGCACTTGCGGAGGCAGCGGCAAAGGCGGCCGCAGAAAAATCTGTAGAAGATAGGGTTGTTGAAAAACCCAAACCTATAACCAAAAAGTCAGAACAACCTAGAGCGGTTGCAATGCCTAAGAAAGCGAAAGTTTCTACAACTAAATCTACAACCAAACCTACAACTAAATCTACAACTAAACCTACAACTAAATCTACAACCAAATCTAGAAATACTAAAAAGAGTGCCGAAAAGAGCAGAGGTCGCTTTAGAAAGAAGGAAGAGGAATAAATAAATTATGGATTTTGATAAATTAACAAGAAGTTTTTTATTAGGAGAGTGGAAAGGAGGAGTTTCTATTAATTCTCGCTTATCCTCTATTAAAGAAGCATTACAAAGTCTCAAACCTCGGACGATAAAAGAGCAACAGAGAGTTGAACTGGCCTTGGAAAATCTAACACATATTAGAAGAGGATATAGAAAGCTTCAAGAAGAACATAAAATTCTTGAAGAAAAGCTTCAAGTTCTAGAAGAAGGCCAAGGAGACGAATAATGTTTTTAAAAGAAGGTGGTGCTGGTGGCCACATGCAACACCCCTTTGATCTTCCTGATGTGAAAACTGGTGAAGATTTGAAAGATTTTTTTGATCAGGCCGCAGCGCTTGTTAAAAAAACCCAAGCGGTTAAGATCGATGGTGTTAATGTTAGCTTCAAATTAATATCAGATAGAAAAGATAGAAAAGAATTTGCTATTGATCGGGGGAGTACAAAACCAATTGATATTGAAGGTGTCTCGATAGATCGCATTGGCGAAAGATTTTCGGAAGGCCATGGCATGAGGATTGCGAGTAAAATTCTTCTTTCTATCTTCAATGAAGCTCTGCCGAAAATTGAGCCAGAATTAAAAAAATTAGGAATGTGGGATAATCCAACAATTTTTTTGAACACAGAATATGTTGCTGAAACAACTAACGTAACAGAATATGATCATAGCTTTTTGGCCATTCATGGAGTTAACCAATTCTATGAGAAAACAAATTCAAGAACAGGAGTTAAGCGGCGAGGCTTGGAGCGTCCCACAGTATGGGATCCTGATAAAGAAAAAGAGGTTCCGATCGCAGATCCAAGTGTAGAAATTTCGTATGATCGAGAAGTCCTTCAAAAGTTGGTAGATAAAGTTCAGCCTTTTGCCAAGCAATATGATTTTGAAGTTTATACTACCATCCCAACATCTTTTAAGAAAGAAGCTGAAATTAATTTTAGGAATACTCTTGATCAACCCTTTACTGTGGTTTTTGATGGCGAGGATGAAATAACTAAATCTCTTGGAGATTGGTTAAAAGAGATTGATAATCCGAGACATATCTTTATCACAAGGCCAGATGGGAAGAAAATAGGCGCCTTAAGCAAGGAAGTTTATACAACAATTTTAGATGGCGAGCCCATAACTTCTTTGGTTCGCGACGAAGAAGATGTCATGCCAGCAATTGCGGGCGCGGTTTTTTATCATGCCACTAGAGTGTTAGGAAATGACATTTTAAATGCCCTGACTAGTCCTATGGGGGATGTTATGAATCACGAGGGAGTAGTAATCAGGCACAAAAAGTTCGGCCAAAAGCCGGTTAAAATTACCGGTGAATTTATTCTTGGAGGCATGAGAACTAATTTTCAAGAGTCAAAAGAATACAGTGAAAATTTTATTAATGAAGTCCTCGATGTCTTCTTGGAAAATCTAGGACAAGAAAAAAAGATTGTTCTGTATCCCGGAAGATTTCAGCCCATGGGAAAGCACCATTTAGAGGTTTTCCGGAAATTAGAAGAAGAACACGGTGTAGGAAATGTTTATATTATTACTTCCAACAATGTTAAATTGCCGAAATCTCCCCTAAATTTTGAAGAAAAGAAACAAATCATGCTTAGGCATGGTATACCAGAAGAACAAATTTTGTTCGCCGAAAGTCCCTATCGAGGCCAGGAATTAGATAAATATTTTGACCCCTCGAATACAATCGCTGTGTATGCTGTCGGAAAGAAAGACATGGACGAAGATCCTCGTTTTTCAAATTTAGATGGTGTTACTAAGTCCGGTTCTCCAGCTTGGTACAAGAGTTATGAAAATAATAAAGACAATCTCGAAGTGATCGATAAACATGGTTATGTTGCCGTTGCACCTCACGTTTGTATCACCTTGAAGAATGGAGATGAGATGTGCGGAACATCCATCAGGAATGCTATGAAAAATTTGGATGAGGAGAACTTTGAAGACCTCATGGGGTGGTTTGATCAAGATATCTATGATATGCTAAAAGAAAAAACTTCTGGGGCATCAGAGAGCCTTCAAGAAGCAATTTTTTCACTAATTGAAGAAGTCATCGATGAGAGGGATAAAGTAAGTAAAGAAATTTCAAAACTCTCTGCAAAGGGTGAGTGTGAAAATAACCACGATCAGTGTGTAGCAATTGCCCTCTCCAAGGAGGAGCGTCAGGAACTTGAAGAGCTTAAAACCGGCGGCGGCGATTCCGGTGTATTTTCCAACACTCCCGGGCCACCGGTGGCCAATTGTAGACAATGTTGTAAACAATGCAATTGCCCCCCCAAACCGCGCAAACCTAAAACCTCTTTCAGTTCTGATGATGATCCATTTTTTGATCCTATTGAAGAAACTTCTGGTGCTGGCGCAGCGGGAGGATATAGTCTTCCTTTGGGCCAGAAGCCAAAACGATTTAATAGTCCGAGGCCAAAAGTGAAAGGTATAAAAATTTATACTCGTAGATCAAAAGGAAACTAATTATAATATAAGATGGAGACTTTTTCGAATGATTGATAGAAATGATTTAATTAAAGAGCGGTTGTTGAGAGAAAATATTCGCAAGGCCATTCGCATTGTAAAAGAAAGGCAAGGCAAAAAAGAAGATTATGTTCGAACAATTGTTCGTCACCTCATTAAAGAAGAAGCAACAATTAAGTATGAGTATACTGCTCTCAACCTTTTGGCACATTTTATTAAGGAAGTTGTCGGAGATCCTTCTAAGCCAGATAGTAATCCTGTCTTTAAGGATGCTTTCACAGATTTAACTTCAAGCCCAGAAGACCGAGAATTATTTACAGAATTTGTTTTAGATTTTTCAAACGAAGATTTTAAAACAATCGATGCAGATCGACAACCAACACCACTTGGCCAGGATTTCGTTGAAAAAGGCTTCACTGATGAAGAAGAAGTAGACATCGAAGAGGAGCCCAAAGATGATGTAATAAGAGTTTCTGTTTCTGATATTGAAGATAATGATGGAGATCTCACTCCTCCTGAAGAGGAAGAAGATCTTTTTGCCTTTGGGGAAGATGGAGAAATTATTGAGATTGAAGATGAAGAAAGTCACACAGATTCTGGAATTAAGATTTATAGTCGCGAAGCCTACAAAAGAATAGGGCCTTCTCTGCGTAGATATTATACACAGATTGAAAAAGACAGTCCACTCAACAAGGGCGTCCAAATTGACGGAAAAGATTATGAGCCGGGAGAACTCTCAGAAAGAGAATTGTTTCGAATTTATTTGAAGAAAAACATCCTCCTATGGGCCAGCAGATATGAAGATGAGTTCTTTAACGACACTCCAGAAACTCAAATTAACATTGATTCTGGTGGAGAGGAAGAAGAGATCGTCGCTGGTGAAGAAGAGTTTGATTTAGGAATCTAAAAAAATTACAACTTTTTCCTTGACAACATTTAAATTTAATGCTATATTATATATATCATACTAAACACTCTAAACATACTAAACACTCTATTCACTCTAAACATACTAAACACTCTATTCACTCTAAACATACTAAACACTCTATTCACTCTAAACATACTAAACACTCTATTCACTCTAAACATACTAAACACTCTATTCACTCTAAACATACTAAACATAGCTAATGAAATCTTGGAAACGCAAGAAAAATTACAATGGTAAGAATAAAAATTATAGTATGAGTAAGAAGCTTCGAAAAGAACGACGTTCTAACGAGGAGTTTGAAATCATGTTAAACACCTTAACATTAGAAGAGGTTATAGCATTGAAACTTGAATTAGCCACCAAACCAATTGCCAATAGAATGTATGGATTTCCTATTTGGCATTCGTTACATAGCATCGTACAAGATGCAGTTTTTAAATATGCATTCTCTGCCACAAGAACTCAGGCCGAAGCAATGCGTTTTCTTGGTTTAAAGGAAAATTCTTTTCATCTTTTAAGAAAAAAATATGGACTTGATGACTATTTTCTTGACAAAGAGGAGAAATAATGTTATTATATAAATAATGATGATTAGTTCAATTGAGAGTGAAGAAGGATTTTAAGCTATGTATGGTGAGGTTCAATATCTCTTACGAACCCAGGATAAGGAAAGGGGAAAAGACCTAGAATTTCCAGAATTAACGAGAGAATAACAAGTTGGCCATGTGAGTAAACCAACTCCTTCTAATCTTTCAGATTTTCAAACTATTTAGTATTGGAAACCAAAAAAAGAGGTTAATGTGTTACACAAAGATATGATAGATTTTGTTACACCAGAGGAAATAATAGAATTAGCATACTCAGAATATGAAACACGACTACCAAAAGATGCAGATTTAAGAATAAAAATTGCCGTCGACGATGGCGGCAAACATATAGAATTTCTTGTAAAAGGGTCAGGCAATGCTTCTATGCTACGCGGAGATCTTCCGCCAAGATATAATGATATGAGGACAGTTGTTGTTTATTCGAAAGAAAATGAAACAAAAATCAAAAAAAAGATAAAGATTAAGAAAAAAGTCCTTGACAACTGAATCAAATAATGATATATTATAGGTATGGACTTTTAGCTCAGTTGGTCAGAGCACCCGGCTCATACCCGGATTGTCGTTGGTTCAAGTCCAACAAGGTCCACCACTAAAGGAGAGAGAATGAGACGCCCAAATGGTCGAAAATATCCTCGTGACTTACGCGGCGCAGAAGCGCTCAAGCGCCAAGAGGAGAGAAATAAACGTACACCAGAGGAGCAGTTAAAACTTCTCGATGAAAAATTAGGTATCGATACTGGTGCCATAAAAGAGCGCACTCGTTTGATGAGAATTAGTGTGGAAGCAAATCAAAAAACAAGGAATAAAAATGTCAAGAATCCAAAAATTAAAAGAAGCAAATCTAAATCCAGGAACTACAGTTCGCCTTAAATATGAAGATGGCTCGGATGTGATCCATGCTAACGATAATTATATTGAGAATGTAATTAACTCTACATATATTACTGACCACCTGGCCTATCTCGTATTAAATCCGATGTTGGGGAATAATCAAATCTTGGCAGAAATGAGAGAACAAGGCCTTTTAGATTCATACGAAAGAGGATCATATAATTTTGAAGATTTTGTATCAGAAGTAGTTGTACAAAACTGGCGCGCCTATGATTGGATTGAGACATCTACGGAAGCGTTTGATCACAAGCGAGGATTTACAACAGTTTTAACAACCATTGAAACAACTTCGGAAGCCGTCACTCAGATGGCTGATTTTGAACTTGCTGGCTGGAAGATCGAAGTGGATCATCCCTTGGGTATTTTGGAGCTTGGTGAATGAGCCCTTGTAGCTCAATGGAAGAGCAACAACCTTCTAAGTTGTCGGCTGTAGGTTCGAATCCTTCCAAGGGTGCCATTTGATGATGAGATTAATTAAAAAAATAATAAAATCTTATTTTGTTTTCGGCCTCGGGATGTTGTTCGGAGCAGTAATAGCTTCGGTAGTATCTTGGGTAATAATGTCTATAACGCACGGAAATCCAGATTTAGAAAAATTTTTAGATGTAAGAGAATGTTTAGAGGAGAAAATAAATGAGCAAGAAAGCCCCGAGAACCCCATATAATACAGTAATGGTCTCGGGTGGTTTTGATCCCATTCACGTTGGCCACATACGCTTGATCCGCGAAGCCTCACAATATGGGGATGTAATTATAGCAGCCAATTCAGATAATTGGCTCTTTAGAAAAAAGGGCTTTAATTCTATGGGCTTTCATGAGAGAAAAGAAGTTCTTATGGCGATCAAAGGAGTTGTTAGTGTAATCGAAGTAGATGACGATGACGGCACGGTTTGTTCAGCATTGATAAAGCATCAGCCAACCTATTTTGCAAATGGAGGTTACAGAACAAAATATAATACTCCAGAAACAAAGATTTGTGAACAACTTGGTATTGAAATGTTGTGGAATATAGGAAGTCAGAAGATTAATGATTATTAAGCCATATGGATTAATAGATAGAATTATTACAAGATTATTTTTAGCCTTTTTTTGGTATGTGCTTATGGCGCTTATTTTAGTAAATATTGTGTATTATGGATTTTATACCGAAATATTTTATAGTGAGGAAAAAACGAAAGATAGCAGATTTAGAGCATAGTTACTAGTATGAGCACTGCTAATTGGTTTTTATATATTGTAAAAGAGACATTTTTGACCGAAGATGAAATTATGCATACGGGAGACAGTGGAGTTGGGAGGTGTTCAATGGATCCTGGTGTGATGGAGGCCCCTTACGGAATGATGTATGTTATTCCGGACACTTTTGTTATAGAATATCACAAGAAAAAGGGATTAAAAAGAGTATGTTCTTCGGTAGTGAGAGATGCTGTTGAAAGTTATTTTGGAGTTAAATTAAGGTAATGCAAAATGAAAATTAAAGAAGGAACTCTTTGTTATGTCTCCATGTCTGGAAACGGAGGCATAATACAGCCCATATTTGGTGAAACTGGTAAATCTTTTTTTTCTGCCGATCAAGAAGTAAAAGTTCGTGACATAAATTGTGAAGATAAAAATTTAATTGCCGTCTTGACTAAGGCAAACATAATTGAAAACCTCATCGCTGAAGAAGATGTTGAAACAATAGTGTGGATAAGCAAAGACAATTTAAAACAAGTCGTCAAATGACGGCTTTCTTTTTATATAAGAACTAATTATTAATAGAAATGGTTATAAATGGCTAAAAAAACATATGTCTTAGATACCAGCGTTTGCTTAACAGATGCAAAATGCTTGCAAAAATATCAGAATAATGATATTGTTATTCCATTAAAGGTATTAGAAGAAATTGACGGTCATAAAAAACGTCAAGATTCCGTTGGTGCTAATGCAAGAAAAATTATTAGAACATTTGATGTACTAAGGGCCAGAGGAAACCTCCAGAAGGGTGTTAGAATGGGAAGGGGAAAAGGTTTTCTACGAGTAAATTATGGTGATGCATCCCTTCTGCCAGTAGATTTAGACTCAAGTGTCGCGGATAATTTAATAATTTCAACAGCATTATTTGAATCAAAAAAGAGCCCCGCTAGAAAAGTTATTTTAGTATCTAGAGATATCAATATGAGAGTCATCTGTGACTCAGTTGGTGTCCAATCCGAGGGCTATGCTCTAGATAAAGTCATAGAAAATCATACAAGCCTATATGACGGCTTCATCACCAAATTAGTTGATGATCAAGTAATAGATCAATTTTATGAAGGTGGGGATATTTATCTCGAAAATGATAAAGGAATGAATCCGAATCAATTTGTAATGCTGGTTTCATCTTCTAATGAAAAAAAGACTGCGCTGGCAAGATATGTTTCGCGAGGTAATTCACTTCGGGAGATTTATCACGTCGGACAAAAGGGCTTGTGGGGAGTAAGCCCAAGGAATAAAGAACAATCCTTCGCTCTTGATTTGCTTCTTAATCCAGAAATCCCCTTTGTTAGTTTAGTGGGCAAGGCCGGGAGTGGAAAGACATTATTGGCCATCGCGGCCGGGATTTCGCAAGTATTGAGAGACCCTTTTGATAAAAATATTCCTCTCTATAAAAAGTTAGTAGTATCTAGACCTGTGCAGCCAATGGGAAAAGACATCGGGTTCTTGCCTGGATCTATGGAGGAGAAAATGCGGCCATGGCTCATGCCAATTCAGGATAACCTCCAATATCTAATGGGGGATGATAAGGTTACCTTGGAAGAATATATGGGGCAGGGGATCATAGAACTTGAAGCCTTGACCTATATTCGCGGAAGATCAATCTCAAATGCCTTTATCGTCATCGACGAGGCCCAAAACCTATCTATGCACGAGATCAAAACAATCATGACACGAGTCGGCGAGGGAACCAAGTTGGTACTGACCGGCGATATAGAACAGATTGATAATGTATATGTAGATGAGACATCGAGTGGGTTGGTCCACGCCGTAGAAAAATTTAAAAGAACATCTCTTACTGGGCACATTACCCTGAAAAAGGGAGAGAGATCCAGGCTTGCAACATTAGCCGCAGAAATTTTATAATTTTACTTGACAAGAGCGATAATTAAGGTTATAATAGTATTATAAAGGAATAGAAAACAAATGTCTATTGATCAAAATGATTATCAAAATGGATTATTAAAGAAAGTTGTAGCAACTGATGGAGAATTAAAAGAATTTCTAGTTAATTACACTGGGAATAAAATTCTTCCCGAAGATGACAATATAACTGTAGAAATGATTATAGAAACAATAGCTTCGGAATTCCCAGAATTATTATTGGCTATTGCAGAAGAAAATTATTTAAGAGGATATGCTAAGGGTCTGGACGATATAGCTCCGACTCCAGAAAACAATAATGTATAAACTAGACTACTTAAAAGAGTCGGCCAATAAAGCCTTCGATCAAACTAAAGAATTCGTTATGGGTGAGACTGTGCAAGTTTATATAAAGGATCCATTGACAAATGGAGTAAATATAAGAAACATTTTAGATAAAATTAATGTTTCCATTCCTCCACACTTGACCACTGAAATAGATTCTATTTACGTTGGAATTTTTGATGATTTCGAAGAAAAAGAAACGAATGCAGCATATAAAGATGGTGCCATTTATGTTTCAAGCCAACAAGAGGATGAGCAAGATTTATTAGATGATATGGTACATGAAATAGCTCACTCTTTAGAGGTTCCTTTTGGATATTTAATTTATGGCGATGGCGAATTAGAACAAGAATTTTTATCAAAACGTAAAAAATTATATAAAATATTAAAAAAAGAAGGTCTTAAGCCTAATAAAGAATCATTTTTGGATTTAGATTTTACGGAGGCCATGGATAATTACTTATATAAAGTTGTAGGATATGACCGTCTAAATATAATTGCAGCTTCTTATAGCTTATTTACATCAGCATATTGTGCCACATCATTGAGAGAATATTTTGCAAATGGATTTGAATATTATTTTTTAGATAATCCACAATATTTAGGACAAATATGTCCGGTTTTATATAAGAAAATACAGGAGTTACACGAATATGAAGGTTAATATAGAAAAAAAAGATGGAAAAATATTTGTATATGTTTCTGTTTCCAGCTTTGATAATCCTTCTTGCAATGAGAGAATTAAGATGAGGTCGGATGCAATATTAAGAATATTATCTGATCAAAATATTTCGAATATTGGGAAATGCTTGAAGCATGATAAAATAAATAATTTTAGAGGAAACACTAGCGGTGTTTGGATTTACGAAGATTTATCTGTTCGTCCCAAAATTAAAGCAGTGCCTCCCCGCCGTGCCCCTTCAAAGAAAAAGGCAAAAAAAGTTGAAAAAAAGCTTGACAAATCTGAAAAAGATGTTATAATAGAAGTACAAGAAAAAACTTTACCATCAAAAGAGGATTAATTGTCCCACATATCATTTTCAGAATTAAAGAACTGGAATTTCTGCCCCTTTTACCACAAATTGACTTACATCGATAAGCTCAAGGGATTTAGAGGAAATGAATATACCGCTTTTGGAACAGCTATCCACGACATAGCAGAGAAAAAATTGCTTAAAGAAACTTTCGAAGCAGCAGAAAACTTTATCCAGAGGTTCGAGGAATGTTTGGCTGAATTGGATGACGACATCGAATTTAGAGAAGATCCAGAAAAGATGGCCGTTCAGGCTATCGGCATCATCCCGGCAATCATGCCAGCCGTTGCGGAATACTTTGCGGACGGATATGAGGTAATCTCGACGGAAGAGCAACTTATGGTCCCAATTGATAATGAAGAAGGATACAATTTTAAGGGATATATTGACGCGGTTGTCAAGACCCCTGACGGGAAATATCACATTATTGATTGGAAATCCTGCTCTTGGGGCTGGGACATGCGCCGCCGATCTGACCCAATGGTCACCTATCAGCTAACTCTTTATAAGATTTTCTTTGCCAAGAAGCACGGCATCGATTTGAAAGATATCGAAACTCACTTCGCATTATTGAAGAGAACAGCAAAGAAGGATAGGGTGGAGATTTTTAGAGTTACGAGCGGAAATAAAAAAATGGAAAACGCCACCAATCTTTTAAAGAAGGCGCTTTTCAACATAAAAAAGAAAAATTACATAAAGGATAAGCGGTCGTGTGGTAAATGTGAATTTTGCAGATCTCCCGAGTGTCCATAATAGAGGTTTAAATGACAGAAAAGAAGAAGATTTTGGTGATATCAGATCACCCAATGGCCCCGTCAGGAGTGGGGACTCAAACAAAATATATTATTGAAACTCTACTAAAAACAGGAAAATATAAGTTTGTCTGTCTTGGTGGAGCAGTGAAACATCAAGATTATAAACCACAAAAAATTGAGGGATGGGAAGAAGATTGGATTATCTATCCGGTTAAGGGTTATGGAACACCAGAAATGGTTCGTTCGGCGATCTTTAATGAAAAACCAGATATACTTTGGTTTATGACAGACCCTCGTTTTTATGGTTGGCTGTGGATGATTGAGAATGAAATAAGAACTCATATTCCTATGGTTTATTATCATGTTTGGGATAATTATCCATATCCTCACTATAACAAGAAATTTTATGAATCAACGGATGTTGTTGTTTCAATTTCAAAAGTAACTTATGACATTGTTAATACTGTGGCACCAGATGTAGAAAGTCACTATCTTCCACATGCTGTTGATACAAACATTTTTTGTTGTCTTTCCAACGAAGATATCGCAAACCACCGCAAACAGCATTTCGGCGAAGATGATAAAAAAGTAACATTCTTTTGGAATAATAGAAATGCCCGCCGCAAAATGAGCGGTTCATTGGTTCACTGGTTTAACGAATTCGCAGAAGAAGTGGGGCCAGAAAAAGTCCGCCTTATTATGCACACCGATCCAAAAGATCCAAATGGTCAAGATCTAGAGATCTTAATCAGCAACCTCCAGGCAGACGATGGGCGAATTCTTATTTCAAAAAATAAAATCCCGCCACAAGCTTTAGCTGTGATGTATAACATAGCAGATTGCACTATTAATATTTCGGATGCGGAAGGTTTTGGATTGGCGACTCTTGAATCTTTGGCCTGCGAAACTCCAATTATCGTCAATATGACGGGTGGATTGCAAGAGCAGGTGACAGATGGAAAAGAGTGGTTTGGAATAGGCATTGAGCCGGCTTCAAAGGCCATCATAGGCTCTCAACAGGTTCCATACATCTATGAGGATAGGGTTTCTAAGGAAGACTTTATACAGGCTCTGAGAGATGTTTTTAATATGACACCGAACCAGAGAAAATTCCTCGGCCTTAAAGGAAAACAGCATGTTGTTGCAAATTATAATTTTGAAAATTACCAAAAACAGTGGATTAAAATGATAGATTCGGTCATCGAGAAATACGGTTCTTGGGAATCGCGAAAACACTATAAGCCTTGGGCTTTCACGGAGATTACAAAATGAAACAGAAAATCGTAGTAAGGGGCCCAGTCCTTTCACAATCCGGATATGGAGAGCAAGCAAGATTTGCCTTGAGATGTTTGAGATCGAGGGAAGATATCTTTGATATTTATGTTATTCCCACGAATTGGGGACAAACTGGCTGGGTCAGCGAAGCAAACGAACAACGTGCTTGGACAGATAAGAGGATCGCACAAACTCATATTTTCACCCAACATGGCGGACAGTTCGATATGTCGCTACAAGTGACAATTCCTAACGAATGGGAAAAACTTGCACCAATCAACATCGGGTATACAGCCGGCATCGAAACAACCAAGGTGGCACCAGTTTGGCTTCAAAAAGCCAACGAAATGGATAAGATTATTGTCGTCTCAAATCACTCGAAGGATGTTTTTGAAAACACAACATATCAGGGACAAAATAGCCAGACCGGACAAATCGTACACCTCGAATGTCGAACTCCGATTACAGCAGTTAATTATCCTGTTCGCAATTTCAAGAAACAAAAACTCAATTTAAAGCTCGATTACGACTTCAATTATCTTGCCATTTCTCAATGGGGCCCAAGAAAGAACTTTGACAATCTCGTCAAATGGTTCCTTGAGGAAAACTTTGATCAAGAAGTCGGCCTTGTTCTGAAAACATCAGTCAAGAATAACAGCATCATCGACCGCGAACACACTGGTTCGCGTTTAAAATCTCTTTTGCGCAGTTTCGGAGGGGAAAATTGTAAGTGCAAGGTCTATCTGATTCATGGAGATTTGACACCCGAAGAAATGAATGGTCTTTATCAACACTCCAAAATTAAAGCACTCGTTTCCACAGCACACGGCGAAGGCTTCGGCCTCCCGCTGTTTGAAGCTGCCTATAACGGACTGCCTGTAATCGTCTCCGGATGGTCTGGCCACTGCGACTTCCTTTATATGCCTGATCCAAAAAGGAAAGGGAAAAAGAAGCCTATGTTCGCATCTGTCGAATATGATCTTCAAAATGTACAAAAGCAGGCTGTATGGGATAATGTCATCCAAGCTGACTCTCAATGGGCTTTCCCGAGGGAGGCAAGTTTTAAGAGAAGATTGCGTGAGGTTCGCAGCGAGTACTCAAGATTCAAGAGAAATGCCAAGAAGCTTCAAAAGTATCTTGTTGAGAATTTTTCTGAGGAAAATAAATATGATGAATTTGTTTCCTTGGTCGTCTCTGTTGATAATTCTGCATCTGCCGCCCTTCATACACAAGAGTTGGATGAGGAACAGCTTAAAAATAAATATAGTAAATTTCTTGGAGATCTAGATGATTAGTATTGTTGTTACAGGAAAAAACGATAATTATGGTGGTCATTTTGATGAAAGACTGGAGTTGACTTTAAAGTACAACATCAAAAAATTTAAAGAACGTGGAATCGATACAGAAATAGTTTTCGTCGAATGGAATCCAGTTCCTGATCGCCCCCTTCTTTCAGAAAAATTAGTTAATATGCTTAAGAATATTAGATGTTATGTGGTTGAAAAAGAAGATCACGATTTGCTCTCCGGTCCATATACACACATGACATTTTTGGAATTTTTTGCAAAAAATGTTGGAATCCGAAGGTCTATGGGGGAATACATTATTTGTACAAATGCTGATGTTTTTTACGGAGAAAGTGTATTTGATAACATCGCTAACGAGCCTTTGGATAAGAATACAATTTACAGAACGCAGAGAAACGATATTCGATTTTTAAAACTAAACGGCCTATCCGAAAAACACTTTGAGGTTGCAACATTCAGAGTCAATCCACTGTATAATAGAAAGCCCTATACTGATGCATCTGGAGATTTTACGATGGCATCAAAAGAATTATTTGAAAAACTTCAGGGATACGACGAAAATCAGAGATTCGTTAAAATACATAAAGACACCAGGATCCTCTTCTCCTCTCTTTATAATCGAGAGGTAGATTACAAAGAAATTGGTAAAATGTATCACATCGATCACGAAGGTTCGGCGGTTGGTACAACGGGAAGATTGGACAATTATCGTCCAACAAATGGCCCTTACCAGTGGAAATACACTAAAAATTTGCCATATGAAAATCGAGATTTTTGGGGTATGTCATCTGAAATTGTTGATGAAATAGAATTAAAAGAAAATATTCATAAATTAACATTCAAGAAAGATTTTAACATTGATCAATATAACTTTGATGATTCTTCTTACATGTTCTCGCAAGACTTCTCGAATCGAACAAAGGTTGTGGATCTGAGTCAGGAAGATAAACAGTATCTTGTTGATAATCATATCTTTCATTCAGAAGCTATGCAAACAAAAATAGAAGAACAAGCCAAATTTAGAAACAATGGGGCAAAATAAAAATGGAAAAAGTAAGTGTAATTGGGATTGGAAAACTGGGATTGTGTTTCTCTCTAACTGCGGAGAAGTGCGGGTTTGATGTACTGGGCACAGACATTAGACAAAATTATGTAAACACTATTAATAATAAGACCTTTAACTCTGAAGAAGAAGGGGTTAGCACTTTACTAAAGAAAAGTAAAAACTTTAAAGCATCTTCAAGTAATGTCGATGCGGTCCAACATAGTAATTTTTTGTATGTTGTGGTAGCTACCCCCTCTCTTCCAAACGGCGAATATAATCATTCCTATGTGGATAGTTTAGTAGAAGAAGTTATCAGCCTTGGGAAGCAAAAGGAGAAAAAGTATTTTATTGTTTGCTGCACAACAATGCCAGAATATTGCGATCAAGTTCAAGAAAGGTTAACACCATATAATTACGAAGTTTGTTATAATCCAGAATTTATTGCTCAAGGGACAATTCTAAGAGATCAATCATTTCCAGACATGGTTTTGATTGGTGAATCTTCGAAAGAAGCCGGAGACAAGATTCAAACTCATTATGAAAAAATGACACAAAATAATCCAGTTTTCTGTAGGATGACTCGGACAGAAGCGGAGATTTGTAAGATTTCTTTAAATTGTTTTTTGACAACAAAGATTTCTTATGCTAATATGGTTGGCGACATCTGCCGAAAAGCTGGCGCTGATCCGGATGTTGTTCTGAGTGCTGTTGCTAAAGATTCTAGGATTTCTCCTAAATATTTGGGTTATGGGTATGGTTATGGCGGCCCTTGTTTTCCACGCGACAACCGAGCATTGGCCAAATATGCCGTTTCCAGAGGGATTGATGCACTAGTTAGCAAGGCTTCGGATGATATGAATAATTCTCACATAGTTAACCAGTTCGATCATTTTGTAAAAAATAACCAGGACAAAGAAAAAGAGGTAGTTTTTCGAACCGTCACATACAAGCCGCAATCAACAATGTTAGTAGAATCACAACAGCTTAAATTCGCGGTCATGCTGGCGAAGGCAGGCTATACTGTTGTCATCAATGAGAGGCCAACCATTATTTCTAGATTAAAAACATTATATGGCGATTTATTTACCTATAGAGAGAATGAGGGTGTTGGAAATTAATAACAAAGCTTCCGACGATTCGGGGTACATTTGTGGACTTATTTCTCCTGGGTGTACTGCTACTCATTGGTTATCAAAAATTTCTAGTCATACACAAGAGATGGGAAAAAGAAAAAAAGAAAAAGTGAAAATCACTGACCCAGAAGAAATTTGGGATTCTTGGTCTGAAAATAGGAAAAGAAATTTTTTAAAATCTATGTCACCGCGAGTTATGGATTTTTATTATTCTCTTGGATATAATTTAGAATTTATGAAAAAATAGGAGAAAAAATGACAAAGGGAAGAGAAGAATTTAGCAGAAATGTTGAAAGATGGACGACAATGCCGGCCGGCCAAGGAAGAGCAAACGTCGAAGATCTCATGAAGTTGGACGGAAATAGGCTACTTAACACATATTTTAATTATGCTGAATTTTGGTCGCAAGAACGCGGCTGGGAACATAAAAAATACTCTAAATTGTTTAGCGGACTAGATGTTGTGGAGGTCGGAAGTGGGTTTGGTTTTGATGGTTTAATGTTCTCCAAAAAAGCGAATAGCCACACATATGTTGATATTAATCCTAAACAAATTAATTTTTTAAAAAAAATCATTGGAACCATAAGCGAGAATCTAAAACCAATTGACAACATAAAGTATGAAGTACTCAATGATCCACTAAATCAGGACTTCGGCAGAAAATTCAGCGCACTTTATTCTCATGGAGTTCTTCATCACGTTCCTTTGGATTTTGCAAAATCTGAATTTAAAAATTTCGACAGCCACCTTGAGGTGGGAAGTCCCGTAATTCTTTTAATGTACCCCAAAACACGCTGGGAAGATTGTGGGCGCCCATCTTTTGAGGTTTTTGGAAACTATACAGATGGCGGGTGTCCCTGGGCAGAATATTATGATGAAGAGAAGATTATGGAGCTAGTTGGAGAAAATTACGAATTGAAAGAAACAATTCCATGGGGCCTTAATAATCGGGAATTTATCAATTTTGAATTAGTAAAGGTTAGGGAATAGATGTTCTTTATTGCGGGTTCGGGACATTGTGGCACAAAATGGCTCTCAACTGTTTTAACTGATCAAAATTCTAAGGTAGTTTGCTTCCATGAGGGGAGACATAATTTAACTGGGATTACTTGGGAAAAAGCAATTGAGATTCAAAAGGCTACTGGCTTTGATGGTTTTGGTGATTATTTTAATAAAGTTTTGTCTTTGCAAAATAATCAAGGAATGAAAGTGGGTGATTCAAATTCTTGGTCAATGGAGACACTCTGCAATGAACAAAAATCTCAGAAACTAACAAAAAACATTTCAATTGATAAAGTTTTGTTTTTGATTAGAAATGGTATAAGAACAATTAATTCCGTTATTGAGCTTAATAAAAGAATCAAGGGCCACACTCGCCTAATGAATAGTCAGCCAGCAGTGAAAAAGCAATGGGAAGACTGTGTAATTTCCTGGCAAGAGAAAAACAACATATCTTTAGAAATAGATCGCAGAAATGATGATTGGATAGCTACACTCCCTCATTTGATTTATTGGGCCGAGGGCTATAGTAAATCTAAATTAGATGTAGCAAAATCAATTTACGGCGCTGATTTCTCAATTTATAGATTAGAAGATTTAACAACAGATATCGAGTTTCTCGGAAATCTTTTACAAAAATTTGGAATCTCAAAAAACTCAGAAGAAATTAAAAAGCTACAACAACGAGATGTCAATAGAAAAGTAAAAAATCAGGATTTGGATTACATTATAAAAAATTGGAATAATGATTTGAAAAACAATTTTAAGAAAATTTGTGGAGATACAATGGAATATCATGGTTATGATATAGGAATTTTGGAGTAAAAATGAGGCCAGCATTCGAAGATAAATATTTGATTAATAATTTCAAAAATCTAATTAAAAAGCACAATTTAAATAGGCTTTTTGAAACAGGGACATGGCATGGGCTTAGTGCAAAGATAGCCAGTTCTCACATTCCTAGTGTTCATAGCGTCGAGGTAAAAAAGGAATTTTTCGAGATTGCGAAAAAGAATAATGTAAACAGCAGCAACATTAATTTATATTTTGGCACCTCCCCGACTATTATGAGCCAGATTTTAGAGCAAGAGGATGAAGGTTGGATTTTCTTCCTCGACGCACACTGGAAAGAAGACTGGCCACTTTTGGAAGAATTGAAAGTAATAGCTTCTAAAAAAATTAAACCTGTTATTATGATTCATGATTTTTTTGTTCCTGATGAAAACAATAATGCTAAGTTTGGTTTCGACACCTATGAAGGGCAAAAATTGGATTTATCCTATATTAAAAATGCATTAGAGGAAATATATGGGGAAAATGGATATACTTATTATTATTCGACTGAAGTAGCTCTTAATTCTGGTTTAATTTACATTGAGCCGTCGACCGCTAGTATCGGCTTATACACATCAGCCGTTCTAGAAAAAGGAGTATAAAATGGAAAATGAAAATTGGGATTCTTGGATTAATGCTTTGCGTAAAAAATGGTCCGAAGTTCCCGCAGGACTCGGTATTTTATCTACCACAGCGCTCTCTTCAATCAGCGATAAAGAATTGATAAAAAAGTGGGAAACTGGTAGAAATAATTCTATTACCGGCGAATATTATAATGTAAGAGGATGGTATCATAAAAAATATATTCCTATTTTTTCTAATAAAAAAGTTATGGATATTGGAAGCGGATTCGGGATGGATGGAATTACTTATGCGCAAAATGATGCCAAGGTTACTTTCGTGGATATTTTAGAATCTAATTTAGATATTTTAGAAAGAATTTGTAATATCTATCAATTAAAGAATGTGGAATTTTTATTTTTAAAAAATTTAAAATCCTTACAAAAATTACAAAAAGATTATGATTTTCTTTATGCTCAAGGATCTATGATTAATGCTCCTTTTAAAATTATGAAAGAAGAATGCGAGGTCTTATTAGATTTTTTACCTAAGAATGGTAGATGGATTGAGTTAGCGTATCCTAGAGAACGCTGGATTAATGAAGGACGCATGTCTTTTGAAACATGGGGGCGACGAACGGACCACGGTGCTCCCTGGATCGAGTGGTATGATTTAGACAAGATATTAAAAAGACTATCCCCAGTGGATTTTGAAGTTCTAGATTATCATAATTTTGGTTTATATCACCGTCCTGAATTTAACTGGTTTGATTTAAAAAGGAAATAGAGATGGCAAAAGTATTATTATTACAACCCTGGCAGTTTCGCAGCGAACGTCACAAAGCTAACCCGTATGGCGCCTGGAGAAACGGACCCTATTCGCTAGTTTTATTGGGTGGTATTTTAAAGAAAGAAGGTCACGAAGTAAAAATAGTAGATTTAGAGTGTGTTTTACATAGCCCTCAATGCTCTAATAATCCTGATATCTTGCTTTCGATGTTAGATAATATCGTTAAAGATTTTACTCCGGATATTGTAGGAGTTAGCTTCTTTTCTATTCATTGGGTAGAAGTAAAAAGAATGGTACAATCTTTGAGAAATAGTTTTAAAAAATATGGAATTCAACCTTTACTCGTAGCAGGGGGAATCCACGCCACATCAGAACCTCAAAACACTTTAGAAGATTTGGGATTTGATTATGTATTTATTGGAGAAGCGGACACAAGCATTATTAAATTGGCCAATGGCCAAGACCCAAAGACAATTCCCGGAGTTTACGAGAAATCATTTTTCCACTCACACGACGATAAGGTTCTTATAACCAACAATCCTGGAAAAGGCTTCACCTCCTCGGTTAGAAAGGGAGAAGAAATCGAAAATTTAGATGATCTTCCTTTTATAGATTGGACTATGTGCGATTATAATTTTTATTCTCATCCATCTCACGCCATACATGGAAAGGTCAACAGCCGCACTCGATCCTTAGATCTTATGATGACGAGGGGTTGTGTATTTAAATGTAAATTTTGTGCATATTCATTTTTAAGTAAAATGAGAACCTATTCGGGTGAATATTTATTTGAACAAGTAAAATATTTAGTTAAAACAACTGGAGTTCGCACCATATATTTTACCGATAGTACAGTAGGTAATGGACCCAAGGCTCTCACTACTTTTAGCGAATTGATGGCAAGTTCGGGCCTCGGTGATCAAGTTCACTGGATGACCAATATACGTGCTAATCAAATTAGCGAAAAAAGGTTAAAACTTATGTGGAACGCGGGCTGTCGACTTTTATTATATGGATTCGAATCTGGCTCCCAAAGAATTCTAGATAATATGAAAAAACAAATAACAGTGGAAAGAAATATTCAAGCTGCCGAAATGCACAATAGACTGAAATTCCCTTATTTTTCTAGCATTATGTTTGGAAATATTGGAGAGACCGAAGAAGAAATACGAATGACGATTGACTTTATGAAACATGTAAAGCCACCTCGTTGTGGTGTTAACTGTTATGTTCCTCTCCCCGGATCACCCGATTACGATGAATTGAAGGCTGCTGGCCGCATTGATATTAAGGATCCACGGCTTTGGAGAGAAATTGGGGAAGTAAATTCTAATAGGATTTATGCTGATATTGACCGGCAACAATTTATGAAGTTATTTTCCGAAGCCAACGCCGTAGCCAATTCATTTCCTAATTGGATACCCAGTGCATGGAATGATACCAAAAATTAAGATATATAGATAGAAAAAGATGAATTTAAAACCATATTTTATTACCGGCACCGGCCGATGCGGAACGATGTTGTTATCCAGATTATTTAGTTTGGGAGAAAACTCGCATTGTGATCACGAATCGCATTTTCGTCATCAAAGTCTTCTTCACTACTATCGTGGAAATGGTGAAATGACATCATTCCGAGAAGATATTGAACACAGCCTGATACCAACCCTTAAAGAACACGGCCGCAACGGTAAAAATTATGGAGTCTCATCCGGCCATCTTTATTTTGCCATACCCGAATTAGTACAGCGATTTGGAACAAGTGCTAAATTTATTCTTTTAATTCGTAAACCAGAGGCTTTTGTACAAAGTGCTCTTGCGAGAGGGTTTTTTAATCCCTCCCATCCTCATGCCTGTATGCAGCTATACCCACATCCTCGCGATGAAATATATCCTCACTGGGCAACCACGACTCCGTTTGAAAGGTGTCTCTGGTATTGGGAATTAGTTAATTCTTTTGTATTAAATGAATTTCAGAAATTGCCAGATTCTCAAGTTCACATAGTACGCATAGAGGATTTGAATGCAGAAAAAGCGATGGATTTATGTAATTTTATTGGAGCGACAGATATTTTAGAGGATAGAGTAAAAGAACTTCTTTCCTACCGAATTAATGCAACACCTGACGCCGGTGATAAAATCGAAGTTAATCCTTATTCACATCAATTATCCAAAATTAAATCAATCCCAGATTTAAGTTGCCAACATAAATTATTACACCAGTATACGGCGTCTCTTTTTGATGAAATTTATGGAGAAAAAAAGTCTAATGGCTAAAGCTTTTTTATGTTCGTATCCACGCTCTGGCTCAAGTTACCTGCGTTTTTTAATTGATAAGAATACAGATTTTTGTATTGGCACGAGCCATTCAAACAATAATTTTGATGTTAAGCTCACATCTACTAATACCCAAAAATTAAAAAATAAAGTAATAGCCTGGAAGACTCATCATCCCCAACAGTTTCGGAACAATAGCCATGGCCGCCGCCAAAAAATAGAAACAGGAAATAAATTTACACTCTTAATTCTAATTCGGAATCCCTTGGATACCCTAAAGAGTTGGAGCAGATTAAAAAAGTTCCAAATCGGACCCGGGCATATTAAGAATTTTTGCAAAGACTGGAATAATTTTATTTCGTATTATGAAAACTTACAGGGCAATAAAAAAATGTTTCTCACCTATGAACAATTAATAACATTTCCAGAACGATCAGTACAAGAAATCTGCAAACATTTTGGCATCGAAATGAATAAGAATTTTAAGAATGTAACTCGTCAAGAAAGCATTATGAGATCGAATAAAGGATTTATTGGGACTTGTAAAATTTTAGACGATATAAGTTTTTTTACAAAGCCCCAAATAAATCAAATCCAAAATTTGTGTGACACACATATTAAAAAATATTTTCCCACTTTAGGAAATATAAAAGAGGAATAATTATGAAAAAAATATTAGTATTAGGAGCCGGCGGATTTATCGGCGGAGCAATGGTTAAAAGATTGAAAGCCGAAGGGCACTGGGTTAGGGGTGTCGACCTAAAATATCATGAATTTTTTGATATTACAAAGGTAGCGGACGAATTTTTAATTGGAGATCTTAGGGATCCAAAGGTATGCGAATTGGTAGTTGATGAATCAATTGACGAGATTTATCAATTCGCAGCAGACATGGGAGGAGCAGGATTTGTTTTCACTGGCGAGAACGATGCCGACATCATGCACAACTCAGCAATGATTAATTTAAACATTGCAGATCAGTGTGTTAAGAAGGGAGTCAATAAAGTCTTTTATTCCTCTTCGGCTTGCATGTATCCGGAAAGAAACCAGCTTGACCCAGAAAATCCGAACTGCACAGAGGATTCAGCTTATCCGGCCAGTCCAGATTCTGAATATGGTTGGGAAAAGTTATTTAGCGAGAGATTGTGGCTGGCATACGCTAGAAACTATAATCTAGATGTCAGTATCGCTCGCTATCATAACATCTTCGGCCCGCATGGCACCTGGGAAGGTGGAAGGGAGAAGGCTCCTGCTGCCTTTTGTAGAAAAGTTGCAGAAGCAGAAGATGGTGGGGAAATTGAAGTTTGGGGCCCAGGTGACCAAACGAGATCATTTCTTTATATCGACGAGTGCATTGAGGCTACTCGAAGATTGATGGATTCTGACTTCAAAGGCCCGGTAAACATTGGCTCCGAGGAGATGATTTCTATTAATGATTTTGCCAAAATGGCCATTGAAATTTGTGGTAAAACTTTGACCATTGACAATATCGATGGAGATCGATTCAAGAGCAAATATGGCTTTAAGTGTCCTATCGGAGTAATGGGTAGAAATTCGGATAATGCCTTGATTCGTGAAAAACTTGGTTGGGACTACGAACAAAAACTGGCAGTAGGCATGGTAAAAACTTATGAATGGATCAATGAACGGGTCCAAAGAAGGGTTTATGTTTATGAATCTCCAGATAGCGGAAAAACGGTTACTAAAAGAGCTTTTGGAAAAGACAAAAAGATTAAAGTTACTGATAGAGCTTTCAGTACAAAAGGGAGTCTTCAATGAGAACGGAAGAAAAGATTCAACATATTTTAGTATGGCTTGAAGAACAACTAACATTAAGCGGCCAGTCTGGTTTTGTGCTTGGTGTTTCTGGCGGAGTTGATTCTGCTGTAACCTCCACTTTATGTGCCTTGACTGGGCATCCTGTTTTGTGCTTGAATTTACCGATCAATCAGGCATCGGATCAATTTAGCAGATCCGAAGAACATATTTCGTGGCTAAAAGGAGAATTTTCCAATGTTAGTGGAAAAACCGTAGATTTAACTGAAACATATAAATCACTGAAAGCCACAATGGAAATTTCCAGCGAGTTGGTTTTGGCCAACGCACAGTCTAGATTGAGGATGACTACAATCTACTCTTTTGCGAATGAAAAAGGCTTCTTGGTTGCCGGCACGGGAAATAAAGTAGAAGATTACGGTATTGGATTTTTTACAAAGTATGGCGATGGAGGGGTAGATCTTAGTCCCATCGCAGATCTTCTAAAGTCGGAAGTCTATGAGATTGCAGAATTTCTGGGAGTAGTCGAATCCATCAGAACCGCCCAGCCAACAGACGGATTGTGGGGGGACAATAGAACGGATGAGGAGCAAATTGGAGCTTCTTACGATGAACTTGAGTGGGCTTTAAATTATTATGATGAAAATGGTAGTAAATTGGAGGGCCTAACGGAGAGGCAGACAGAAGTTCTAGATATTTATGTGAATCGGCATGTTTCCAATAAACATAAATTAGAGACACCACCAGTTTGCCTATTAAATTAAAATAATTCACTTTATTCCTTGACAAATGGCGAATAAAGGGTTATAATATAGATACAAAGGAGATAATTATGCATTTATCAAATCAAGCAATCGGCGCAGTAATGATGGCGCTACAAAAATCATTAATGGATCAATCAGACATTGTTCCAGTTTTTCAGGGATTCGTCTTCAAGGAGACAGCCGCTGGGCTTGTTGTCGAAAATCCGCCCACTGTTAAATTCAAGAATGAGGCGGAAGAGGGAGAGGAAGAAGAAGGGGATGCCTAAATATTGTTACTTTTGTGAAAGCTGCAAGACAGGATTTGAAATCACTCATTCTATGAAAGAGAAGAGAGAAAAATGCGAACTTTGTGAAGCCTTCGCGCTGAGAAGGATCCCCTCCATTCCGAATTATATAAACAAAATCAACAAGAGTTCCGACAAAAAGGTTGGATCTGTTGTCGAAGATTATATAAAGAAGAACAAGGAATCCATTTCGGAAGAGAAGAGAAAATTGAGAGAAAAGGAATATAAAGCATGAATTGGATATTAATATCAGTGATTTTATTTTTAATATTGCTTTTATCGGCAGCACTTAATATATTTTTGCTGTGGTATGGGTGGAAATCTATACAACAAATAAAATATTA
>Ga0208790_1000312_pt1 | contig 25070 bp, 34 predicted proteins | sample 10_taG_FD_184083 | JGI IMG/M metagenome (GOLD analysis project Ga0208790, IMG submission 184083) | Marine viral communities from the Subarctic Pacific Ocean - 10_ETSP_OMZ_AT15264 metaG (SPAdes) (version 2) | ecosystem: Environmental > Aquatic > Marine > Oceanic | place: Pacific Ocean | collected... | reverse complement strand
CCTGATGGGTACTACACCAAAGAGGTGCAGAAACTCATGGATGAATGGCAAAGCGAACTCGGCACTTGGTGTTCGGGTAGCGATGAGTGGTCAGAGACGGTGGTCTGATGGCTACTTTAATAACGGGAGGGCTAAATGCCTATTGAAACAGACCAGCAGTACCTTGAGAGAGTCGTCAAGGAACAGGCTGAGGAAATTGAACGGCTCAAACAGGCAAATCTTGCGCTTCGAGGAGGGCGACAACATACTGACAAAATGTTATTGATATACACATCAGATGCGTTAATGGTCGAAACAGACCAGCAAATCATCAACGATGTCATACGTCTCATGGAAGACAACTGTGATTGTGAGGATGTGAAACAAAAAATGAGAGATTTTGAATCATGGATTAAGACACAGATTGTTGAACGTGACTCACTAACAGAGGAGGGCTAATGTCCAAAAACTTTACTAGAGGTATGACTCTAGAGGACAAGATAGCCTATTGGCTTAACCCTGAGCATGGGCATGTTGTGTCTAATGATGGGTGTCTTGTTTGGCAGGGCAGGCAACGTGCTGGCTATCCTGAGATAAGCCACAGTATCGGAGGGGTGCGTAAATGGTATCGCTTACACCGTTTAGTGTGCCAGATAGTTCATGGTATTTCAGATGATGAGGTGGCAAAGCACAGTTGTGGTGAGAGTTTGTGTATCAACCCTGACCATTTGGATGCTGGCACACATGAAGAGAACCTTGATGAGAGACACCGCACGTATTGGCTTAAGAAGAAACTGGATTATCAGATGATAACAACTAAACATTTGGTAGAACAAATCGCTTGGTCTTGGGAGGATGATAGTCCTGTTGCTGTGTTCGATCAATCTGGTCATTTATTAAATGAATGTATGGAGGAGGTGAATAATGCAAACTGAAACAGAACTTATACCTGTCTCTTGCCGAGATTGTGGCGAGGATGGGTTTATGAAACGTTGGGATGGGAAACTTTTCGGCATGGAGGTTGAATGGGTTTCTCCTGAAGCCGAGCAAGAGGCTAGGGAAAGCAAGGTGCGGGGATGGAAATGCCATGCCTGCACGATGGCAATGTTCTAGAAAGGAAAAACTATGAAAGATTTGAATGGCGTGTCTGAAGATTTCGGGCATCGCTGGACGAACAGTTATGACGGGGACAATGTTGAATGTCAATATTGTGGCGATTCGTATGGCAGTAACCGCTGGTGTACTAATCGACTCGTTGTATCTGAGCAAGACAGGGAGATGGATGAGTCCATGTCTCTTTATTACAGTCAGGAGGCTGATAAATAATGGAAATAGATGGTGAGGTTACTATAGAAATTGACCAGTATGCACCTGTCAATTTTGAAATTGATGTTGGAACCTTAGCGGAGGAACTCTGCCAAAGTTACAACTTAGTGGATGATGTTGTCTTACGAGAGTATGTGAGAGAATATGTAACAGACATGGTGCAGGATGAAATACGTGAGTTATCACCTGATAACAACTATGTGCGTATCAATGATCTGCGTGATGTTATCGATGCACAAATTGACCTGCGTGTAGCGGGCATATTAAACGATGTTATGAAAGGCATCGAGAAACATAACAGTGTTCAGAGCATCTAGTGACCGCAAGGTCGCACCTTACGGACGCAGACAGGGCAAATCTCCTAATGGGATGAAGCCACTTAAGAATAGTTTCGGTCTGCCAGCAGGCAAAGACTATTCGTGTGAGGGTGCGACAGACTGGTGTCTGTCTAACTGTTACGCTGGGAAACTTGAAAAGGTTTTCCCTGCTGTCCGTGAGATGCTGGTCGCTAACTGGGAGTTGTTCTTAGAGCATCAGGACTCGTGGGAGGAATTGCAGAAACTGTTACGCCCGATGATCGTTGACTTTGTTGACGAGTGTCATAAGCGTGACGTTGAACCTGTGTTCCGCTGGTTCTGGGATGGTGACATACCTAACGAGAACTTCTCGAAGGCTATGCGTAACCTTGCATGGGAGTTCACTAACGTAAAGTTCTGGGCTTACACCCGCAACTTTGATCGTGATGTGATACACAACCTGACACAGTACCTGCACAACTTCACTTTGTATTTGAGTGTGGATGATGGAAACCTTATCCAAGCGTTCAAGGTGAAGGAAGAGTTTCGTGATGTCAAGTTAGCGTTCTGCGCTGACACTTGGGATCAGACAGAGAGTTTGGCTCGCTCGTTTAAGGGTGAGCGTAAAGGTCCCCGATGTCCTGAACTTGTTGGCAAGTTGCCAATGGTGGTTTGGGACACGGAGAAAACAGGTCACGGTGCGTGTGTTGAATGCAACATGTGCATCGATGGCATAAACAATGTGAGGTTCGCCTCACAGAAAGGGTAACGATGATTACCAAACAAATGGTGATTGACGCTATTAATAACGATGTTATTGATGGTGACGGTCACAGTATTATGGACCCAACATTTTATACAGATGCTGGGTTTGACTGTGAGCATTTGGCTACGGAATTTGAGTCAGATACTAGCAGTGCTAAGACCACCATTTTTAAGAATGGTGTTCCACAAGAGAAGGTCACGGGCATTTATGCTCTGGACTTTCATTATTGGGTAGCGAGTCAGTGTGGGCTGGTGCGTGGTAAGGATTACGACGATAAAATCGGGCGTGGTTCTCAGGCACAGGCTATTGCTGGTGCGTTACAAAGATGGTCTAAACAAAAGGAGACTGTATGACAACCATCGAAAGAAGCGAGCCGGAATATGCTCGTGAAACTATGGGTGAGGCTGGGGCTTTGTTCCCTGTGCATTATCCAGCAGCAGAACATTACTGTCTGCGAAGAGAAGACGCTCACATTCCTGTGATTGAGAGCGGCGTTTACAAGGGTGAACCTTTATACAAGTTCGTTGTCCGTGAGGACACTGGGCAGGTAGTCGGGTTGCACTCTGGTAAATATCCTGAGGTTGATGGATATCAGATGCTTGCCGACATGGCAGACATGATGTTCCCTGCATCAACTATGTCCTGTACACTCTGGGGTGCCGGTGAGAGGGTTGCGATTACGCAAGAACTCTCGGAATCCATAGATCTTGGGGGTGGAGATAGAATCCAATCCCATTTAGTGTGGATCAGTTCCTTAGATGGTTCTTGGTCAACTAGTGTGTACGATATGCAACGCAGGTTCTTCTGCCAAAACCAATTAGTGGGTAAAGCACTATTGAAGGTTAGGCACACGAAGAACCATGATGAAATCTTCGAGATGAAAGCCACGATTGTGAAGCAGGCTGCTGAACAGGCGCTTGCTTGGCAAGGTAAGGCTCTCATGTTGAAGGAACAACCTATGATTGATTCAGAGTTCTTTGAATTAGTCACCCAGTTGGTCCCTATCGAAGATGACATGTCTACCCGCAAACTTAACTCTGCTAACGAGGCTCGTGGCTCGATAAGGCGACGCTGGTTCGAGGAGAAAGAACAGTGGGGTGAAGGTAATGGTTGGCTTGCTTGGAACGCTATTCAAGGTGCCGAGCAGCACACTGTTAACGCTGGGCGTAGACGTGATAAGGCTAAGTCATTGCAGAAGGCTCTTGAAGGTAAAACACCTTTGGCTAACAAAGCAATGAGTTTGATACTGGCTCAATGATTGCAAAAATATTATTGGTCGGTGCTTTGGGAGTGGCAGGGGCGTGTTTCCCTGTCACTTCCACTAGCCGAGTTCAAGTGCCTGTTATCACAGTGCCTACTTCAACAACGATAGCGTGGGAGGAAACCGACTACGCTAAACACGTTGCCTCTAAACCTATAGAGGAGTGTCCTGCATACGGTTCGTGTGACGTACCAGAACATGAGTACATCGCTCATCTTCCTTCGTTGCGTGAACTGGTGCGGGAATACTTTGAACCTGAAGATGTGCCTTTGATGTTACGAATCGCTTTCTGCGAGTCGTCTGCTAAACCAGATGATAAGTGGTCAGAGGCTATTAATCCTAAGAGCGGAGCCACAGGATGGTTCCAGCACCTGCCGAAATGGTGGGAAGAGAGAAGTTACAAAGCAGGGTTCAGCGGTTGGTTGGCTGTTGAACCACGAGCCAATGTTGGTGTCGCTGCTTGGCTGTACTACAAACAACCACATCCAAAGTGGGGAAACGCCTCACATTGGTATCCAAGTAGATCATGTTGGGAGGACTAACAATGATTAAATTAAATAACGGAGCCACTCCGATAGTGTGGCTAGTAAGAAATGGTGGCGAAGGAGAACGTCCTTTTTGTGGCGTTCTTGTCGCTAGACCAATGGCAGGAATACACTCATATGTTTGTTGGAGTATGTACTCTGATGATGGTGAAGCATTTGATTGTGTGTGGGGTAACTATTGCCACACAATAGATGAGGCTATTGAATCATTCAATGAAAGGATTGCAGGTTCAGTAGATGATGTTAGAATATATGAAAACAGAACAGGAGAGTTAGTTTGAAAATATTAAATGAAATGCCATCCGTTAAACGAAGTGGCAGGGAAGAACGTTACCCATGGGGCATGTGGTTCGATGGTAAGGTTCGACTACTGGAAGGGGACAAAGATTTTGATTGTCCACCTAAGAGCATGAAAGCAAATATTTATGCAGCCGCTCGTAGACACGGAGTAGGAATACAAGTTCGTTCGCTTGGCGATGACCTCGCTATCCAAGCCTCATAATCGGTGGTGCGGGGACGGGTTACCCTCCTTCTCGTTCTCGCACTGCTCCTTTAGGAGACAGGATGAGAACTGACTTGCAACTAAAATGCAAACCCATTCCGATGGGTGCGGGACTTTCAATGACACGCTGGATTGTATTTCAAGACGGTAGGATCAGAGAACTGTTCAACGATAAAGAAGAAGCATTACATTATATTAATAGGTTAAAAGAAGACTGGACATCTAAAGATGAATAGTTTTAAACATGGGCTATCAGCATACAAAAGGCACCGTTGTAGATGTGATATTTGTTCAACAGCGAACCTAGAGTATGAACGGAAACAGGCTATCGTAAGACGCAAGCGTTCCACCAAGGTCATAGACCCATATGATACCTACACACTAGGAGAAATAAAAGCCATACGACAAATGGAAGGAACATAACATGGCAACTAAGAAAGAACAGTCTATCGAAGATAGATTGAATGAACTGGAATCAGCAGTATACCCTGACGGTAAAGAAGCAGGGTCTGTCGCTGACGCTATAACAGGGATAATATCCGTGTTACAACACCTACTTAAAACAGTAGGAGACATGATGCACGACAAGGTGACTAGAGACACCGAGTTCATGCAACATATTGGATGGATATTTGAATCATTAGGAGGAGAAATTGTAACAGATGAACCCGAACCTGATAATAAACCAGACCTGACAATTATCAAAGGCGATGGCTAATGCCTCGGCTTGTGTCACTTTCATGCTATGCGGGATACCCTCTAGGGGTATCCCGCCATGCCATGTATACATGTGGTAGGATTTGAAAATGCAACCGCCCGAAGATCGAATCATCCTCCGACAATCTTGGCTCGGCACCCTAGCGATGTGTCCAGAGCGAGCCAGACAGGACATGCTCGGCATCGCCGAATCCACCGAGTCCACCAACACTGCGATAGGCACCGCAGTCCACTACGGCATCGAACAATGCCTCACAGAGCAAATGCAAACAGGCAGTCCGTTATCCAAAACGGACAGCATAGAAGCATCATTAGAAGAGTTAACTAGAAAAGAACAAGAAATAGTTAGATGGAACCACAAGATAGAAGAGTGTGCGAAGATAGTAGAACTTAACACAGCAGCATGGTGGGATGAAGTCAGAGAAGATATCAAACCAATAGCAGTTGAGCAACACTTTGAACTACCACTCGTGGTTGATCACAAACCAGAAATCTGGTTACAAGGAACCATCGACTGTGTGCAAGAGTTCCCACGTCCAATAGTTGACTGGAAGAACCCCAGCCGTAAACCATCAGACGAATGGGAGAAGAAACGATGGTCAGTGCAGGCAGCCGCATACACTTGGGCTGTGTCCGCTATGTCGGACAACAACCTGTCAGAGCCTTTAGATTTTGAGTTCGTACACCTTGTCAAAGGCAAGGTGCATCGGACTACAGTGAACGTAGGACCGGCGGGGTGGGCATCTTTGGTTGCGCTTGCTCGCTCCGCTGGAACACTCATATCCGCAGACCTTCCCGTCTGGCCATTGAACATGGTTGGTTGGCATTGCGCTCCTAAGTGGTGCGGAGCGTGGTCAACCTGTCGGGGAAGGTTTGCGGGACCAGATCCATGGAACCAACTATAGAAAGGGAGGTAGACCCATGGCAGAAAAAACAGAGAACACTATAACGGTGTTCCGTAGACAAGTTATCCAAACGGGTAACTATGAACCAGCAGAGGCATCGTGTTCAATAACGATAGCGGTGGACTCTGACGACAAAGAGGCAGTAGCCAAAGAGATAGCCCAATGGGGTGAGACTTTGGAGATAGCCAACTATGAGGCACTTGGTGTCGGATACGAACTATCCGAACAGGGGGTGCGTATGATACAGAAGGAATTTCCTTCGACTACCAAAAGTACTCCCGTGGCGAGTGCTTCGACCAGCAATAATTCCTACAGTCCGAAAGGCACTGGAGGAACCTTGGAAGAAATTTGGAGAGACTTGATGGACAATAAGTCCAACTGGTGGGACCCAAATTGGCAGAAGAAATTAGATCCAGATTCTAATTTCAACAAGGCAGGACCTGACTATAAGCGTAAGGCTGATGGTAAAGGAATCTGGCTAACCAAGAAGGACGGCAAGTCTCTTGTCCCCGATTGGTTTGTATGCCCATTCACTGGTAAAGACTCCAATGAATTGAGCGCCATAGGTACGGAGATTCGTTCCTAGTATGGCAACCCTGCATTCGCAGGATGAAGTGGCTGAACGCCTCGCTGTCGCTCAAGGCGGCGAGGTGGACAGCGACAAGCAACCAAGTAGATGGGCTACCACCTCTAAGGTAGTGGAGAACCTGATAGGTTTTATCCGCAATCCAGCAGAACGGTGGTACCTAGGATTCCCTGAAATAGATTTGGCAACACGAGGTGTTGGTAAAGGGGAAGTGCTATTGGTTGTAGGTCGTTCCCATACAGGGAAGTCACAGATTCTGCTCAATTCAATAGTCACAAATCTAGTCAATGATCCTAACGCTCACGTTGTGATATTCTCAATGGATGAGCCAAGGGAATTGGTAGCGATGAAACTGTTTTGCTTATTGCAAGGGCGTTCTTCCACAGATGTGGAGGAAGCAATCAAAGCAGGAGACAGAAACGTATTAGATGCGTTAGGTTTAGCCTCCGAACGGGAACTGTCTCGTGTCGCAATCATAGATGAATCAATGTCATTAGAAGCCATGTCAGCAGCGATGGATGAAGCGAGAGAATGGTGGGGTGCAAACCCTTCCTTTTGTATGATCGACTATCTTGAACTGATGGTCGGCGGGGACGCAGACGCAACAGGAGTAACATCCAAAGCGCAAGCGTTGAAACGCTGGGCTAAAACAGAACGAGTACCAGTAGGTCTTGTTCACCAAGCAGGTCGTACTGCCGGTGAACGAGGTAAAGCCGCTGGTATCCACGCTGGTAGATATGGCGGCGAACAAGAAGCCATCTTTGTGATAGAGGTTTACAGAAAGAAAGATCAAACAGATCTTTCAGACTGGGAAACCAAATATCACGCAAACAGTATCAATATGAATATCTGTAAGAATAAGAGAACAGCCAGACTCCTAGATCAAACCTACTATTTAGATCCTGAGTGTGGTCACGTTCATCCTTATTGGGAGGAACTGATTCCAGATGGAAACCAGTAACCCTTATGAGATAACATTCGAGCAGATACGAGACTTTGCTTTACTGTTTCGTGGCGGGCGTGTGGCAAAAGATGACGGAGATTTTCGTCCTTGGCAAACAGCGGACGGTGGGTACATACCAGCGGACGGCAAAGACTTCCTGATCGTGGTCGAAGACCACCTGAAGGACTCTCCTGCCATCGGTGTGTACCCACTGGTCGCACAAGACGATGGAATCAAAGTGTGGTGGGGATGCGTTGACTTTGACGAAGGAATGGCAGAGTCATACATCCACGCCAAAAACTTGAGAGAAGTTCTCAAACAACTAGGAGTAACTTCTTGGGTTGAACGGTCACGTTCAAAAGGATTCCACGTATGGGTGTTCTTCACAGAACCCATGTCTGCTGTAGATGTCAGAGTAGGTTTAATGGCTGTATGTGAAATAGTTGAAGCACCCACTAAAGAAGTTAACCCTAAACAAACTGAGATAACTGACAGAGGTTGGGGTAACGGGGTGCGTTTACCTTATGGACATAACCGTAAACAGGGTGGGTACAACGAGATGGATAACACTGATTATTCATTCTCTATGGTTCCTCTCAGAACATTCCTCGCAGAAGCAATACCCACACGGGTGACACCTACTGAGTGGGAGCCTGTGAGAGCCTTATACAGCCCTCCTGAGGCTCTCCCAGCGTACACCTATAGGAAGACCCCCTATACAGGTCAACTGGACGGTCTGTCGGGTGTCATACGGCGTGGTGGTCCACGACCAGAACCAGAGAAACCAGAAGGAGATAGATCAGGCACACTATTCGCCCTCGCTTGCGCGATGGCTAAACAAGGATATGCCGAAGATATTATCTACAAAGAATTGAAAGAAGCAGACATGGACTGGGGAGGGAAATATAATAGCAGACCAGACGGTGACAAACGCCTCGCAGAAACAGTAAGGAACGCTTGTAAAAAAGTAAGATAATGGAATCATTCATAGCCATAGTAGAACGCAGACCAAAAGTTAAAGCACGACCAAGGCACACCAAAGGAGGGAAAGTCTTCACTCCTAAAAGCACACTCGATGAAGAAGACTACGTGGCTAAAGCATGGACAGAACAAGTTGAACAAAAATTCTCTGAACCTGTAGAAGTAACATTAATGTACACACCAGATGAGACAATCATTCACGTCAGCACATCACCCCACTCAGCGAAAACATTAAGAGGTGACCTAGACAATTATGTTAAACTCACATTAGATGCGCTTAATGGAGTAGCATGGGATGACGACAACCAAGTAGTACGAATAAACGCAGTGAAAGTAGATCGTCTTGATACTGATTGAATTAGAAAAGTGGGAATATGAATGGGCATCTCATGTAGGTATCAGACGCTTTACGGAAAATTGGGAAAAACAAGATGCTGCCCATTATAAGCGCGAATACATGGAAGATGACAGATCCGCACAAGTTGCTGCTGCAATAGGAGAACTAGCAGTAGCACGAGTGACCAACCAATACTGGGGTGGTCACGTCTGGGCAGGTAACCGCCACGTAGAAAACAAAAATCGTGCAGACGTAGGTTACAACATAGAAGTAAGAAGAGTTAGAACATCTAACAACGCGGCGGTACGCCGCAGGCAACTAGGAAAAGGACTTGTCCTGTTCGTAGTCAGACCAGTACCCGACGAATTTCGCACAGTCGAAATGCTGGGATGGATAGACCACGACGAAGGATGGGAACTGGGAGGACCATCAGGTTACGACCCAGAGAACACCAGAGTTATAGCAGCCAACCGTTTACATAGTGTAACCACTTGGAAGGCTGATGGGCAAGAAGAAAGAATTCCCGACTGAAGAATGGGTGTTTGCATCAAACAACAAAGTTTTATACAAACAAAGACCTATGACAGACACACAAGCATTAATGGAACTAGCACCGTTCCAAGACTCATGGACCCCATCCTTAGAAGCAACCGCTCACCTGAAAGAACTCATAGGTCAAGCAATCGACGACCTGTCACCAGAAGACAGATGGATATTCAACGCACTAATAGTTGAACGCCTGTCACTCAGAGGAGCAGGACGCATACTAGGCATACCCAAAACGTCACTAGCCCGTAGACGTGACAAAATTAGACGTGAACTGATGACTGGATTAATAGAATCAGAACTTGTTCAAGAATGGCTTAAAAGGTAACTACTCTTCCCAATTGGGAGCCATAGACATTCGCAACAACCCCATCAAAGAAGTAGTCCAAACAGCGAACGCTTCACCTGCTTCATCAACACCATCTAAAGCCGCTTCAAAAGCGGCGAGCAACAGTTCAGCCTCTTCCTCATGGAAGATCAGGAGTAAACCTAGAACACCATCTGGTGACCACTTAGCATGAATACCGTCCTTGATGTCAAACAAATGGGCAGTGTCCTGAAGGTGATCATAAATATCTTTCTGAAGAGCGAACCCTTCAACCTCCATGAACTCATCCCACTTAGCCTCAAGGTCGGCTTCCATACTATTTGGCTACTTTGTCTTTAACGATGGTTTTAAGAACAGACACAGCCGCTGCTAAACCAGCAACACCCGCACCCTTCACTGACGACAAGTCAGCAACAACGAAAACACCTAGGAACGCCTGAGCGAAAGTCCACCCAGCACGTTCTAACACATCAAATATGTTCTTCAAATTTTTTCCTTTATTAGATTAATATTTTGGACGAGGCTTCTTACGACCCATTAGTCGTTCTCGTCAAACTTAGCGCGCATTCCGTTACTCATTCGTAACATAGCGTCACCAGTGAGAGAACCTTGGTTCCCACCCTGAGAAGCAGTGTCCACTAAAACCTTAGAGGCTTTAGGCACCTTCATTTTTTTACCATCCAACTGATGTGGCATCTCAACCTACTTTCCGAAAGGACGACCACCGTGTGCGGCGTTGCCCAAATTAGTGTTCCGCAAATAAGATGCGGCTTTCTTAGCCTTCTGACTCATATCCCACATGTTAAATGAAGAAGAAGAGTTGTGAAGTTGCTCATCCTGAGAACCAAAAGTGTCCTCAAAAGAACCATATCCTGTACCCTTTGGCATAATATTTTTCCTTATTGTATAAACAGGCAGCCGAACGTTTCACCGTTCACCACACCCGTAACCTTCAAAAAACCTTGTGTCTTCTGAAACTCTCTAACAGCGTCACCAGTTTTCTTGCCGTAAACCCCATCAACAGGACCAGCATTAAAACCACGCTCCGCTAACTTTCCCTGCACCAAACGCACAGGCAAACCACGACTACGAGAAGGACGAGACAAAGGAGTCTTCTTCACCTGCTCGTGTAAATCTTTAAAGAACTGGATGATAGCAGCCCAATCAACAGTCTCAGGTGGTTCCACAACCCCCATACCGTTCTCAACCCAGTCACCTAACCACTTCTCAGGACACGTCGTATAACCCTCACGACTCTTTTTACGATGAGTTGAAACCCACATACCTTTGCCGAAATGATATTCAGCGGCATCAACAACTGTTTGTAAAGCACGTAACACATTGTCATTAGGCTTGTCACCACCCCAGCCAGTAAAGCAAACACTAATGGAACGACTGTTCCAACCTTTAGTTCCCGCTCCACGGTTATCCCAACCTCGTCCCTCAAAAATAGTGCCAGTCTCATCAACCAGCCAGTTGTAACCAATACCATCCCAGCCTTTACCCATGTGATGGCGTTCAAAAGCCTTAACAGCAGCGGACCCTTTAGGTCCGTTCTGCACACCAGAGTGATGTACCACAACACCCTGCACTCTTGATTTGTTTAACTTGTCGAACTTGCCTTTAGGTGGAGGTTTAGCACCCCACGTTTCTCTAGACACGTGCTTCATAACTTATACTCCTCTTTGTCCCGTTATTTGAAACGGGATAACAAGTCCTTTGCATCTTGACGCTCCGATAACTTCTCCCATTTCTGACCTTCCAGCCAATTATATTTTACTTCAGGAGTGTTAAAGTTGACGTTAACACCACCCAAGAAACTGACTAAATTTCTTAAATGAGTACGCTGATACTTGCGTTCATTAGGAAACATTCGTCTAATCAAACTAACAGTAGGTAACATTCCATTAACCAAATAGATGTGATGATCCCGCATCTTCCAACCAGTAGCCGACTTCTCAGCCATACCCACCTGATCCAACACCTCCATCAAAGGACCTATCTTCGTTATCGGATTAGGAGCCTGCTGGTACCTGCCAGTAAACGGGATGCCAGTGAAAATTTGTTTACCGAAACCAACCTCCAAAGGAGTTTTAACAATCGGAGAAGTAGATGACAAAACAGTCTGAGCAATGTTCTTCACGCCACTAAGAGGACCGCCACCCTCAAGAGGGTCATACCTGAACAAATCCTGAAACGGAAAATCAGGAGCAGTGTAAACTCGTGCGCCCTTCCATTTGAAAGGCAACCTGATACCAAACGGTTCCATATAATAATCAGGAACAACACCCTCAGGGCTGGTACCCATCTCAAGATTACGTTTAATAGACATCAAACGATTATATTTGTACGGTTGTGTCCAAAACTTCTCCAACTGGTACGGAAGATTCTTCCGAGTCCAAGTGTAAAACGGAATGACTCTTCTAGCCCAAGTACGCTCCCACTCAGTTAACTCATCATAATCAAACTGTGTTTTAGCGATACGATTCAACGCATCATCAACATTCCCACCAGCCCTCATAGTGTCAGCACCAACACCCAAACGAATAATGTCCTCAGCCCAACTGTTCAAAGTCCTAACCGTAGTGAATGGAGTCCATTGAGGACTCCAGAAACGCACAGCATTAACCCTGACCTGACGACCACCCTTCTTACCACCCAGTATCATGTCTAAACTACGAGCATTCTTTAACCCATACTCCAACTCGACAGAAGACACAGCCTGACCGCCACCACGCACACCAACCTCCAACATGGAAACAATGTCGTCATACAAATCAGCATCAGGACGGTCACTCTTCGCTATCGCACGAGCAGCATCATAAAAGTTTGTTCGATCTTGCATAGCCTTGTTAGCAATAACAGTAACTTTTTTACTCATTGAAACAATCTCAGCGGGATTAACACCATCCAACCAAGCGTTAAAGAACGCACCAAAAACGTTACGCTCCACAAATCCGGGGGTAGCGATCATACCAGCCTTAAGCCAAGTTTGTAATTTGTCCCACTGTTTCCACATCCACGCCGACTCCACCGGATCATTAATTCTAGAGAAAGCATTCAGCACAGCAGCAACATCACCATTCATAGCCTCATCAGTGTTCATTAAAGCCCACGGACCCCACTCGGAACCTTCCAAAGCCTCCTTCAGAACCTCCATTGATTCTAAACGCTGCTTGTGAGTAGCATTCCCAGCCTTAGATAAAGCCGAAGGATCAAAAGTTGTGTCACCCAAATCTTTAACAATGTTTCTTAAAGTTTCCTCAAATGGTGCTGTCTTATCTCCCCGTAAACGGAACGTCGCACCATCAGGTGCGCCACCCAACCTTTGGGACTTAGCACCAAGATCTTTAATGATCAGTTCAGTTTTCGCTTCTAAACGTTTACCTTCTGCAACAGCCAGTTCCCAAGCAGCAGTAGCGGCTTCTAAAGCCCGCATCTCTTCATCTATAAGAGACTGTTCTAAAGTTATAATCTGGTTGATCTTATTGTTTCTTTTTATAGTCTCTCTGTTTTGAACACCTATCTTGGCTTCAACTTGATTTCTTGTAGTGTTATATCGTTTCAACAATCGTTGCTGTTCTTCAGCGAGATAAACCCTGCGATGGATAAGACCTTTCAATTCACGAGCCTGTTTTAAATCAGGACCCAAATCTCCAAAAGGGTAACCTCCCACTTCTTCATCAAAAGCACGTATCCCATAGTTTTCCTCTAAAAACTCAGTGCGAGCCTGAAACTCAGCCCACTTCCGTTCCCTCACCCTCAAATTTTGACCATACGACAAATCAGCATCAATGTTTCTGGACCCCGCAGTGAAATTCTCATGTTGAAAAATCTTATTCAACTCGACATACTCCGCAACCCTGTCCATCCAATCTCGCATACGAGCAGGAGCAGTCAACCCCTCAGTGCCAAGTATTCCCTTTTCCAAATTAGTCAAAAACTTTGACAAAACTTGCATAGATTTAACAGCAGGAGTTTCCATATCAAGGTTCTTAGCAGTCCTGTTTATCATTTTCACCAAATCACGAATGGCTTGCACAGTGTTACGAAGAGCATCAATCTCCTCTTGGAACTGTGCTTCTAAATTGTTCACATTTTTAACAACACGAGATTCAACAGGACCCATCTCTGCTTCCATCTCACTAATCATCCGTCTTAAACCAGCACGTTCTTCACCTAGTTTGCCAGTCTCAACGATACGTTCCTGACGTAACCTGTCCATAATCCGAGTATCGGATTCTGCTGCTGCTACACGATCAGGAAGATTCGTTGTAAACTCATCACCCTCAGGGCGACCTGTTCTAGCCAACTGTGATTTTTTAGGAGTAACAGGAAGAAGTCTTTCATCTGCTTCAGTTCTACCTTTAAGACGTTTTCTGGAAACACCAAACTTTTCTAAATTTTGTTGAGCCTCATCGAAAACTCTTTGAGCCGCATCTCTTGCATCTCGTGCTTCTTGCACAGCACGATCTAAAAATACGTCTTCCTTTTGGCTTGCTGACCAAAGTGTTCTTTCTGTTCTTATTCCCTTAATCTCAGCGCGCGCTTTACGAGAAGGAAGTTTTCTAGCAGCCTGATGATACAAATCCATTAATGATTCAGGAGTGATAGTTGTTCCCGTAAGTGCAAAAGGAACTTCTCCACCTTTACCAACATGTTCCATTATCTGCTTGATCCAACGCCACTCCGATACATCTGGGATAGGCATATCCCCTATTTCAAATGCGTCATCTTTACCTATCCGATACCCGTATGCCTTCCATGAGAGACTATCTGTGCCTAATTCGTAACCGTAACCTATCTCCCAAGGGTCCTCTAACCAATGAGCAATAGGAGCCGTGAGTTCATTATCTTTCGCTAACTTGGCATCTCTAGCATCTCTTATTTGCTTTAACTGTTTTGTTAAAGATGGAGGATCATTCGGTTGTTTATTAAAAATTGCTTCTCTACCAACCCCCTGTTTACCAGATGGTATTTGTGTTTCTGCTTCAAGGCGGGCTGATCGGGCTTGCTCATAATAATCGTTACGTGTATTTCTTCTAGCCGAATCACGATAAGTTTGATCAGGAGTTTTACCTTTATGACCCCCACCTTTACCCACATAACGACCCTTAGTTCTAAGACCACCCTCAACGAGTTCATCAAACTCTTCTAAAATACTGTTCGCCATTTCTTTTTCAGAACGTATCTGCTCTACAAGCCCTGTTCTTTCTGCCTCAACAACCTCTAATTCTTCTTTAGCAGTCTTTAAAAGAAACTCAGCGTCATCAAAATTTTGCTCTACCTTCGTCAACTCCAAAGCACGAGCATCAGCACCAACACCCTCATCATAAAAAACCCAATCCTGATCCTTGAATTTTTGACGAGCATCAGGAGTCATGTTGATCATTTCTCCTAAATAATCTTTTTCATAAATCTCTTCAGAAACCTTCCAACGGTTACCAGAAATCTTCTGAACACGTACCAACACTTGATCTTTAATAGGTATACCTGCTGCTTCAGCCATGTCCTTAGTGCGTCTTCGAGGAACAGCAATCAAACCCCATCTTTCATCAGCAGACTGAGCAAACAACTGAGTGTTTAATGGGATACCCGTACCACCTTCCACTTCAATACGAGGACCCCTCAACAATTCTTTTTTTAATTCCTTAAACCTTTCACTGTTTAACAAATTTAAACGTTCCTGTAAAGATGCTCTAACAGCAGCAATACTTCGACGAGAATACGGAGTTCCTTGACGTGGAGAAACAGAAACCATACCAATTATAAGTTCCTGTTCAAGAAGAAAAATCTCATCACTAATAGCAACTAAGTCCTGCGCCGAACTGATGGCTTCTTCACTAGCCAAATCTCCAAAACCATCTTCATAAATTTCTAATTGTTTAATTCTATTTCTTAAAGTGGTCAGTTTTTGAACATCTCTCTGACCTAAAACATCAGGCTCAGGTTCTATCCGAGGCTTACTTCTTACGATGTTCTCTTGACTTTTATCTCTTAACTTTCTTTTTGTTCCTAATAATTTCGTGCGCTTATTAGATAAATCTAAAATTTGTTTTTCAGTTCTTTCTATATGAACTATGTTCTTATAATTTTTTTCTAAATCAATTTCTAAAGCAGCAATTTTTGCTAACCGTTTTTTCTCAGCCGCACCACCCTCTGCAAAAGGACCACGATTCTTTTCTTTACGAATTTGAGCAAGTTTTTGGCTTTTATTAGCCATCTTCCTGCGGTAACCAACAGCAGACATTTCCGCAAACGCTTCTTCAGAAGCCCGTAATCTCGTTTCAAGAGATTCTATTTCTTCAGTTAAAACCTTTATATCATCGTGTGCTTCAGCCCACACTTTTCGATCATCAGCATTCAATCCACTAGGAGGTTCTTTCCTGTCAACAGAAACTTTTCTGCCTTCTTTTCTAAACGCTTCCAACTCGTGGGCGTACCCTCCAAATTGTTCTTCTTCACGAGTTAAATACCGCACATCAGATACTTCATCTAATTCTTCACGAAGTCTACTTAACTGACCCAACTTTGTATTTCTACGGCTATTCATATCCTCAAGAAACTTGCTTGCTTCTTTAGCCTTTTTTAATGTTTTCTGTATCCGTTCCCACTTGTTTTTACTAACAGCCCCAACTTTTCTAGCAGCCTCCAACGATGTGGTAACACTTTCCATTCGTTCGTCAAGACTTTGGATTTGACGAACAAGTACTCTTTCCTGATTAGACAAATCTCTTAATTCAGCAGAACCTTCTACATCCTCTATCGTGCGTTTAGGTTTAACAGACTCAGCCTGCTCACGCATTTTAGGCAACGCTTCTTCTCTAGTTGCACGTTGCTCACTTAACACTCTGATCTCTTCAACGTTACGATCAAACTCTTTTGACACAACTTCGAGGCGGTCAACCAACTCGTCACGTTCTTTAGTTAATTCATCAAATTGTGTTTTAACTGTTTCCAGTTCATCCACCACAGCCTGATAACCTTCCCGTGAGGTAGGCAACGGAGTGTCTAAGCCGCTTGCATTCATTTCTTTTTTGACAGCGGCTGTTAACTCTGTGTACAACTCGTCCATTAATTCTCTTAAAGAATCAAGTTCTTCAGCGTGGTTAGACATTTCAAAAACTTCAGTAATTAATTCTTCACGAAGAGATTCCCACTCTTTAATAGAACCACCACCAGTGTTGTCTACATTCTGAAGTAAACGTTCTACTTCAACTCCGCGAGCCTCTAAACTGTTCCAAATCCTTCGCACTTCAGCATTATTAGCAATGACTTTTAAACTTATTTTTTGCAACTCATTGAATCGTTCCTGACCCTTAAGAGACAACTTGTCAATCCCGTTTTCTCGCGCTGCTATACCTTCTTCAATTGTTGCAAGTTGCGCTTTGGCTTCTAGAATCTTGGCTTCTTTTTCTACTACTGCTTTAGTTTTTTTAACACGATCTTTTGTGGCTTGCTGCCACAAATTTAAGCCTTCTTCCAACTCGTCGTAAAGATCATCGAACTGTTCAGTAGGAAAATATTGGCGCATACGTTTCATAAAATGAGTCATCCTTATGTCACGACCCATGCCCTTAGCATACGATTCCTGCAACGCTGTGAACTTTCCTTCAAACGCTTTCTCACCGAAAGCACGTTCATAAGCCTCATCTATTTGACGACGGAAAGACAAACCAGCCTCTTCAGGGTTTCTCAACTTGAACACTGAACCATCAGCGTTCAACAAAACATCAAAATCTTTGCCACCTATTTTAGTTTTGCCAACAGTTCCAGCAACAGCCTGATCAGCATCAAGAAAAATTTTGACAGGCTGACCTATTGCACGATCACGACTCTTCAAAGAAGCAGGAGTTCTGTAACCGTGAGAATCCCAAGGCAACGATTGTTTAGTTCCACCTACTTTAGCGCCCGTCACTGTCGCTGAATAAGAATCCACATCCATCTTGTGGAAAACAGGGTCAAGAAGACGCTTCCGAGCGTTTTCAACCATTCGACGAGGCGCACGATATGGCATGCCTTCAAGTTGTTCCACTTGCATAGCGGCTTTCCAGATGCCATCTTCACCCGCATACGCTTTGTTTGTATGCTTATTAATGATGTTAACCCAGTTGTCTAAATCTTTGTGTAAAATTTCGTACTGGTCGGGAGGGAGATCTTTTATGGACTGTGGAAGTTTCTCCCAGAAAGGACTGTCTTCACGTAAAATACGTGGGGTTACATCTAGTTCCGTAAACCCGAAACGAGGAGCAGCCGCATTCATCATAGTGTCAAGAAAATCTGTTATATCCTCATCAGGAATTTTTAAATTTCCAGCCCTGTCTAACACCGTCTTAGTAGCCACACCGTACTCATTCTGAAAATTAGTTTCAGGACCCAACGCATAACGCAAATTGTCCATAGCATTAGCAGCGAAAGAAATCTTAAAAGGATCACCGCTCTTCAAAAACTTGGTTATCTCCTCACCCTCACGGCTAAACATAACCTTCAAACGATTCTTAACAGGATCAGGAGTCGCACCACGAGCCACAGCGACAGGCAAATCCATTAAACGAGACATCACCGCCCCGCCAGTAGCAAACTTTCTTAAACCAGCAGGAATAGCAAAAGCCTCCAAAGGCTGACGTGCCGCTCTCAACGCAGTCTCAACAAACTGATCAACGTCAGGAACATGAGCAAACTGTTCCTTCAAACCTTTCGCTCTACCCTTAGCACCCGAAGCCCTTCTAGAAATACCCTTACCAGACTTACGTGCAAGACTAATAGCATCCACTAAATCGTCTGTATCAAAACCAGCCTTATAAGCAGGAGGAACCTGCTTTAATTGTTGTTTAGCAAACCAATCATCAGACTTTCCTAACAACTTGCCGCCACGTTCAACCCAACGATCTTTTCTCAACATCCGACCAGCAGGACCAGTCATAGGTGCGCGAATACGTAACGCAGATGTGAAACCAAAATAATCTGACACGACCTTACCCATGTCAGTTTGTCTCAAAGACCTGCTAATAGCAGACGCACTTCTGCCTTTCTCAGCAGCAACTATCGCATCACCCAAAGACTTTTCAACACCTTCTTTAGATAAAGTAACCCCCTGTTGTTTAGCGAGAGGGAGCAACTTGGGAACAAGTTTCTCCCAACCACCTTTTTGTTGCAGATTCATAAGAGTATCTGCCATGCCTGTTTTACCCATTTTGCCGATACCACCAGCCCAACCCAAACCACGAGTAAACACTGGTAAACCGCCAAGCCACATTAAAGGATCAACAGCAAAATCACCGACTATACCAACAGCGCGATCAACCCAAATGTTGTCAGCCAACACACCAACACCCAACGGGGCTGTGAAAGGAGACAAAGCAATAAGACCTATACCAACAGCAGTACGTTCATCGTGAATCAAATCACCAAAACCATAATGCTCATTGACTTGAGTTTTCCAATCACCAAAATTGAAACCCTCACCCTGAGCGAGATCAATACCCTCTTTCAAAGTGGAAACAATACCAGCACGACCCCAATCCAAAACATCTAAAGCCAAACCAAAAAACCCACCGACACTACTTTTCTTAGGTTCAGCAAGTTTCAACTGAGGCAAATCAGCCATAGGTAAAACTTTAGATTTTTTAGGCATATCAATACGAGGAACAGCAGTGTATGCATCATCCAAACCGCCTTTAGCGGTTGGAAGAACAGGAATCAGATCAGCCCTGTCAACTGTTTTACCAAACTTTGGAGGAAGCGGTGGGGCAGGTGGTTTATACACCATTGATTATCCCCCTAAACTAGGATAATAAACGCTTCTTAAGAAATCTTGCATACTTTCCGCATCAAGATCCATCAACGTACCTAATTCAAACCACTCAGCAGGATCCATCTCACCTTTAAGCCACGGACCGCCTTCACCCAACTGGAAATCTTTATTATCCGCATCAGGGTAATAAAGTTGATACTGATCCATCCACTCAGATAATTTCAACATCGTGGTGGTTCCTGCTGGGTTTTCAGGAGAAGGAGGGTATTGGAAAGGAACAAGAGAATCAGTAGGTAAAGCACCCAAACCTTCGCCCATTCTGTAGAATTGGAAGTCCTCTACCAGATCGTCTAACACTCCTAAAGATTGCGCTCCCATTAAAGTTTCCAACGGGATGTCCATAGCCTGAGCGAAAGACCCCATGTTTTGCATCTCTGCTTGAGCAGTGTTTTGATTCAACATCATTTGACCAACATCCATGCCAGCGCCTTGCATAGCCATGATCTCTTCACCTGTATAAATGTCTTGAGCAGCCACAGCAGGGCTACCCATCCAGTTGTTAGCAGGGCTAGGAGCCTGAGCGGGAGTGTCACCTGCTCTCATTTTTGCTAATGCAGAGTCTAAAGCAGTCATTTGTGCTTGAGCATTAGCAGCGGTAGTTTCAGCAGCCGTAGGCTGCGGATTCATAAGATCCATCAAAGTACTCATAGTATCCATCTGCTGACCTTGTTGTGCCACACCAAGCATCCCAGATTGATAAGGATTCATTGTTTGATCAGTTAAATAATCCCAAACATTGTTCTGATAATTTTGACCACCAGCAAACGTTTCCGCTCCTGTGCGCTCACCAGTTTGGAACGTTTGCCCTGCTTCACGTTCACCCGTTGCAAATTGTTGTTGTGCTAACAGCATAGCCATAGCATCCTCAGCAGCCTGTTCACGTACAGCACGATTCTCTGACACACCAGCAACATCTACACCAGCACCCATACCAGCCATCATCGTTTGAGGATCAAGACCGAAGTAAGGACCGAGTATAGAAGACTGAAGGTTTTGTTCAGCGGCAGCCTGCTGTTCAGCCAACTGTTGCATAGCAGCCTGCAATTCCATGTTCCGACCAGTAGTTTCTAAATCCTGACGGTAACTATCAAACATGTAGTTACCTAACATTCCTGCTTCGCCACGCCCTTGCTGACCAATGATGTTTAACATCTCAGAGAAATCACGCATCGCATCAGTTTCTTCACCATAACCAGCGAGGTTCATTCCAATGTCGCCACCTATAACATCCTGAATAAGATTCTGTTCAACACCTTGTCCTGCCAGTAAATCCAACATTGATTGCACATCAGTGGCACGTTGCTCAGTGTTGAAAGAAAATGTTTCATTTACTTCATCGTAAGTAATTTTGCTTAATTCTGCCATGTCATCAAACAACTTGTCTTTAGCGGCATTGAACACGCCTTGAGCAAGATTAATATCTATCCGACCATCCTCAACAGCCGCTTCAATAGCATCAATGCGATCATTGTAAGCCTCAGTAATAATGTCTGTTTGATCGTTTAAGTAGTTTATTTCTGGATCATCATCAGCAAGAATAGTTTCTTCATCCTCAGATTCATCAATAATCCCTGTGACCCCTAAAGGGGGATCATCTTTCTTCTTTTTACCATCATCGGACAGCATTACAATTGTGCGTTTACCAGTTTCGTCAGGTTCAGTCCATTTAAAAATTGCTTTCTGACCAGCAGACACACCCTCCACATCAACATCTGTTGCACCAAGGTTAATGTTCATAGTTCCACCAGCGGCTTCTTGAGCGCGCAACGCGGCTAAGACATCAGCATTAATAATACCCTTATCAAAACCATACTGAGCGCGAGCATCATCGCTTTCCAAACCTGCAAGCATACTCAAAAATGCATTGTCAGGAGGTGACACAGCACTAGCAGCAGGATCAGCAACCGCTGCCGCCGCCTCAGCCTGTGCAGCGTCTGCTATACCAGCAGTATCACCAGCCACAGTTGTCGCCGCAGACTCAGGAGTAGTTCCATAGTTACCTGCTAACACAGCCAGTAACGCTTCATCAACATTACCTTGACCTAAACGTGCCTCTTCATTAGCCAACCGTTGAGCCTCACTTGCAGCAGCGGCTTGAGCATACTCGTCCTGCGCTAGTATCATTCTCATTTGATCATCAGCAGACATATTTGCTATATAATTTGCAGCAGTGTTACCAGTTTTAGCAGCATCCATAGCAGCATAAGCATCAGCAATCGCCTGTTGAGCCGTTGCTGAAGTTGCCTTAGCAGACTCGGCTGTTTGACCAGCCTGCTGTTGTGTATTCAATCTGCCAGAACCACCCAAGGCTCTCGTATTTGTAGGAGGTGTCCTTTGAGATGTTGGAGGACCAGCCGCTTTTTGTGCAGCCAAATAAGCAGCATAAGTAGCCGCGTCATCAAGTGCTTTTTGATTAGAAGGCTGTATCTGAGTAGAAGGAACAGGGGCAGTGGCAGATGTTTGTCGCCGCGCTCCCGCTGCTTGTGCAGCCTGTTCAGCAGACAAATATGATTTAGCATCACCTAAACTCATACCCCTGCCACGCAACTGTGCTAAACGGTCATAAGAAGGATTTTGATATGCTGCTAATCTTGCTTCAAGATCTGCTTGTTTTAATTTATTTTCTTCTACAGTCTGATTTATACTCTTTGTGAGAGAATTATCAGGAAAATTTAAATTAGATGAATTTTTTCCTACATTCCAAAAATAATCTTCTATATCCTGTAAATTACTTTTTTCTGCTTCCATATCCAGAAAAGTATAATTGTTAGCAGCAAGGTCTTTTGCTTGTTTGTTTGCAAGTTCTTCTGCTCGTGCTTTTGCTCGTCTTTGTTCAAGAGTTATTCTTGTTCCATTACCATTAGCCATTAGGACATCGCCTCCCGAATCTCAGCAGCCTTAGCAGCCCGAACCGAACTAGCATCAGTAGCACGTTGCAACCTCTCACCCGTAAACTGACCCTGCGCTGCCAAATCTTGCAAAGCCAAATCCAAAATCGCACGATTCTGAGCCGTAGCCGCCTCAGACCTCGCACGATCAAAAGCAGCCAACTGTTGAGCCAGAGCCTTCTTCCTTAAACCAGAATCATAAATACCACGAGAAATAAACCGTTCACCAATCTGAGGAACAGCCGCTTTCTGAGCCTGACCGATGTCGTAACGTTGACGATCATAACCAGTACCCACATTGCGTCTATCCATAGTCGTCTTATTCAACGCCGTTTTAAGGCGTTGACTAGGAGAGATCCCATAAGGATCTTGAACATTGAAACCTGACGACAAAGGATTATAAGCCATATTTACCTGCTGCGAGTCTGAGCGATACTAGGATACTTTTGCGCTATTTTTCTACGAATAGCCCGCTGCTCATCAGAAGAAGCGTGACCTATAAGACGCAACGCTGAACGAGCATGAGCCTTATCGTTAATTGGGTAACTACCAGACTTAGGAGCCTTGGATGGAACCGCGTAATCGCTTTTAGGTAAACGTCTGCGTTGCGCCGCTGTTAAACGAGCCATCTAGTTAAACACCTGACCCGCAATTACAAGAGTAGCGGTGTCTACAACAACATTTAACACAACAGCCCCCTCCGACCCACCGCCGCTGAGAGCAGTACCAGCAGTTACATCCGAAATGTCGCCCGTACTGGTCTGTGTGATACGTTGGTTTATTCTCTGTACGCTCATTGCAACACTCCCTATCCAAAGTATGTGATCTGAATATCAGAATCTGAAGACCCAGCCCTGATGAACTTCACATCTGTTAAATCGTCTTGGTACAAATCCATAACGCTGTATGGATTCAAATAGTGACCCACAGAAGCAGTCGGGGTTCCCCACCTGACTCTGATTGGTTCAGCACCGTTTGTTATCATTGCCGCAATAGCACCAGTGGCGGCTGTGCAAGCAACAGCCACAGTAGATACTGTTAACTGTTGGTCACCTACAGACGACCCGTACTGTGAGGCGTTGTATCTTATTCCTGACATGTTTCTCCTAACCGCCTAACGCCGTTACGCGGGTTTCTAAATCATCCAATTTTTCTTGGATTTTAAACAACTCAAATTCGATTGCTTGGGCGTTTTCGCCAAGCATTTTTTGTGTGGGCTGGTATACGACAGTCATTACTCTACTTCTTCCGTTTCTGGAGGAGAATCAACTGTGATATCATTCATCAGTAAACTCAATCTCAACCCATGAGGTTGTATCCTCATCCCATCTATAAAAAGGTGGTTCACCAGTCTCAGGATTAGGAACAGGAGGTTGCCATTTATTATCTGTATCTAAAATCCATGAAGGATATGGTTGAAGGCTGATAAAAACATCTTTGGTTTCATCATAGGATCCCCCTATTGAAGCATATTCGCCACGCATATTAGCATTGTAAGAAGTTTGCACCCATCGCCCATTTGGGTTAGATCTTGCATACGTTTTTTTAAGAAAATTTATACCCGCTTCTTCAGATTCTTCACCGTCAACGATCAAATCGTCATCGCCAACCACTATCACACTAAGAACAATATTATTTTCATCTATTTCAGCAAAATGAGCCATACATCTCCTTATGGGGTAACCCAACGAACGACTACGGTACCAGAGCCACCATTGTTGTAACCAGAGCCGTAGACGTTGTTACTACCACCACCGCCACCGCCAGTATTAGCCCATCCATTAGAGTTGGATGATGTTGAGCCATAGTCGCCTGAACCGCCGCCACCATAGTAACCACCATTGGTGGGATTATTGCCTCTATCAGCGGCATCAGAGGAATTGGTGCCGCCACCACCACCGCCACCATAAAGGAGACTAGAACCTGTCCACGTATTAGCCTTACCAGTACCACCGTTACCAGCATTAGCATTTCCAGCGTTGGAACCTGCCAACTGCCAACTGCCGCCGCCGCCACCGCCGCCAGCAGAAGCACTAAATCCATCGCCGCCGTCATGCCCTGTTACTGGGCTAAGACCTCTTTGATTACCAGTACCGTTATAGCCTACGTTAGTACCACCAGCACCAGAACCACCATTACCGCTAGTTCCATTACTACCTAAAGATTGACCACCACCATTAACCCATTTGTCTGTAGCGCCACTTTCAACACGCGAAATACTACCTTTAACACCATCTGCTCCACTAAATGAACCACCTGCTCCTCCCGCTCCAACAGTTACATCATGTTCGCCTGCGGGTAATTCAAAACTTGAAAATTCGTAACAGCCACCTGCACCACCACCAGAACG
>Ga0208790_1000309_pt1 | contig 25242 bp, 17 predicted proteins | sample 10_taG_FD_184083 | JGI IMG/M metagenome (GOLD analysis project Ga0208790, IMG submission 184083) | Marine viral communities from the Subarctic Pacific Ocean - 10_ETSP_OMZ_AT15264 metaG (SPAdes) (version 2) | ecosystem: Environmental > Aquatic > Marine > Oceanic | place: Pacific Ocean | collected... | reverse complement strand
GCTTTCTTCTCCTGTTGCTCTATAGGAAGCCCCTTCTCTTTAAAAGGAATCATTATGAGATACATAAAAGAAAAAACAATAAATATCATTAAGCATTTACTTAGTAACCATCCTCATTTAAGAGATGATGATAACAAATTACTTGCTACAGTATGGTATCATAAAATGTCAAAGATAGAAGAACCTGTAATGGATTTTCTACACATATTGGCTAAAGGTGATCTACCATCATCTGAATCAATAAGAAGATGTAGACAAAGATTACAAGAACTTAATCCTGAATTGCGTGGAGAACTTTGGAATAAAAGACATCAAATGCAAAAACAGGTAAAAGATGAATTGAAGGAGATGGAATGATCAAAGAGTTCGCTTTATCCCTATCAAACAGACATCATTTTCATGAAAGTAACAAGATGTCACAACTCGAAGGTACACCCCAAGATACCTTTATGTCCTTATGGGACTATGATAAATATGTAATAGAATTTTTCAATAAGAAGAAGAAACTTGCTGGATTCGATGGTTTGATATACATGCCTGATGAATTAATACTTGATGTCGATGGAAAAGATGTTGATGAAGCAAAGTTTAAGACCCTTATGTTAATAGAACTATTATATAAGAAACAAATACCTTACCAAACATACTTTAGTGGACGTGGATTTCATGTGAACATACCTGGATCTGCATTTAAATGGGAACCTTGTAAAGATCTACATTTAAAAGTAAAGGACATGCTAACAGGAATAGGTGTATATAAATACGCTGATCCATCTGTAATAGACAAAACAAGGATAATAAGAGTTCCCAATACTCTTAATACCAAGTCAAAGAGATGGAAAATACCACTAACAGAAACAGAGTTTAGATCATTTTCATTGGAAAGTATTAAAAATCACCCAAGAGGAGACTTTAAATACCCTGAAATGAAATGTGATCCAGTGTTTAATGTACTAGAAAGAGATAAAAAGACAGAAAAGAAAGAACCAATAGTTACAACTAAACTTGGAAGAGATCCTGATCCTACCAACTATACTTGTATACAATTAATGTTAAAAGGTGTTGGTCAAGGTAGTAGGCACATGACAGCATTAAGATTGGGTTCACATTTAAGATGGAGATATCCTGAAAGTGTTGTTCGTCTCATAATGGAAGATTGGAGACAACGTGTCGATAAACATAGCGTACCATTTACTAAGGAAGAATTAGATAAGATAATAACATCTTGTTACACTGCTAATGAAAATAGTGGTTACAACTATGGATGTAGTGATTCAATTAAAGATTCATTATGTCAACAAACTTGCTTTCTGTATAAATCAAAGAAAAATCAATCTGTGATGACAGCAACTGACATGGAAAATGTCTTAATAGACTTCTATGCAAGTAATGTCAAGCCTATAAATTTCAATCAATTATATGAACAAGTAAAGAGTTTCCCTGTATACCCTGGTGAAGTAGTATTGTTACAAGCCCCTCCCAAGAGCATGAAAACAATGTTGCTGATGAACTGGATAAATTCATTCAAGAAGAACACTTACATGATGGAATTAGAAATGTCCCCAAGACAGATGATGTCAAGATTCATCATGATAGAGAGAGGCTGGGATGAAGAGGATCTTGAAGTGCATTATTCAAGAAAGAAAAATGGACTCGATGTTGATTTTAGTTGGTTACAAGTTGACTATAACTCATGTTATCCATATGAAATAGAGAAACGCATACAAATGTTACCTGAAAAGCCTGAAATACTTGTAGTTGATCATCTTGGTCTTCTAAGAAGTAGAATGAAGGATAATAACATGAAAGTAGAAGAAGCATCTCAAGTATTGACAGAATTAGCAGTTCAACATGATCTGATAGTATTTGTCATAAGCGAGATAACAAAAAGTGCATTTCATGAAGGAATGAACATAGCATCTTCTAAAGGTTCATTTAGAGTAGCATATAATGTTAATAAAGTATTATCCTTGGAACCCTTATTTGACGTAAAAGAGAAAAGTTTAATAAAGGGTTTAAAACTTGAGAGTACAGCAAATCGTGAAAAAGAAACACTATATGTGGATCTTTCACTAGATGGATTGAGGTTAGTAGGATGATAGCAATAATAACAACAAAAGAACTTGAATGTCAGCATCCAAAAGATGAAATGGAATATCAAGCAACGGAGGAGGATACAAACACACCTGAAGGACTTACCTGTGGAATGTGTGGAAAAGATCTTGACCCAGACTTGCTTGAACCAGATTGGGATGCAATAGGAAAAGAGGAAGATTATGAAGAGAACAATGAATGAGATAACTACTGACATAATGACTCAACAGATGAACATGGAAATGGCCATGGAGCCTGAACAGTTCAATGTACAGATAAAAGAGTTATTTGTAGAATTATATCAAAAAGAAGATGGTATATATTGGTTCTACCGTGATAATGAAAAAAAGATGCAAATGGTAGATGAACATATGACCAAATGTAAGAACATAAAGAAAATGCTTCACAATACAAATGAACGGGTTAAGCAGCTTGTTATCCAATCCCATGAAGAATTGAAGACAATGCCCAAGAACTCTGTTTTCAATCCCCTTAAGATAAGAAAATCCGCTGGTGCAGTTGAAGTAATAGACGAAAATGACATACCTGATGAATACTGGATAACCGTTCAAACAAAGAAACTTGATAAGAAAAGAATACTAGAAGAGTTAAAAGATGGTACAGATATCCCTGGAGTAAGGCTTTTAAGAAAGAACTTCGTAGGAGGATTTAGATAATGGCCAAATCAATGAGAGTACCTGTTCTAGTATTTGAAAGTATACAAGAAACTGAAATATTGTTGGAAGGTCTTAAACTTGTAACATCTAAAGGAGGTTCCCATAAAAAGCAAGTTACGGGACACCTTATGTATGAAATACAAAAGATCAATTCAACAATGGCAATGACAAACAAAAACTAGGGGAGCTAACATTAACCATGTAAATAATGATACATTACTTAAAAATGGTGATAAATGCTTTGGTTGGCTACTGAAGAGTTTCCCTATATTTGGCTGATAACCGGGTTGATTAAGTTCAACTGACTATCAAATAGCAGTAATCCTCGAAATACGGGACTGTGTAAGTCGGACTCATGGAAGATATGGGACTTCATCTATGGGAAAATATATACTGCTATTTTAAATTAAGGAGCAATACAATGACAAAGAAAGAAATAAAACAAATATTCAAAGAAAATGAATTACAACTAGGTAAAGGTGCTGTTGAGTTTATCGATCATGAAGCCATGATGATGGTAAAAAGAATGGCTGTACGTTGTAAACAAGGAAATATAAAGAGATTAACACCAGAACTAATGTATATTGCATTAGGCAACCTTAACAAATAGGAGTTACCGTGGAAGACAAACCTAAAATATCGATGAAAGATAAGATCTTTTCAAAGAAACCTGAGCAACCCAAGGCTGAGGGTAAATTATCAAAGAGAATAAGAATAGTAGAACAATCGATCCAAGAAATGAAATCAAATATAAACATCATTAAGTCCCGTCTGGGATTATGACCTGGAATGAGATGCTCTTGGACGTAGAACAATACATGGAAAGATATAGAAATGCATTACAACAGATAATGAATGCAAAGAATATCAAAGACCCTGAGATACTGAGAGCATTAGCAATGGCAGCATTAGATGGAGAGCCTACTACTGCTGATGATTTTAATATAAATACTGGTGATGAAGTAGAATACAAGTTCATATCACTACATAATACGGGAGATGAAAATGACTGACCTAGCAACTTATGAATATGACCAAGCATATGTAAAACAAACTGAAGAGATGGTAGGAAAATATGAAAGGAAAATAGATATAATGCTTTCAGATACAGACATTATAGTTGAGCATTTAAATAAAGTACAAGAAAAGTTAAATAAAGCAGAAGAAAGAATAAAATTGATAGCAAACACATATCATCTTACAGAAGCAGTAGGGTATTTTAAGGAACCTATTAAATGACACATCCAAGTAAGATCAAAGGAAATACATTTGAAAGAGAATGTGTTAATAAAGCGAAAAATAAGGGTATAAAGGCCAAAAGAGCCTATGGGTCTAATGGAATGTCACTTGGACTAGAAGAAGAGGTTGACGCCCTTATTGGAGAATATAAAGTACAGTGCAAAAGAAGAAAGCGTATCGCAAAATGGATTAAGCCTCCTGATTGTTGTGATATTGCACTAGTACGTGAAGATAGGGGAGAAGCCTATGTCATCATGGAATATGAAGAATGGTTAGACCTTATTAAAAGAGCAGAACTATACTTAGATCTAAGTTAGTAATGTTAAAGCCTGGAGAGCAGCATCCGTACTTTGTGCGGGCTGCTTTCTCTTCGGGTATTTATATCTCATCCAGTCCTGTTTAAATACAGGATATAAATTTCTTCCTACCCATTTTTTAGCCGAATCTCTTATATCTTTTATATCTTGATCTGGAAATACACCAGTTTCTAATCTCATTGCATCAATAAGACCACGTTCATAAAGAATAGGTGTACTATATGTGAAAGTCCTTGCCATTTGAGAATTGATAAGTGCAAGTGTTTTATACTTCTTTACTCTATCATCTACAAATTGAAGATCTTCTCTATATACAGCATCTCTATCCATTTCTCTAAAATTCTTTACTTCTGCTAAAGACAAAAGAAAACCAACATTAGGCCCAAGAAAATAATAACCACCTTGACCAAATGTTTTCTTTTCAAGTTTTTTTACAGCTTCTGGATCTTCCCTATCAGTAGTAAACCATGAATATGCAGCATCTGCTGTTTGTGCAACATCATTACTTAATACACTATCAGTTCTAATGTTTGTAAGTGGTGCAAATATATTATTGATCATTCCTGTTACAACACCTAACCTCATCATTACAAACATTTCTTCACTTGTAAAATCACCCGCTTTCATTGATACCTTAGCCTTGTTGTACCAATCATACATCATATCAAAATTTGAAAATCTATAATGCATGAACTGACCAAGAAATGTTCCTGCTCTACCCTTTATACCTGGCCCGCCTTGTAGTGCCTTGGCTTTTGCCCATCTAGCATACTCATAATGAATGTCAAGAACTGAATTATATCCTATCTGACCTGCTTCATTAGCCATCCATTTTGCTATTTTTTCACTACTACCATCAGCTTTTATATTTATACCTGATTTTTTAGATATCCATTCAGGTGACATGTTTTGAAGATTTTTGTATGCAATAGCAAATCCCATTCTAAATGTTCTTGATCTATTCCAATCCTCGACAACCTTATGCATAAAGGCTGCTTTATCAGATAGTTTAGATGCTTGTCTAGCAACTATATCAGTAACACCATCGGTTGACCTTACTATTTCACCTTCAGCACTTACTTTCAAACCCTTACCTGTTAAAAACGATTCTTGCAATGCTCCTTGTGATGCTGCAGATATGTCACCTTTACCTTTAAATGCATCAAGAATTGAAGAACTCGCTTCTTTGCCATCAAACCATAAAAGACCAAATCTTTTAGCCTGGCTATTTGCAAGTTCAGCATTCTCTGTTCCACCAGCCTCAGTATAAAACTTTCTAGCATCTTTTAATCCTTTAAATCCCCATCTATTTAATTCATATACTCTTTGGGTACCGTTACGAAGAGCACTACGCATATTGCCGCCTAATAACCTAAAATATGTTAATGCACTTAATGTTCTCATAATATTATCACTAACCACAGTATCACCAGCATCAAGTTTTTGAACTGTATTATATACATCAGCAGCAACCCTTAAATGATGTTCTAATGCTTCAGTAACTGTTTCATTTTTTGCTATTTTTGCAGGAGCTAAGTGTTCATTCATTAATGTGTCAGTTGCACGTTTAAAACTGTCTTTTACGTGTATCTTATAATTAAACAAAGAAACATCACCAACGTACTTATTTAGGAACATGAATGGATCCAGACTATATTCACTATCAGCAACAGATCTTGATTTAGCTCTATCTATGATTCCATCAAGATTGGTAACTTCTTCTCTAATACTTTTCATTAATTCGGGTAGAGTTTCTCCTTCAAGGGGTTCTTTTCTAAGAGCTCTCTCTATTTTTCCGAGTATTTTTGGAATACCCAATACATATTGTGGCATATATTGTCTATTTGCCACCATGTAGTTATTTCCCTTTTTTGCAACATAATCACTACCTTCAGTAAATCCAAACATTTGCATTTGCTCGTCTGCTTTAAAATAATCAAGATCCTTTATTGGTTTTTCATTCTTATCGAGAACTTTTTGAAATTCAATTTCTTTTATACGATTTTTCATATCTGCAAGTATTTTATCCATACCAGGGATATTACTATCCTTGTTAATTGATATTACCTTTTGTAGACCTCTTATTAAATTAGTTGAGGTTGTCTTTCTTACTTCATTCCATTCACGTTTCATGTTGTTTAATAAAGATTCCTCTCTAGCACCAAATCCATGTTTTTTTCTAAGCTCTGGTATACTTGCACCTTGAAACACTTCTGATAATATTACATTTGCTTTACCAGCACCATTTGTAAGCATATTCATTTTTTTATGTCTTAGTTCTTGGTATAAACTCCGATTTATTGTTTTACCTGCAGATTTATTTGCAATAATTGGCTCTAATTGTGCTTCTAATTGGCTATATTCCTTAGGATTTCCACCTAACGCACCTGAAAACTTTTTAAAATTATGCAATATATCGTTTATGCGTTTATTATTATCAACATTTTCCCTTCTAAAAAATCCTGTTTCAGCTACTAATTCCTGTTGATATTTATTAAGTTCTGGTAATCTCATTAATATACGCCTTGGAAGTTTAAGATTGGCCATTACAGCACCATCCTTAGTACCAAGTATTCCATTAAACTCTTGAAGTCTTATCTCAAACTTCTTAACATCCTTTAAATTGGGTATGGCACCCTGTATTGGATCTAAGGGTATTCCTGTGGCTTCTTCATATATACGCTCAAATTGTTCAAATGTATTATATTTAGAGTCCCTTATGTTTTTATACCTTGCACCTGTTTGCCAATCAGCAGCTATTTTAGTCATACGCTCATGTACCTTCTTTTTCTTTTGCGGAGACATTCTTTCTCCCTTAGCTCTTTTCTTATTTAAAACATGAGAAGCGCAAGATAATATACTAGACATGATATACTCCTAGAGGGTTTGAAAATTTAATCTGCTGGGGGGTGCCACTTTTAAAATGGAATTTCAAATTTTTATATATATAGATAAACATTTTCGTTATTTTTAATCCAATGTAAGACATTTGAATAACTCTTCGACCCTACCTTTAGTTGATTCTTTTATTGAACCACCTTGACCCATGTTTCTACCTCTATATGCATCGATCATACCAAAGTTTCTTACTTCTATATCACCAAATGTATTTGTCTGTCTATCATAAACTTTCATCATGAATTGCTGATCAACGGGAATACCATTTCTTTCCATTTCTTTTGATGCTCTATAAAGAGTAGCAGAGTCAACAAGTTTTTTACCTGACATATAATCATACATGATGCCTGCTGCTTGACGTTGTTTTGAATTCCCATCTCTTAATAACTGGAATATTCCTTTGTCTAAATATTGAGCGTCGGTCATATATCCGTTAGGTAATTCAGTAGGCTCTGTAAATCCTACCTTTTCTAATTTTCTCATATCAACTTCAATACCAGTACGTTCCTGCACATAATAATTTCTTGATGTAGCAATAAGGTCTCTAAGTAATTCATTAGCACTTATCTTATCTAACCCACCCTTTGCTTGAACACTTCCATTGGCAACCTGTGAAAGAGTATTATATACAGTCTTTGCTAATTTGTTTTCTATGTATTTTACAGATCCTATGCTTGATGTTCTAGAATGGTTTCCAAACCTCATTGTTTCTATGGGAGACACATTTGGATCCCAACTAGGTCTTAACATTCTAGCCAATAAAGCAAATTGCCGTGCTGGTTGATCAGCAAAATCAGGACTTGCAAGTTTATCGAGAATTAAAGCAGTACGCCTAGCAGCATACTCACCTAAAGCAGATTGAGTACGATCAGGTAAATTTGCATAAGCATTATTTATATCTGATCGTAAATTATTATATTCTCTGTCTATAAATACTTGTTCGGCTCTTGATATATGATCAATCCTTCCGTCTTTGTGAACATATCTTACTTCACCACCAAATGCTTTGTAATCAGCCCTTAGTCCCGTTTGGATCTCACCTTCAACTATCTCATATCTATGACCATTTATTACTAATTTATCTGAAGCGCCTAAAAATTTAATATTAGACTTACCGGGAAGTACAACCTCTCTTGTTTCACCTTGTTTATTTATAATAACTACGGGCTTATTTTTAAAGTTTGTATATACCCCTGGCTTTCCTCCCTTTTTCTTTACAGGATTATAGTCATAATCATTTTTTGGATTACCTGGATCATAAGATAATCTTTCTTCAATGATTGATTTTAATTCTTCTGTTCGTACTTTCTTTTCTAATAAACTTTTATATTCTGCAGTACTTTGTATATCATTACCTCTACCGCCTATGCTATTTAAGTATTCCAGCTTACCATTGATTCTTCTAAGATCTGCAGCCATAAAATCAAGCTGAGCAATATCACCAGATTTCATTTGCATTTCTCTCATTGCTGTTTCAGCTATCCTATTCATTTGAAATTGATCAGCTATTTCTGGTGCTATGTCCTTAGGTAGTGTCCAATTATTTGGAACCCTACCTGATTGTATGTATTCTAATATCCTATGCGAACTTGGTTTACTTTCGTCAAATGAATGATTTTTATTAGCAATGCTATTTAATCTTCTCATTGCAAAATCAAATGGATTTTGAGATCTATCAAAAAAGTTATTTGCAGATTCATACATACCTGTATTATCGTATATACCATCTATTACCTTATGATTTCTACCGTGCTTTGGAAGAATAGAGAACATAAGACCTTGCCTTGCACGTTGATAGTCTTGTAAAGTTGCTGACATATCTCTATTGGTCTCATCAACAGTAGTACCCTTATTATACCTCAAGTATTTATTTATAGGTGAAATGAGACCATAGTATATATCATCTCTTACTTGTTTCATCCTTTCAGACTGATAATTAATATTCTCTTTTAATATTGAACCATCTTTTCCATCACGAAGTTCAAATAGTCCTTTATGCTCTACCCCACCACGATTAAATCCAAAGAATAATTCCCTCATTAAGGCATCCGGATTTTCTGTATAAAATTTAGGATTCTGTTTATACATGTCTAAAAATAGTTTTACACTAGAAGATACCTCATCAACTGTATCAAAATATCTAAGCTTATCTACATTTAATCTTACTTCCATCATTCTATGAGGGTCGTTTAAATGTTTCATATTTACTAGCAGAGGTGATTCTCTATATATATTATGTAGATATGTAAGAGTTTGATGCATTTTTACAAATCTACCCCTTGTTAGATCAGTAGCATTCATTTCGGCTTTATATTGCTGTGGATCTCCTTCAAAGGTAAATAGTTCTGGTGATGCTTTACTAAATACATCATCAAATATTGCATTTAACCCTTTAATATCATTAACTGTTCTATATCCAGAAAGTCTAGCAGCCTCAGCCCATAATCTATTAGGTGCAGCAACAAATGAAGATGATTTATCCATGTCATAATCAGCATCTTGTGGATTGATCGCATCAGCATGGTTCATTCTACTACTATTACCTGCAAGATCACCATTATGGGTAACAATTTTACCATCTTTACCTTCAAATGCTTTTAATCTAGATATCACAAGATCACCAGCTTGGTTCCTTGGTTGTCTATTATTTATTGAACCAACGGCCATTGTGTTATCGAATTGATAAAGTTCTGTCATGGCCTCACTATAATTAACATTATCTAAATTTTCTAATCTTGCTAAGAATTCATTCTCTTTTTTCTCTACTTGCTTAAACAGATTTCTATTTAATGCTTGTGCCTTTTTAACATCTGAGTCTTTAGTTTTTGAATCAAGTTGGTACTCTAATTTAGAATCATTATATATATCCCTTAGATTACCATCCTTATCTATTGCTTTACCTTCTATGATAAGATATTTTTCACCACCACGCTTAACCATGAATGCGTCAGATTTTCTTTGAACAAGTTCTCCACCAGAATTAGCATTAGAATGATCAACACGCTGTATTATAACACTTTGAACATCTGGTCTATCTTGTGTTCCACCTAGTTTAAAAGGTTTTTCAGCAGAGTGCTTTGACTGTAAGAATTCTCCATATAATTGTACAGATCTTGTTCCGTCTGCTTCGCTTCTCATGACAGAGGTTTTTAAGCCACCCATGTCTGCTGTCATTACATCTAGAGACCCTTCTGGTACACGACCTGCTGCGATCATACCATTATTCATGAAATAGGGTATTATCTTTTCTTCTATCTTTGTTCTTTGCCAGGGTGATGTAAGCAAGCCATCATGTTTTAAGAAATGATCAATACCCGTGTTAAGCCATGTCATGTCACCTGTTTCAGATGAATGAGCAAATAGATCCTTGGCTAGTCTTGTGGCATAATATGGATCTACATAATTCTCAAATGAATGATATACATTATCTAGTTTAGCATCAAGATTTATCCATTCTCTTATACCTACATTGTGGTGCATATGTACACCAAGATTGGAACCTACCAATGGGTCATGTGGTTGACCTAATGATTTTAAGTTAATAGACTCAAATGGTATCTCACTTATATTTGTCTTGTCAAAAATAATATTATCCTTAGAAAGCCAATCGCTAACAGATGCAAAATCTTTAGATAGTTTATCAAAACTTTCTATGGGCTTAAGTGAAGCATGTACGTTTCTACCACCATCTCGTATAGTAGATTCCATTGCTTTAAGATCTGTATTATACCAATCACTTGTGTTGTTATTTCTAAATTCATTTACTTTATTAGATGAATTAAATGTTATCCCATCTACTCCAAGCCTGTCAAGTAATGCATCAAACTCAGGATTATATTTAAATGCTGTCTTTGAATAATATTCCTTAACCCTACCATACGATGCCATGTCAGACATATCTGTTTTGATGTCTGTATGTGATATAGTTGGTTTTATACCACCAACTTTTATTTCCTTTACACTTCCATCTGGATTAAAAGATACCATATCTGGACTTATGCCACCCATCATTGCAAGATTACCTATGAATGCACGTTTAGATAAGAATGTCTCACCATCTACTATAGACTTTGTAAGTTTTTCATAACTTTGAATATTATCATCATATGTTCTTTGACTAATGATCTCTTTACTTAAAAGTTCTGATAACTCAGCTTTCTTATGGTCGATAGATGAAAATATATTAACCTTGCCACCTTCATGAACCATTTCATCAGCAACGGTTAGCATTTTTAACTTTGGAAACTTTGCATTCTTATCCTTTGGTAGGAATATTCTAGCCTGATCTAGTACATTCTTAAAAAAACCAGACCTATCTGAATCTGCAGCCCCCTCTAAAAACGACCTTACCCTTGCAAGGTTTTCTTCATGACCTACGAATCCATTCTTCATCTCACTTAATTTGAGATACTTCCAGGCCTTTTTCCTTTCTTCTGTCGGTAGATCAGCCCATTTCCTTATTAAGGATGGTCTATCATTTATCAATCTTGTAAGAACTATTGCATCGTGAATATCATTATCTCTTAACTTACCCTCATTGATCCTGTCAACCAGTTCAAGCATTTTTGATGGAAATTGATTTTGATCTAATGAGGCTTGAAGTTTTTCATATAGATGCCCACCTGGCATTCTATCTCCATTAGCATCTTCCCCAGATCTACGAAAACCAGAAAGAAGATCTTGCTGTATTCTATTATCACGACCCATCCTAACAAGTATCAATGTACTTTCATCGGCTGCTATAACTTTAAATCTTTGCTTGCTTAGATCAATGGTATTATTACCTTGTGCCTTTGCATGATCCTCTACTTTCTTCTTGTCGCCTAAGAACTCCCTGAATCCATTTTCCATTTCAACAGGAACACCTTCACCAGATTCTAACTCCTTTATTATACGATCCATCTGTCTTCTAGATGGTTTTGAAACGTATTTCCCATCTATATAAAAACTATTACTTAGTAATGATATCTCAGATGTAGCATTTAAGGCTGAAATTATACCCTGTACGCCATGTTTTTCCGTATAGCCTACCTGCTTATTGGCTAACTCTAAACGACCTGTTTTATAAGTATATTGTTTTATAGGCATACTACTAAAGTATGCAGTAGTTATAGAACTTATATCAGATAATAGCCTTTGATTGAATGTGTTCCAACCACCTTCGGGCTCCATAACTGCCTTACTTCTATGCCTTATTTGCTCATTATATTTTATACCAGTCATTAGGGGCTCTACTATCTGCTGCCAAAATTTAGCGGGATCAGGTGTTCCTGATTTTTTTATTACACTGCTAACATACTCCCTAGTCCTTTGTATTTCTCTTACCTGTTCTGGAGTAAAGACCCTTACCCCTCCATGCGTTGCTGTAGGATCTATCTTATTCAATACTCTCATGATACCTTCACCAGTCTTTTCCATGGTAGTACTCATTGATTTATAAGATAAGAACATATCTGTCATATCAGTAATATTTAAATTATATCTCTGTGCAAACTGAGAAGAAGAAACACGCAAAGCAGTATCTATCTGATCCTTGGCTGGTATTGTAAATCTTTCCATTTGTTTATGTGCTTCCTGTACAACGTTTAATTCTGTCCAACCATTTCTATGGGCTTCACTTAATGCCCTTTCTGCCTGTCTTAATATTTCTTGAGTATATTTAGCATGGGTTCCATCAACAGAAGATTCACGTACAAGTTCCAATAGATCAGAAACCTTGGTCATCCTTGACTCAAATGCATGAACCATTAACCCATCTCCTGAATCCAATGCTGTTTTAAACTGCCTTACTGCTTGTAGCATGTCTCCATGACTAGCATCATAAAGAGATTTTAATTTTTTTTGTTCAACTGTGTTCGCTCCACGTTGAGCAGCGGCTGCTCGAAGTTCAAGACCAAATACTTCTGCCTCACTTATTACATCTTGAAAATGATCTATGACCTCAGTTATTCTTTCAACAGCAAATTGGCTCGCTCTTCCCTTACCAGTGAGCATGGATGACCTAATAGCCTCATACCAGGCACCCGGTGTTTGCTCCACCATGTTTCTTATTTGTATGGAACCCAGCCTTGAATCTTGTATAGTACCTACAACCTTTTCATAATAATCCTTTACTTCTTCATATGTTTGTTTTTCCATGGCATTTGTTTCTCTTCTTGGAAACATTGCTTTTAACATATCTGTTACTTGGTTTACTTCAGGTATCTGCATGCCTGTATCACGCATGAATTCTCTATTGGTTACAAGTTCATGTACTGCAGCATGCATATTATAACCACCAGATAAACGACTTATACCAAGTGTTTTTATTGATTTACCAACAAGGTATCTTTGCATGTTCTCATACATTTTATCATTAGTTACTACATCACCAAGCATTCGTGACCATTGTTCGTGTAGTTCTAGAAGTCTTGAATCTGAAATACTTCTTTGTGCACCAGCATTATTCTCAGGCTTTACAAGATTAATAAGTTTATGCACACGCTTCATGTCTTTATGAGCAGTAGCGAGATCAGCATTAGGAGAGATTGAAATATCCTCTATTACTTCTTTTGTATCTTTATTGATTACATCTGGAAATCTATTCCCAGACAGTTCATCTCTTAATCCTTTATATAATTGATTAGCAGTATTCTCATCAAGCGAATGATCACCAGAGCCCTTTAATACTCTTTCAACGTTTAATCTATTAGCGGCCTCAGAAAGCCTTGTATGTACAACGTACCAAGGGTCTTGTCTTAATATGGAATGATCTCTTCCTTTTGCGTCCCAAGCATCTCCATAAACATATTGCATCAGTTTATCAACAGACCTTTCTTTAACGTTAATACTTTCCTTGATCATTTCTGTACTAGCTGTTTCATGAGTTGGACGTGCAAATCTTACAACATCTGCTGCTTCTAGTTTTTTAGTTGCCTCAACAAGACTAAGTAATGCTTCTCCAGCATCAGATCTTGTACCATCACGCCTATTTGTATTAGCATCGAGGTAAGATGTAAACAGATCCTTGCTCAATCTAGGAACTACTATCTTACCATTTATCTCTTCTACGTTAGGAACTCCAAGTTCTGTATACATGTCAATAACAAATTGCTTTATTATATTAATGGGTACATTTGCCTCTCTTTCTATTCTATTAGCATACCAATCATGTAGTTGATCTCTAGATTCTTTTTTAGTTAACCTTGTTCCATCAAACGTAGTTGAAGATAATTTTTCTATAAGATTTGCCGCAGCCTCCTTTGTAAGACTTTGACTTATATCCATTGTTCTTGTTGAATTTGCATTATGAAACTCAACTATATTTTGAGCAATACTCAATTTGTCACGCCATTGTGTTTTTTCAACTGGATCTTTTACATTCTCTGCTATATACTTAGCACCAGCCGTTCTAAGACCTCCTGCTGGTTCCTGCCCTTCAGGCACAACATACTTTTCAGTAGTATGAGGCTCTATTGTTTCCTTTATTGATTGTATTTCCTCAGAGCTTTCAAATGATTTACTGTATATTTTGTTATCCATTTTTTCAGGATTAACATCACTAAACCCACCATATTTCTGTGCTATTTTTAATGCACTTTCAAAGTTTTTACCACCTATTAAATTCAAACCAGTAACGGTTTCACTAAACTGTTTCCCTTTTTGTGAAGCAAACTCTTTTACCTTGCCCGTTTGAAATGGCCCAGTTGGATAAGGAGAACCATGTAAATGAAATGAATGAGGTGTTCTTGTAAAATACATTGCAGTCATTATGTTTGAAATTTTCTCATAATCAGTTGCGCCAAAACCTTCCATGAAGTTTTTTACACCATGGTTCTTAACAGTTTCATAAAGACTTGTTAGATTCATTGCAACAGCACCTGTCATCATCCTAGGTAAACTATAGAACATATCTGCACCAACCACTCTTAAAAAATCACCAGGTGCATCCTTTAAAAATGTCTTACGGGCCTTTGTTAGAAATTCACGTAATTCTTTTAAAGCATCATCAGCATTTTCTTTCGACATTTTACTAATACCTTCCCAAAACTTTCCTCTTCCAGCATAGCCTAGATCAATTAATATATTACCTCCACTCAAATTATGTAATAACTCAGCATTTGTTTCAAGTTGAGTAGGGGTCATTTTACTTACAGGTCTTAAAGAATTAATAACACCACGTGTCATATCACGGGTTTTGGTTATAGAACTAGTACGACTACCACCTCTTATAAATTTAACTGGCCCTAGTATTGAAAATATTGCTGCTTCATGCCCTGCTGTTTCAAGTACATGACCTAATGCAGATTTATGAAGAGCCATTGAATCTTCAGGATTCTCCCAATTATAACTTTCATTTATCTTATACTCACCAAAGCCTCTTACTGCACCAATAACAGTACCAAGTATTGCATCATAAGTACTAGCACCTGCTATCCCCCCTGCAATTCTAGCTTTATCAGTATCCCCAAATGCCTTCTTTGCTAAATTTAAAGCAGCATTGTCTATTAAGTTCTTTCCTTCACTAGGACTTCTTCTTAGTGCTATTTGAAATGCTTCATCTGCAAATTCTGTTAAAAGCGCATCATCAATATTTCCTAATATTGGACGCAAAGCCTCTTCCTTTATTGCAAGCTTTGCTCCTTGTTGAAAAGCCCCATCAGCAAGTTTTTTATTTGCCTGATAAAATGCACCAGACTTTGATACAATATCAAGAGCACTTGTTGCTATATCAGTCGCTACTTCTTCTGTTAATTCCTGTGCTCCCTCCTTTTGACCAGCAGTATAGACAACCTTTCCAAATGTTTGAACAATATCATCCTGTGCTAATTTAGTTGCAGTCTTTAAGCCACCTTGTCCTACACCTATAAGTTGCGCACCTTTAGCAGTCGCTCTTACTCCACCACCCATGACCCTCCCTAACCAACCAAAACTAACTAACATACCTGCAGCATTACCTACGGTATATCCTATCTTACCAGGGAGTGTAAGCTCTCTGTCTGTTGCTGATGCGGTAAAGTCACCAGCGTATGATTCTTTATCTTGACCTAGCGTAAGAGCTTTTGCTGGTATACTTGTTACAATATTTTCCCATCTATTTGTTTTACCAGTAGCGGCTTCTTCAACTGCATCTGATATTTCAGGAATACTCCATCCGAAACCAGTTGAGAATCCCCATGCTGTTTGACCCAATGCTTCAAATACAGTAGGTATAACACCTTCTCTTTGAGAAGGCATGGTTTCTGTTGAGATTTCAGGGTTCTGTATCTCTTCTAAAAGAGAATCTATATTATAAGGATCGTATCCCATTACTATTGGTCTGAGTAGTCATATTGTGGATCCCAAACGTCTATTTCTTCAGTAAATGTAATTGGATCCACTTGTGAAGAATCTGCTTGATAGTCCTTTATGGCTGCTAATGCCTCATCGGCTTGCATAAAAGGATTCCTGTCAAATCCTTCAAGCCTTGCTATTTCCTCAGGTATTGGTAGAAAATCAGGAGGGCCTTCTCTTAATGGATCAACCATTCTAGATAAAGCCATTAAAGGCTCAGGATCATTGGCCATGGGACTCAGTGGTTGAGGATCCATTTCGGATGAAGGAGTATGTAAAACAAAATCTTCATTACTAGCAGTAACTGCTCTACCAAGAGGGTTGGCTTCGATTATCCCTATATATCTTTCTCTCATATCTCTATATTCTTCAGTATCAGGTATTGTCTTATATACTTCACCTAATTGCCTTGTTAAATCATCCCTTATTTTTAAATTTCTATTTAATTCCGTTAATTTTTCACCAAATCTTTCATCACCGTAAGACGCAGGACTTAACAGAACATCGCTTTCCTTAGATAGTTCTTTACTATATTGATATAATACCCTATCAAAGTATTCCATTCCCTCTGTTGGTGGAAGTTTAAAAAGATAAGATTCGGGCCTAAGATGAAACTTAACACCAGTTTCTGGCCTTAAACCCTCAGCCTCTTCGGCTTTTTCTTTCCCAGCAATACTCATTTTCTCTCTCCAACCAGGTATAGCGCCTTTGGGCTTAGAAGTGATTATGTCTGGAAAGTCAATAGAATGTTCTGGAGTATCTATTGTATTTATTAAACTATCCAATCTAATACTGTCTGCTTTTATACTATCAGTTACAGCAGTGTATGCTTGATCAAATACAGTAGAATCCATATTCCTTAATGAATCTGGAGTTATGTTTAAAAATTGTGCAGTCTCCTTTACTTTAAACACATTATCCATTGAGTCTATTTTAGTCTCGACTGCCTCATCAAATTCAGTTTCGGCTATCATATCTATTAACCAATCACTCATCTGACCACTCCGCTATTGATTTTAATACCTCAGCTCTACCATATTTTTGAATTATTTGAGGCACTAATGTTTTTGTAAGTTCTTTATCTCCAGAATCATGAGCATTCTTTAATAAAAGATAATCAGTTGTAAGTTTAAATGGCTTGTTAGAGTCTTTCCCAGGTGTTATTAGACTTTGTAAGGAAGCGTCATCAATTGAAACAAAACCTTCATTATTAACTTTTAATTGAAACTCATCCATTGCTTCTTGACTTGATACATCTATACCTGTAACCTGTTCAAAAGCAAAAGCAAGTTCTTGAGCCTCCATCAGTTTCCCTTCCTTTATTAAATCATTATAGTCCATTGCTCTTTTTTTCGATAGAGACATTAGATCCAATCCTGTGCCTGGCACACCAGAGGCTCCCTTTAAGCCTTGAACTGCATTAAACCCCTCTACATAGATAGTTTCTAATGCTTGCTGAATTTTAGGAGCAACATTAGTAAGTGTTGCTTGTTGAAGCTCAGTTAAACCCTTTGGCATCTGTCCAGTTGAATTATATTTCCTAATAATATCTAAACTTAATCCTTGCCCCTTGACACTTTGTAATATTTTATTATAACTAAGGGGATCAATACTAGCGGCTAAATTATCTTTTGCTCTTTGAAGCTTTGCTACGTCTAATGCATATGCTGCCCTTTCTCCAATTCTTTCTTCATCACTATAGCCAGAAACAATAGTTGACTGCTTTAATAGATCACTAAATGGATTTAAAGTATTAGTCGCCACATTTGTATAAATAGACTTATATGCTTTATCTGTTGCTTGGGTGTCTAATTTACCCTGAGTAGTCTCATTAGATTCCCTACTTGCATCTATGACATGTTGCTTATATTCTATATTTATAAGACTCATGGCATCTAGACCCATTGCCTTATTCATTGCCGCAATATCCATTTGAGTAGGTTTAACATAAGCATCTTTAAGCCATGGTTTTATATCTAGATCAATACCGCTTACGTCTGCATAACCACCCTCACCCTCAAGCATAAAATCGCCTGGATCATATGCTTTTGAATCGGTACCACCCTCATATCCTCCTGCACCACCACTGATGTATTTTTTCATTTTACTAATATCTTCAATCCTAGATAAGGCTTGCATTTTACCAGTGTCTAAACGATCAATAAGTTTATTTATATCTGTTATTTCTTGTTTTAATTTACCAAAAACCCCTTCTTCTACTTGACCTATCATATCAAGGCTATTAGATGTCTTGTGTTGATCTGGAAGGCTAACTATATCTCCAGTTAAAGTCTGATAGTTCTCGTTTACCACATCAAATTCTTTTTCTTTCCTGGCTCGTGTTGCTTGTGCTCTTTGTATCTGGGAATCATAGAGTTTAAACTCTATTTCTTTCTCAAATCTTTCTTCACCAAGCCTTCTGTCTATTTCAAGATTTGTTTGTGCTACTGATTCCCTCGCCTCAAGAAGGTCAAGGCTCTTTGATTTAAAATATATATCAGAAGCAACTCTTAATGTATCTGCTATTCCCTCATAATCAGCCATTATACACCTTCATTTTCATTTCCTTGTAAATATTCTTCATAAAAAGACATGTAACCTTCGGGCAATTCTTCTCCAGTAGCAGTCATGTAATTTGTCATCATGCTTGCCATTGCATCTTCTGCAGCCCTATCAGTTTCAAATATATCCTTTTCATATTGAGTTTCTGCTTGTCTTTCTCCAGACCAGATATCTTGCAGTCCTAGACCCACTTCCTTCATTTGACCTGTTCCAGCCCTCTCAATTCTTTTTCTACTAGTAGGATCAGAACCCACTAAGCCCGTTTTTGTTTGAACATTAGATGCTCCTTGATATTGATCCATTAAAGAATATTGTATGTCTTGTGTTGTTGTATCCAGCCTATCCTTTTGTCGTCCTAAACTACCTAATTGCTCATCTAAATTTTCTTTTAGGAAACCTTTCATGGTCTCAGTGCCCTCTACGATATTTTCCATACCGCTAAACATCATCCCTTCTAATTGATATTTTTGTTTATCCTCACTAGACATGTTTTCCCACATTCTATCTTGATCAAATCCCCCTATATTACCAAATTTTTCACCCATTTCAGGAGTCCAGCTTCCAAAACCATGTTCTAGTTCATATTTTCTTTGCATGGCATCTGTAAAATATCCACTCTCTCCAGTACCTCCAGTTACTCCCATATCATCAGTTGCCGCTTGTCCAGGGCCTGATTCCGCAACATAACCTTTTACATCATCCCAATAGCCATATTGACCATAACCGGTTTTTTTATTTTTAGGTGCATCATCTGGACTTGTATATCCCTTTCTTTGAGCAAGTATATATTCACCTTCAGGCCCATGTGCTTTCATTATGTCTGTTTCAACACCACCCTGAATATGAATCTTACCAGTAACACCCTTAACAACCTTGCCACCTTCAGACTTATGATCTCCACTGCCGAACTTACCGTACTGTGCGCCCTTACTATAAGCTTTATAAGCCGTTTTGCCTGTATCAATACTCATTTGTTAAATAGTCCCCATACTGTTTTACCAACCCCATACATTCCACCTGTCGCATAGTTCAATCCAGCTTCCCCAACTGCTGTCATTTTCTCTTTCTTACTCGCATCCTTATCAAGTAGTGTTTTTCCAACATTATAGGCTGTCATTACATTGCTAATATTACCCATGTTAATAGGAGACTTACCTGGAACAGAAGGTGCGCCACCTGAGACATCATCGACTAAAGTAGGAGCATCTGTAATAAGTTTTTCAGCAGTTTCAACTTTAGGTGTTACCTTATCAATGATCTTTTTACCAGTATCAAGAGGCTTTGTTAATTGTGAATTTGGAACAATATGAGTTACCTCTTTTACATGATGTGCCTTTGTACCCCACTTTCTTAAAACTTTTGCATCATCTCCTAATGATTTTGATAGGGCGCCTTCACTAGGGAAAGGCAGTCCTGAGGCTGCAGTTGGTTTATCTGTTAGGTAATCTGATGAAATACCACTAGTAGCCTGTGAAATTAGATTATCAGATCTTTTTGATAGGGTGCCTCTCACTCCTTGTCCACTTACATCACCTAATGGAGGAGGAGCGCCTTTTTTAACCACCCTCCCCCCTTTTAAAATTTGTTCTTTAGATGCTCTAGCAGCTATTTTTTCTGGAGTATCTATACCAAGTGCTAATTCGGCTTTTCCTCTAGCTACACTTGTATCTTTAATTATGCCACTCTCATACAAAGGATCTCTAAGACTTGCTTCATAATCAACCTTGCTCATTCCAGTAAGTTCTTTATACTTTGCATCATATGCTTCCCTACCAGCAGCGATCTCAGATGGTTGATAACCAGAACCGGCACTATGGCTCTTTAGGGCACCTCTTTTGGCACCATGTTTTTCTATAAGATCCTTTTCAGATCCTGTATATATAGGCTTCCCATCCACCTTAAAGCCCTCTTTTGCCAACTCCTTTCTAAGTTCTAGATTCTCAACACCTCCTCTATCTGTTTGCGCCCTTGTAAGAAATTCTTTACGCTCAATACCCGCCTCATTAAGATTGGGATCATGCATCACCCTATCTCTACCAGACCTTCCATATCTATTTTTTAACCAAGACATCATCCCATCGCCTTCAAGTGGTTTTCGTATATACTTTTTTCCAGATTCAGTATAAGGACTTTGTTCTGCTAAAAATTCTGTTGCTTCAGCAATGTCTCCCATTCTTTTACCTTCGGCAAACTGACCTGCAGAAACTGCATATCCTAACTGCTCTTTGCGTTCCTTTTCTTTTTCAAGTTCTTCCTTTTCTCGTTCTAGTCTTTGAACTTGAAACTGTTTAGCGTAAACATCAAAAGCGTTTGTAGATGGGGAGTAGTAAGCCATTAGGATTTTTTGTTTGGGGATAAATTAGTCATAATTAGTATAACTCTTCAAGTAGATATTGGGGGGTTAGTAATTAACCAAGCAAGTATTCTTATCTTGCCAGCATCAGCCGCTGTGTTCACAACAACGTCTACTGTATCTATACTTCTAAAATATTTACCAAGTTTTACTCCAGTCTCAGTAGCCGTTGATCCTCTACCAAACGCATTAATAGTATTTACTCCATGACTTCCAGCAGTACCATCCCAACCATCAATAAACACATCGGGGTTAGAACTTATACCAACGTCAACATCCATTGAACCTGCAGTAATAGCCTCTGTGACTATTATACGAACATCCATCAGATGATCACCCTCAGCGCATATAATGGCTCTTGAGGTACCAGTAGAACTTATATCTATTTCATCACTTGAATACCATTGCGATGTATATCCATCAACAGAACTCGAACTATCTTCAAACTTTGATCTTAATATTTTTGAACCACTTTTAATATACTGAACAACATCTTGCTGACCAGTTACTTGATTAAAGAACGTTCTTACCTCTGGAACACCTTCAGACATCTCATTTATACTTGGCTCTATGGATTTGATACCAGCCTTTCTTTTATGAAGATTGATCCTATCTTGTCTTGTAATATCTGACATTACTTTATATTCTTAACTCTGTATATTATTGATATATCATTTAATTCAAAATCTGAATCAACAGTACCATCAAAATGCAATTGAAAACTATATATATTATTTGCTTGTGATGGTGTCACTGGTTTTAATGAAACATGGTGCCATTTAGTAAGATCTGTTTGATCTGAAAGTGGAGTAGTATCATTATTAAATGTATATAGAGTATCTGTATCTCCGTCTGTACTGTACTTCACAACGATACTATCGGCATCACCTTTATATGATATACGAACTTTATATACCTTTTTTCTTATTGCAGGTTGACCAAAATCTATATCCTTTGTTCTTAGTGATGTAGTAGATGTGCCTGTAGCTGCACTATTCCATTTATATACGGCACCCCCTTCTTCATGGTAAACCAGATCCCCATTAATATCATTTACAAAATTTGATTGTAAATCTGTATCGGCTAGTTTAGAGTCTCCATACATCCAACTTTGTGTCGTAAGATCAAATAAATATATATCACCAGCGGGTGTTGCATCAGCACTCATTGTAAATATAAGTTGTCTTTCTTTAGGTATATAGCCTACTTGAGGTAGACTGCCAACAAATGAACCCCAATCAGCAATAACCTTTTGTGATTTTTTTTCTAAAAGATTATTAACAGTTCTACCGTCGTAAAAATAAGCACCTAATTCATTTACCCAGGCAATTCCAAAATCGGTTTTACATACCGATCCTGGTGTAAGTACACCCTTATGCATAAATGTATCTTCTAAAAATTCCATATCTTGAGAAATATTAATAAGATGCATCTTTGTCTTTTTGAATTGAAGTATCCTATCTGCATACTCTTCAAGTTTAATTATCTCATCTCCGTCTTGAATACTTGCTTCTATCTTTCTAGAGATAGGAAATACATCAAACTTGCCAGGCATTGACTTATACATTGCATCGCCTTGAGTGACTGTTCCAATATTTGGTAATGCACGCCTAACATTACCAACATATACCTGCCTATTTGCAACTACTGCTGTTTTAAACCCTTCTCCTGTTGCTCCTATGTCTATGGACTCATCTGCTTCATATCCATTTATTGCTTGATACGTCCAAGGACTTGGAGTTTCTATTTCAATATTACCTACATAGCAATAAGCATTATCTACAAGAGCACCTATTCCAGTTGCATTTTGAAGTGACCAAGCAGTATGCGTTGAAGTTAAATTCTTTCTTACCCCATCCCTTAAGCTAATATCAAGCAACAGTCCCCAAGGATCATCACTATCCTTTTTTCTTATATATACCCTACCACCAATAATAAACGGATCAAACGGAGAAGTACATTGGATATATACAGACCATCCCTTACCAGCCTCCATCGATATATTATTACCTACATTTTCAAATATGTTTGATTCCTGATCCCCTTGATATATGAAAGTTGTTCCTATTTCATAATCAGCCGCTCTCCATGTGCCGTTTGAACTAGTTTCTATTGATACATTAAATCCCTTACCTGCCGATGGATACAGCCTCATTGCTTCACCAGACCAGTTTCCTGAGTTTGTAGCAGTTGTAAGGACATCATCAGTTGCAGTGCTAACTAAAGCAGCCGAATTACTTCCAGTAGACGATAGAGCTATATAATCATTATTATCATCTATCTCATCATGCATTCCTGCAAATGCAGTTGAAGTTGGATGATCAGTAGTAGTTGTATTACCACCAGTATCAGTCCATTGAAGATCTCCATATAGACCTCTAGTTGGTTTTGCGATATCAACATTTTTACTATACCAAAAATCATAATCATCAGCCAATCCACCTGGGGCTATGCCATTAAAATGAGTATTCTTTATATAGCCATACCATTTTGATCTATTTGCTGCTCCAAAGTTTCCATCAGATATTCTAACATTACCATCTGCAATATAATAAGTAGGCTTCATTCCAGTAGTAGTGCCAAGATCAATAACTTCAGTTACCCAAGCATCAGATGAATATGTATAGATATCTATGTTTGCAGCACCATCTGTATCTGCCATTAATAGATACTGTTCTCCAGTATCATCCAAACCAGTTATCGTATATACATCATTTTGATCCCAATCATTTCCACCACTTAATGTTCCCGATATTGTAGTATCTGTATTAGCTGTTATTGTGACAGTGCCACCATTTGTAATATTATTAATAGTAAATCCTACCAATGCACTATCAGTCCATCCTCCATCTGAATCTACTAAAACATTTACATTATCAGATCCATTATGTATACCTGTAAATCTTCCAGAAGTTACCTGTGCACCTTTACGGTCATGTGAAAAGTAAAATAATCCATATCCAGCATTAGTTGCAGTGCTATTTGTAGGTGCATCATGAGTAGTAAATCTACCCATGCAAACAACTCTACCTACGTTATTCACAACAAGATCAGTACAGGTTACAACCTCATTTATCTCTAGATCTCTTGGATCTGCAACGGTGTTTAACCCACCTTCAAATCGTTCTATCTTCCAAACTTGCTTAGGCATTGTTATTTTTTACTTGTTTTTTTCCAATTTTTTCGCTTATAAGTTAAATACTCTGAAGCTTCAATGGGATTAAAAATTGTAGTTATCAACCTATTATCATCATCATCGTATTGAGGGTCTATTATAGTGACAGGACAATTGAATATATTCTTATCATCCAACCCCAGTTTATCTGCATAATTATCCATTATCTTGAATGATGCAACTTGAAGAGCATGACTGATCAATCCTGAGGCGGGATCCTTTAATACTTGATACCCTGATACATGAGTATGCCCACAAGTAAGAACGTGATCTTTCCATCCCATCTGAGCAGCCTTCGCTACACCATGAGCAGTATTCCACATACTATTCCCCTTAAATGTGTGCCTTGCATTTATCCTGATCTCCTTACCATTAGGGAACTTAAGATTCATCCTTGCCCCCCAACGCTCATATAAGCCCTTATGATCACGCATAATGAATTCTAGGGGATCACCATCACCTGACCAGACATCGTGGTTTCCTGCTACCAAATAGATCCAATTAAGCTTATTTACGAAGTATTCGGTAAGTCTCCAAGATTCCTTTGCAGATGTGGACTGCTGACCATACAATGCAGAAAGCCTACCTATCCAGTTATTCTGTATGTCACCAAGA
>Ga0208790_1000306_pt1 | contig 25336 bp, 42 predicted proteins | sample 10_taG_FD_184083 | JGI IMG/M metagenome (GOLD analysis project Ga0208790, IMG submission 184083) | Marine viral communities from the Subarctic Pacific Ocean - 10_ETSP_OMZ_AT15264 metaG (SPAdes) (version 2) | ecosystem: Environmental > Aquatic > Marine > Oceanic | place: Pacific Ocean | collected... | reverse complement strand
CTTTTAGTAGAGTATAGAAAGAGATAGAGAGATAGAGTAGTATTGTGTATAAAGAATGCTTAAAGCATATGAGTGGATAGTGGTAGTCTCAGTCGGTATTGTGTTATTAATGATTGATAGTCGACTGTGATTATACCGTCTTTAAAATGTGGTGGGATGTGGATGGGCTTAAATACTACATCGAGCCCACCACGTCAACCGCAATATAAGTAGAGGTTAACGGAGAAATACATGCGACAGAGTAACGAAAAGACAGCGAAATATATGCGACAGATGGAAGTAACATCTATTAATGTATCGTATGCAGACATCTTTATGGGAGTCTCCCTAGCCGTCGGCTTTTATACGCTGTTCTGGCTTTCGTTTGCGCTAGATGTACTGATTGCAGGCGGTTAACCTGCATTATGCTGGGGTCTCGACCATAAATGTGACAGCATGACCACCACGACCCGACACATTAAAGAGTACCCGATGACACATTAAATGCGAATTGCCCGATTTTATAGATGCCCATGAACAGCCAATCGAATGTACGTTGCCCTTATAGAAAGATAAATATGTAACAACCACAATGCGAACGTAATAATGCGGTTCTACGGCAGTGCAGCGCGTGTGACAGCGCATTGTACGCGAGAATGCATACAAATATATATTATATTCGCTAGTGTTACAGCAAGAATGCGCGAGAACCCTAAAAATAAAACATTAACAATATCAACTACTTAGTGTAACCTTCCCTTATAGAGAGATAAACATGGACAACCCCCAATTCTACTGTCGGTTCTGTGGCCACTGGTCATACGTTCACGCGGACTCTTGTGTGCGCTGCGGTGCTAACGTTCCCTTACGCGACAGCCAAGCGTAAAGCAATATATTATGAGCGACAGCATGCGAACAAGATCTGCGAGAGTATTAATAAATAAATATTGTATACAGGTTCCGTCTACTGTCGTCGGGTATAGCTGTATACTATTGGCAGCCTATGCTAGTACACTGAAGAGACTAGCGCGAGACTATAAAGAACACAAAGAAGATTATTAATGACAGCTCGACTTATAATGTTACTAATCATACTAGTATTAATGATACTATGCGCACACACATACAATAAGTGATAGTGTAACATAAAACATTATTAACTAATCTTTCTGTCGCATTAAATGAAAGCAAAGGTTTAACGTCAGCTACCGGGGGGTCCCCCCTACCCCCCTCCTACCGGGATGTATGTCTCCGAGTTACGTAGCGTGTGCTATGCTGGGCTAAGTACGTTTATGATCTGCCGCCAATTTTCCACAATTGAAGGTTTGAACGCTGCAAAAAATCGCCCCAAAAAATTCCCCCACAATTCGGTTGAGAATCCACCGCATGTGTGGTATGATGTAGAGAGCATATAGGAGGAGTGAATGGGAGTACGTAGAGAATACAACGGAGGCAAGCGCAGGAAGTCGCCGGCCAAGAAGCTAAACGAATACAGAGAGGTAACCATCGACGGCGCAGAGGCAGTCGAGATATTTATCGAGAGCAAAAAGCACGGCACACATATAACCATAGTCGATAAGGAAGATTGGGAGAGATTAAAGGAGTACCGGTGGGCACTGGATGTCCAGGCGCATGCCATCTATGCGCACACCAACATCCCCCACCCAGATGGCGGATGGTACTATCCCCCAAACGGCAAACGACGCCGGCGCTCGCTGACCGTCAGGATGCATCGCCTTATAACGAACGCACCAAAAGGCATGGTAGCCGATCACATCAATCACAATGGCTTGGATAACCGAAAAAGCAACCTTCGAGTATGCACAAATGCAGAGAATATGCGCAACCAGCACAGTCAAAAAGGAGGCACATCGATCTATAAAGGAGTGTGTTGGCACAAAGCTTCGGGAAAGTGGTATGCCCAGATCAAATTCAAAGGAAAAACCATACACATAGGTCTTTTCACAGACGAAAAAGAAGCTGCCAGAGCGGCTGACGCTAAAGCCAAAGAACTGCACGGTGAATACGCGTATCTAAACTTCCCAGACGAGTAGGTGATTTTCGGATTAACATACCTACCTACTGTATGGGTAGGCCTAGCGCAAGACGTGGAAGATGTAGATTGCCACGTAACGGGGATGACTCGTTCAAGTGCCCCATGTGCGGCGCTAGGATCTGTTGGGCGGTACCCGGAGGCAGCAAGGGTTCTACAGGATATGCTCACTGCTCTCGGTCCATCGTAGCTACACATGTGTGGAAGCTAGACGAGGGCCCTCCCGACTGCTGTCCATGGAACGGCGATGCCGAGCGTGACTGGGATGGCTCCATTGATATCTGGGACGATATGTCGTGGGTTAACGACGTTGTACAAGATGACGGAGATGTTTGACCCCTACCGTGAAGACCCGATGTTCATGATCGGGGACTTGGTGTATTTCGAGAGATATTGGCAGGGACCGAATGGTCTGCGGTTGGGATTGGTTGTCAAGGTTGCCTACAATCTTGGGATTCGTTGTGACCCTCTCTACGAAGTGTTTTGGTTTAGTCGTGGTTACAACATCGTGCATTCCGGCAACCAATTGCGCCTAGTGTATGAGAAAGACCGGACTACCGGCGATGTGAAAATAAATGTTTGTCCTTGACTTGGAAGAACGACTATTTATTGTTGAGTTGGCCGATGCGTCCGATAAGTAATGTGACGGCATGCGGTTTAAGTGGAAATTTTTTAGAGGAGCTTAGTCTATTACATCATGGAAGTCTCAAAACCCTACATTGTTACCCTCTTGAATGAGGAACTCACCAAGACTGATAAGTCTGAAATCAAGAAAATGATTGACAAGCAGGTAGAAAGTATGCTAAAGTCAGATCTAAAGAAGGCGCTAGAAGAAGAGTTGGAAAAGGCGCTTAAGACTAAAGAAGTAAAGGGAGACATCGGTGAGATTGCCAAGACTGTCATCAAGAAACTCTATAAAGACCTCTCTTTCCATCATCCCTATATCATTGATCGTATTAAAATCTAGCGTCAATGTATAGTGGTGTTAACGACATGTCGGACTGGATACACCTGATGCATGGCTCAAATGCGAAGGAAGGCGATTTTATCAAAGATCTGGGTCCTACACAACGGTCTCTCGGATATGTGATTGAAGTCAACATGCATACAAACATGATGAAAGTTAATTTTCCGAAAGTTGGAAGACTGTCCTGGGTTATTTGGGAAAATCACGGACAATATAAGGTCGTCTGACTATTTATCCCCTTCTTAAGGAGCTAACAAGATGCTAACAAAGATTTTTATACTCGTAATTGGTGCTTTTAGTGCTGGATTGGCCGCTGGGAACTTTTTTATTGCTGAAGATAGCGATGTGGGTGATGCGGCATGGCCCGACGCTGTGTTGGAGCAGAAATTTTTTTTGCAAACAAACCCCATCAAGACAATAAACCCTGCCACTGAGTGTCGAGTTTTCAATGAATCTCTGAGTTTTGAACAAAACCTTGTAAATTGTACTCGGTCAAACGTCGTTCGGGTTGATATATAATATGTGGACATCGAATTTCAGCCGGGCGATATTGTCGTAGACTTCATTGATGGCGATGTTGGACTTTTATTGGAACGCTTTGATGTTCTAGAAAACTCGACAGACGAAAATATCCGGGGAAGAATATTCGCTTGGGACATTATTTGGACTGGGCCCAAGATTAAAACCTATAACAGGTACACACCTTATACAGAAATAGGTCTAAAGAAATGCATCGCGGAAGGGATTTTACAGCATTTTTCTGGTATATAATGTATGAGCGCTCTGAACGAGGAATTGTCATCGATTGAACTTAAGCCGGGCGATATTATTATCGATCATATGGCGGGTTATGTTGGAATTCTCATAAAGCGCGAGAGGCGTATCGATATCGTGCAAGATGACATGTATTTTTGGCAGATTCGATGGTCAACCGCCTTCCCAAAGTCAAAAGAAGCAAGGAAACGTAAAAAAGAGTTGAATATTCTAGGTTATCTCGAAGAAGATACTTTAAAATTGTCAATTTTAGTAGGCGCAACAGAAAAATACTCATCCGATGACCCCTAAATGACAGAAACAACTTGGCTAATCAATGTAGGTGACTTAGTTTTGGTAAAATCTTATGATTTCGCTGAAACAAGAGCCATATTTCTACAGGGTGTGGTCATAGGTGAAAAAATTGAGGACCAAAATACGATATTTCCTTGTGTCCGCGTCCATATTTTTGCCGAAAACGCCTGGCGTGAGTGCTTTCCACATGAAATAGAAATAATCTCTTCAGCATAGTGTCTCTATATACTTCGTGGGCACGATATTTCGTAAGATACTGTTTTGGGGAACGTTAATAGCGGTCCCCCTTAATTTATTTATCTTCGGAATCGGCTATTATGCAGGCGACCGGACATTACAATTCTTGCCAATGTTAAATATTGCGCTCCTCTCAATACAATTTCTTAAAAAGGAGGAGAAAAGTAATGAAAAATAAGATCTTAGCAGCACTTTTGCTATTGGTAGGGGGTTTAGCTACCGCAACCGCCGTAACCGGCCACGACGTCGCTTCAGGACCGGTACCGGCAGACTACAAAACCATTCCAGTACACTCTTCCATGAGTAGAATAGAAGGGCGTATCCGCGAAGCAGCCGTAAAGGTGTCCAGAATCGAAGGAGGACACGGCTCAGGCTCTCTTATTGAGTACAAGGGGTCTCACTTCATCCTGACTGCGCAACACGTAGCAGACGGCGTACCGGGACAGATGTACGTCATTGAGAAACACAGTCACCGCAAGATGGGAATTCTCATCTACAGTGACCCTTTGAATGATATCGCTCTATTATACTTGCCTCCGTTTGAAGAGATTCCGAATATTAAGCCAATGCCATGGCGGCCCTTAGAAAAACTGGCCGAGATTGGAACAGAGATCAACTATTCTGGATATCCAAGTTTTCACGCCCTTTTAACCTTCAGAGGTTCCATTGCGGGTTATGAGACACACCCAATTGCTGGAACACAGCTTATTCTAAATGTGTTTGGTTGGTTTGGCTCTTCTGGCTCAGTAATTTACACTGATGATGGTTACATTGTAGGTGTATTATGGGCTGTAGATGTCGATAGTCGTAGAAATCAGGTTAACGAAGACATTGTATGGGTATCCCCTATCCAAAACTTCGACATGCACCTAGCCTTGAGTGGTTTGTGCGCACAGGCACCAGATTTAGTCGAGGCATGCGAATAAAACCACTTCATTTTTAGTATGATCGCAAGAAAGATGCTATTTATTAATGAAACTTTGGGATTTGTCATAAAATAACTATTATTTCAGGTTTTCTCGAACAAGAACAAGTGCGATCTATCCAAAAACTACTTCATAGATACGAGAGGGCCTGCAAAAAGTGGTGAAAAGGTGATAATATATAATTATGAGACTGCTGTTTGAAAATTGGCAGAAATATTGTGATATGGATGGAGTGCTAGTAGATTTCGAGCTAGGCGCAGCAGAATACATTACAGGCGACTTAAAGGCTGGAAAGGCACCTGAGTTAGCCGAAGAGATTGGGCGCGATTACGCGACTGTTGAGGATATTAAGTCTAATAAGCCCGTAAGAAAATACATGTACAAAGAACTTTCTGATCATGTAGATTATTGGGCAAATTTGCCATGGACGAAAAACGGCAAAGCACTATGGAGCTTAATATCCCCTTATAATCCTAATATTCTCACCACTCCCATGGGTCGTGGCTCAGAAATTGGCAAGCAGGCTTGGATTGATAAAAATCTATCTCCATCGCCAAATCAAGTTTTTATGTCTAAAGACAAATACCTTTGGGCAAACAAAGACAGTATCTTAATCGATGACTGGACTAAGAACACAATACCATGGACAGAGCACGATGGAATTGCGATTCTTCACTCAGATGATGATTATCAGAAAACTGTAAATGCGTTAAAGGAACTAAATATAATATGAAACTCCTACTTGAAAATTGGCGAGAGTATTTGGATGAGAACGAGGAAGTTGTCAAGAAAACCTTTCGAATAGATGGTGGCCGGATAGTGGTCATTGAAAACAGTAAATGGGCTGGCGGTGCCCATTCGATAAGTGGTTTTTTTGTTGATGAAGACAAAAGGGGCAAAGGCTTAGGAAAGAAATTAATCCAATTAGTATTGAATAAGTATCCGGGTGAAGAAATCTCCGCACAAGTAAGCAGTTTAGCCTCCTTGAAAGCTTTTATGGATTTAGGCTTTAAGCCTCCTGAGAAACCTGATGCATCGTTCGAAGAAGCGGAAGACATTTTTAGCCGCAACTATGGTAGTCTAAATTTGAGGATAAACAATGAAACTCCTACTTGAAAATTGGCGAGAGTATTTGAGCGAAAGAGTTTATGGCAATTTGATTACTGCTTACTCTCGCACATCTCGTTTAGCTAATATCAAGAGTATGCTAAAAAATGGCTGGCGAATTGGCGACTACGGCGATTTTGAGCCTGGGATATATCTCGTTTATAACTTTGAAGAAAGCGAATATGCAGATCGTTGGTATGGCACATATGTTATGAAGTTCGCTATTAAGGCAAATAATAAGTTTTTAATTTTTGACCCAGATGCTGCAAAGACAGTGTATGGAGAGAATTCCGATCTTCGGTCTCAGATTGAATTGATCGATCCGGAACTTCTAGAAGATGAAAGAGTTGAAAGCTGGATAGCGAGGAGGGAAAAATATGGTGGGGGTTTCTCCGCATTTCCATCAGAGCTTAAAGAATCTATTAATGGAATAATGATAAATACTGGACCCAAGAAAGATGGATATGTAGCAGTAATTTACAAACCAGAAAACGTCCTGACTATGACTTCGTGGGCAAAAATTCCTGAATTATATAGCGTTGAAAAACTCCCCAGAGAACAATGGGAGGATGCGGTGTATGCAGCAAAATCTGGTGCTGATGAACTACTTTTGAGATTAATAAAAATATACGATGGCGATGTTTATAAACTAAAAACAAATCCGCCCACACAAGAAGAATTGGAAGCTATCGCAGAAACCATAAGATACCCAGAAGCCACAGAAGAAGATAGTTTGAGAGCTTTAAAGGAATTTTATATTGCGATATATGCTTATCCAGATAGTATAAATGATATGACATTAGAAGAACTTATAGAAGAAATATATGAAACAGATTATATAGATTTTTCAGGCTTAAGTGCATCGGAGATCATTGCAGAATATGTCGACGCCGAAGATATATCAGAATTTATACAACCCGGCAAAGAAGTAGCTTTGCGTAATATAAAAAGCTTTTTGAATATTCGCGATAGAGGGGCGCGAGACTTTGAAGCCACCACATTTGATGAATATTTAGAATGGATGAAGAAAATAGGACTTGATCCTCAAAAACGAACAGATCCATATAGCAGAAAAACACTCGAATGGAATAGAGAGGTCGATGGCATACAATTACCGCAAAGGATTAAATTGGCATAATGAAACTCCTACTTGAAAATTGGCGGAAGCTTATAAATGAAGAGGTTGTTGATTTCCCAAGTGAGGCAACCGCTTCCGAGCGTTATGAAAGTTATAAAACACATATGGACTCAGCAATTGAGCAAATAAAGTCTTTAGAAAAGATTTTTGAGCGACAAGGTTCAACCACAGAAGATTTAGTTAAGATTAGAATGAGTCTTGAAATATTGCGAGATGACGAGATGCTGAAATACGACATAGAAGGATACGAATGAAACTCCTACTTGAAAATTGGCAGGAATATTTGGAAGAAGAGATCTCAAAGATATACTATTGGCAAACGAGAGGTCCTTGGAAAAGTGAAAGTCAAATTGAATTTGGTGTTACTCATGTTCCAAAAGCAACACCTCGCCAACGAGATAGAACAGAAGAAATATTTGAAGAAGTTAGAAAAGAAAAGTTTCCAGATCGTCCAAGTCGCTTAAATTGTGTCTATTTATGTGAAAATCTTAAAGGTTGGGAAGGAAAAAGCTTTTGTAGTTATCCTGCTCGCAACAATAGTGAAACTTATGAAGTGGAACTTCGCGGAGACTATAATTTATTTAAGACGAATGCAGAATATTGGACCGAGGCTGTGATGAGAGGAGATGAAGAATCAGCAAGAAGTTATGCTGAAGCTTATTGGGAGGGCGCCGGTGAATATGTAACATCTTTAGAAATACTCGTCGATCCGCCAGAGGCAGCGATAATAGTGGAGAAATACGAAGAATGAAACTCCTACTTGAAAGTTGGCGTAAGTTCGTATCCGAGGAAGAGGACACACAGCCCTCTCTGCCCTTGGACCACGTTTTTACTGTGGGCCGGCCCTCAGATGGGGAAATTAGAAGATTACCACAGGAGGAACGCATCGGCGGACTTACTGTATTGCATAGGACAGAACGCCCAGAAACACAGGCAGGGCCGGCAAAATGAGCTTACCTGTTTTTGTAGAAAATAGCAAAGTACCAGTTTGGCTATCAAAGATTTCTCCGATTGAGATTGAAGCTATAAGCCTAGGCGTTTTTGTATTTTCGAGAGGAACAATAAGCGAAACCACGCGCCGGCACGAAACCATTCACTATCACCAATGGAGAGAGCTAGCCTTTCTTCTATTCCCAATTTTATATGGGCTTTTTTGGTTGGTTGGTTTTGCTAGGTATCGAGATGGTGTCAAAGCATATTATGCTATACCATTTGAGCGTGAGGCTTATGTAAATGATGATAATCCAGACTATTTAGAAAAAAGGCCATTTTGGGCATGGAGAAAGTATTTATGAAACTCTTAATTGAAAATTGGCGAGAGTATTTAGACGAAATGGTGTCAGATGGCAGAGGGCTTGCACATCACGGACAGTTCAAGGGCTTAATTGAAAGAGATGTGAATATACCAAAAATGGTAGGCTACCATGTGACCAGAGCGGTGTTTGATCAGTTTGATAATAGCAGATTAGGAAGCAATACCGATATGGGTAAAGCCGGCCAAGATAAATATAACTTAGACAGCTATCTCGGACATATGTTCGTTCCAGATTATCAGCAATTAGGACCGCACAAAGACAAGCTTGTGGGAGATGGAAATACCCCTTATATGTATTCTGTCACATTAACGCCCGGTAAGGTAGCCGTGTTGAACATTAAACGATTTAAAAAATGGTTCAGCGCTGATGCGAAGCACTCAAGACAAAATCTTAAGGAATTTGGAAAATGGCTGAAGCAAAATGGATACGGTGGCTTGCATTACTCAGATCCGACGATGAAAGGCAGACTTATGGCTGACACAATACAAATATTTGATGCTGGTGATACCAAGATCAGAAGTATCTGGAACATGGATACAGACGTAAGATTCCGAGCCAAAGATTTACAAGGTCAATCATTTGCAGATGCTTTTGGGGCTAACCAATGAAACTCCTACTTGAAAATTGGCGAGAGTTTGTAAACGAAAAGAAATGGGAAGATTATGAGATCGACAAAAATACTTGGACCGAATTCTCTCCTGATGAAATAGAAGCCTCTCGTGATCCTATTGAGGTGGATCTTCCAGAGGAATTTATAGCCTTAATTAACAAGGCTTATGAAAAAATTGGAGGAAACTTTGATTTTGGGGCCCCCGAAGACGTTCCCGGTGATGCTGATATTTGGGCGGCAATCGATATTGATGATGACCCCGAGCCCGACGCTCTTAGAATCGGAAAAACAAAACCGCACGGTGTTAAGCTCTCTGCTTCGGGGCACGACGGCACTCGCCCAGGAATCAATGCTTACATACAAAAAACAGCCGATTTGTTAAATAGTCCCGGCTATTACGCAGAAATGTCTAAAGGGATTGCCCACGTTATGTTAAAATATCATAATGTTTCTTATGTTGATGATCCTGAAAAAGTACAGAAGATTTTAGGACCATCAAAACTAATTAAATGGCTTGGACCTCACCCTGAAGGAAAATATCCTGGTATTGATGGATGGTACACCCGCACTATCTCAGGGCACGAGGATGAATTAAAGATTATGTTAGGAGAGCCAAACGCATGAAAGATTGGCTTCAAGATTGGAATAAATTTCTAAACGAAGAGAAACAAGTTGTTTCAACGCGAGAAGAACTAGTTGATCTATTGCGAGATAATCCTGACCAAAAAAGAAAGCTGGATATGCGCAAGGGAGAAGGACACAAGTCTTTTGGCGGTGTCTTCAATCCGCCAATACAGGTTGAGTTCGATTATGGAGAGTTTCCAGAGTTGATCAATCCTGCCGACGGCATGGGTTGGGATATAATTCTTGCTGACAACTCTAATATAGATGACGATAATCTATTGCCAGTTGGGCACTTTGGTTACATTCAAGATAAAGATCTATGGAATAACCATGGTGTATACGATATGCCAGAAAAGGTGGGCGGAAACTCTAAGATTGTTTTGTCAAAAGATGGCAATATTAGTGGCGCCGAAAAAGATCATCTTACAAAATTCTTCGAAGATATGTGGCAGTTTGAAAAGCCGGAATGGTATACTGTTGAAGAAGAGCGTATTCTTCGAGAAGTTACCGAAGACGAGCTACGAGTAGTTGAAGATATCTTAGATAAAATGGCTGAGGATCCAAAATGGCTGCCATTTAATGATATATTTGGCGACAAAACTCGGTTAGTCATTAACTTTCCAACTATGGATAGACATTCTGAACTTGGTAGATTTGCTGATGTGATACAGAATCAGCTTGGACTATCTGTAGACTGGAACAAAGGTACTGTTTCCGCTGATAGACGATGGAATGACCACGTCGGTGCAACAGAACGCATCGCAAACAGGCTTGTCGGAGGGAATGCCAATGAACAAGATAGTGGAGTAATAGAAAGAAGCTTTACCATGAAAATTGGTAAGTATTTTGCTAGATTAGAAAATCTTTTAAAGAAACTTTATGATACAAAACACGCGGTGAGATCGAACAGATTCGTGCACATGCAGTCGCTTTCTTCAAGGATGGTAATAGATGCTATAGGCGAAGATGGAAATAAGCGATATGACCAACTTTTGAATCAATTAGAATTGTATCTAGGAGGATCTGGAGGGAAAGCTAATAAGCACTGGTCGTCTAAAGATAGAGAAGAAGGAGATCCTGTTTCGGAATTCCCGGAATTTGCCGACTATTGGCAAAAAAATGCCGCTTATATTAAGCAAAATCTGAGTTCTCTTAACAGCGATAAGTATTCAATAATCATTACTCGACACCCAATTGATGTTCTTCGAATGAGTGATTATGAAAATATTACATCTTGTCATTCTCCTCCAAGCCAAGAAAAAGTTGGGCAAAGTTACTATAAATGCGCGGCAGCAGAAGCTCAGGGCCATGGGGCAATTGCATATGTTATAGAAACAGAAGAACTACTTTCTGAAACAAACACAGGTAATATTGAAAGCGCCGAGCAGGAAATTCAAGAAGGCGAAATATTTTACGACGATCAGAGGCCCCAAGATACGGGAGATATAAGACCAGTTTCGCGAGTTCGGGTACGGAAGCTAATGTACTCTGAAGATGATGAGACTGGCGGCCAAGATTTTGCGTTACCTGAAAAGCGTATTTACGGCGCCGGCATTCCTGGCATAGCCGATCGGGTTCGCGAGTGGGGTAGACAAACACAAGAAGCAAAGATTGAGAATCTGCCAACAAAAGATGGCAAAATTAATCTCAACGATTTCCAGATATACGGCGGATCTTATGAAGACACTGCCGGGTGGGTGGGTCGTGAAGAGTTGATGTTGCTTCTTTTGCAAAAACCAAGCAACGATTTTACTGGCAGGATTAGCCAAAACATAGAAACTGAAGATGATTTAGATGCTGAGCTTCTTGGTGACCCAGCCGGAATGTATGAAAATGAGTGCCGGCTGATTGCAGCGGAATGGAACAATAGATATGCTAGTGTTAGTGTTGGTTACCAAGTAGAAGGTGATGGAGCCGATGGTGTTTATATTGGAGCAGAAGCTACGATACACATTAAATGGGACGCTGACGAATGGACTAGCCTTCCCAATACTTGGGACAGAATTGTAAGTTATAGCGCCGATGAGTTAAATGGCTTGTTTGGAGATCTTTTTCTAGACCGGGCCCGCTTGTATCGTTCGGGGCAGGAAATTAAATGGGAATGTTCGCTTAATCTTGAGCACCCAGATTTCGGTGGACAATCTTATATGGTAATACCATACGAGTTTAATGAGATGTGTGAGGTCGTCGATGTAAACGCTGACGATAGACGGGATGCTTTTAAGGAATATCTTACCGAATACTTTAGACGCGAAGGATTTATACAAGGCGCCCAATATGTGCAACTTGCTATGTCGATTGAAGATGGAGGGGGTGACCACCTAGAGTGGGATGTAGAAACCGACGGTGAGTATACAAGTTCATATGTGTCGTATGCTTCTGTTAGTTTTTATTATGATCCAGAAGAATGGAAAATAGATCCGAGAGTATTACTTCAAATATTAGATTCGCGCGATTTTAAAATATTATTAAGAAATAATATGCTAGCGGGCCCTAGAAGACAAATATCTACTGATTATTATCTTGATATTTCAAGCGCCGGCGCCGTTGATGTCGGAGGCGAACTTAAATATACAATCCAGTTTAAGATCACACTTGATGATCCAGACGAAAGAGTAGAGTTATTTAAAGAACTCGTCACCGGTGATATGGATGATGAAGACGAAATAACACGAGTATTTAACAAAACTCTTGCTCAAATAAAATACGAAATGAGCCATGGCACTGCGTGGGGATCAGACCTCGACGATATTCAAGAAAGCATGCAGCGGCGATGGACAAGATTCCTGCTGGATGTATGAATACAACGCGAAATTAGACAGAATCATTGATGGTGACACGGTAGACGCCCTCATTGATCTAGGTTTTGATATTTGGATCAAAAAGCGTATTCGTCTATACGGCATAGATGCCCCTGAGACACGCACAAGAGACTTAGAGGAGAAGAGCCTAGGGTTCGCTGCCAAGGAGCGCTTAGAAGAGCTTCTAGAGGCTTCTGGGGGGCTGTTTGTACTCTCTTCTGCTGGTGTTGGCAAGTATGGCAGGTGTCTTGGGACAATCTTTATCGATAACAAAAACATAAATGAACTTTTAATTTCGGAAGGCCACGCGTCGATATACGAGTAAGAAATAGGTTATTTTATTACTTCTATAACAAATATAAAAGATACGTGACCGGGGAGTGTTCTGTAACACTTTTAAATGCAGCAAGAGCCTAGTTATGTCTGTAAGAGGAGATAGAAATGTCGCAAGATCAGCCGGGTTGGGGAGAATATTCCAGATTAGTCCTACAGCAACTTGAAACTTTGTCTTCAGGGATCGAGTCATTACGCACAGAACTTCAAGATATGAAAGGCCAGCTTACTGAGCTTAAAGCTAAAGAAGATCGTGTACAAGACTTGAAAGCTTGGAAAGAAAAGATGGACGAAGTTGCTTCCCCCACGCAGCTAAAAGAACTTGTGGCTCATGTAGAGGAACTTAAGACCTTCAAGACCAAAGCTGTGACTATATTTATGGTTGTTCAGTTTGGAATGGGTGTCGCCATGGCTCTTTTATCATATTTTAAATAACCCGTATCTCACATATTTCGATGTCATCAAACAATAAACCCACTGTTGAACAGGTTTTGAAAGTATTGATGAGACAATTAACAGGAAAGCTAACTGAATCAGATTCTGTTGTTCCGCAAATAATCATTAAAGGCGAAGGAAATATTTGGGCCTGGGATCCGTATAATAAAAAGTTAATTTGCGTAGAAAGAGGAACCATCGGCTATATTCTTATGGAAAAACACAATTTAGAAAATAAAACATTAATTTATTGCTCGGGTGGTGATATAATCTGTATAGACCCCGACGAGATCGAGCCAATTGGTTTAAATTAATGTTTTATGCGTTTAATTCATTCTGGTATGGAGTGACAGCTTTATGTGCGACATGGATGTTTTATAGTTTGTTCGACTATGAAGCCTGTGTTGTTACACTATTAACCCTAATATTTTTACAAACTAAAAGGAAAGATGAAAATACAAGTAATTAATTATAGAACAGGCGCCGTGAAAGTGTTTGATTCAGAAGAGGAAGAAATTCAGCCGTTTATTTACAAAGAGCGTTATTATAAGTCAGGAAGAGTGCATAAGCCTACTTATAGACAGGATGGAAGGGAAAAAAACAAGCCATAAGAAAAGAAGGTACCTTTCTCAAAGACTTCAAGATGAAAAAGGACCTATCTTTCTAGTCTTTATTCACACCCCTGAAAGATATTTTACGAAATCGGAGGGGCCATTTAAAGATCAAACAAAAGCTTTTGAGGTGATGGCCGAGCATTTGCGCCGTGGCCATATTTCATGGATTGTCTCATACGATGCATAAAAAAGATGATTTTGGCTCGATAGTCGAAAAAGACTTCAGAGTAGGAGATATTGTAGAGTGGTCTACATTTAATGCTATAGAATCTGAATGGACGACCCATTACGGAATTATTACCACTATTTGTAAAGAGATTGAGTCAGAAAGATTAGTATCTGTTTCCAAAGTGTTGCCACTTAATGGCCCACAAGTAGAAATTAAGTTTTTCACAGCCAGTTTAAGATTGGTTTCAGAAAGAAAGGGGTCGTAAGAAGCCAATGAGTTCTAAAATAGATCATGTAGCATTATTAGTAGATGATTTGGAAATAGCCGAGACTTGGTATTTAGAAAATCTAGATGCTGTAGTTGAATTTAAGGATCAATATTATACCAGACTTCGTTTACATCATACCTGTATTGCTTTAATAGACAGGACACACTACCCACGAGAACATATAGGAATTTTGATAGAAAATATCGAAGATTTGCCCACTGAGCGAGGAGAAGTAGTGAAACATCGCGATGGGACCATAGGAGTTTATGTAAAAGACCCTTTTGGTAACTATTTAGAGTATATTTGGTATTCTGACAACCAAAAGAAGGTTTTTTTGAAAGATGGCTGATATTGATTCTTTAATGCCGCTGATTAAACACTTTATGCCCTTTGCTCAAGAGCGAATGGGGTTTAAAGAGCCACCGCGCTTGTTTCTTAAAGGAGACACAGATAATGCGTCCGATCCTCTAGGACGGACAGCTTTCTATGATCCTGCCGAACGCGCGGTGACAGTGTATATCACCAGTCGTCACCCAAAAGACATTCTAAGGTCCATATCTCATGAGCTTGTTCACCACACTCAAAACTGTAATGGTGATTTTAGCGATGCTGGTGAGATGGGTGAGGGGTATGCACAAAGCAACCCTCACATGAGAGAAATGGAGCGTCAAGCATACGAAATGGGGAATATGTGTTTCCGAGATTGGGAAGACACAATAAAACAGACTATTTATCATGAGCATCTAAATAAAGGAGATTATACGATGTCAACTAAAGATTGGAAAAACAAGGAGATGAAAAGTCTTCTCTCAGAGGCATGGGGGTTCAAAATGGACCTCAATAGAATAAACGAGGTGTCCGACAACGAAGATGTCATGGATGCAAAGGAGGAAACCGAAGGTGATGCCGTCGATGCTGAAGAAGAAGCGGCACTTGAAGAAGATTCTGCGGCTAAACACAGAACGGCCGGGAATACCATCGACGAGGAAAGCGATGCTGAAATCGAAGAATGTGGTGAAATGCCAGAAGAAGGCGAGATTGTCGTAATGGGAGATGAAGAGTCTGGTGTCGAAGTTGGCGCGGAAGATCCTGCCGAGCGTGTAGGCGCACTGATGGATGAACTTAAGGGATTACTGATGCAACTCGCTGGTGGTGGTGAGAGTGCGGCCATGGCAGATGAAGACCCTATGGAAGAAGGCGGAAGCGGTCGCAAAGACCCAGTACGCAAGCGCCCAGGCCGCGATTCTGATGATAGAACACGACCTATGCAAGAAGAGAAAATGCGTGCGATGGTGCGCAAGGCAATTAAGGAAGCGATGAAATAAATGTCTGCTGACTCCAATTGGAGTGACTTCTTGCAGGAAGGAATAACTGAAAAGACTATTTTCACTTATATTCAAGGACTACAAGAGGTTATCAACAACCTCCAACCTAAAACCCTTAAAGAAAAGAACCGTCTAACGCTTGCAAAACAACACTTGCGAGAAATTAGACGGCAAGCTCGACGTATGCTCAACGAAAATGTTGAATTGCAAGAAAAGCTGACGTTACTAGAAGAAAACAAAGGAGGTGAGTAAATGGGCGGTGCTGGCGGACATATGCGTCATCCTCATGATTTAAATGAGGTGGAAGATGGTCAAGATGTTGTTAACCTTTTTAAAGCTATTCCAGCTTATCTTAAAACCAAAGAGTTTCAAGGTGGTGCATCTTCTTCTTTAAAGGTTGATGGTAGTAATAATGGCTTAAAAGTTGTTGTACGTAATGGCGACTATACTTTTGCAGTTGATCGTGGGACACAGATGGCCGCTGACGTGGCGGGAGTGTCCTTGGGCGACATGGACATCCGATGGCCCGAGAAAATCGATCCTGCGACCGGTGAGGCCAAGCCACGGGGGCTGATGGGTTCATCTATACAACTTGTTACTATGATGAATGAGGCTTTAGCTGCAAATCGAGCCAAGATGGTTGGATTATTAACACAACTCGGCCTTTTACAAGAAGACGGCTACCCCGATTTAAGTAAGTTTATTATGATCGAGTGGGTCGAGCGAAGAGCATTTGATCACCCCACCAATCCTGATCTCGGTAGAGCGAACGTTATTTATTATCCTTACGATTTTATTGCGTTTCTTGGTGTAAATCAGTTTTTTGAAATGACCAATCGTCACGGTGAAGTCACGCGACCGAGTGACCTTAAGGCCACAGAAGAAGACTCGGGTCCTGGAAAACCTGCTTCTTATGATCGCGAAGCACTATCGGAACTCGTTGAAATGGTTAAGCCATTTGCCCCTGAAGGTTTTGAGGTTTTATCTCCAATCTCCCTTAAAGTCGCGGTGGGCGGTGATGTGCCAGAAGAGGAACAGGAAGCAGCAGTCACAGAGGCTGTTAGCACTTTAGCTCAAAACATCGATGCCACATTACAAGAGCAGATTCCGATTAGACTGCACAGCGGCGACGATAGGTTACCAACTACTCACACTTTAGAAGAGTGGTTAGGAATGGCCGAGAACTTTCCCTATAAGCCAGATATCAAGATAAAACAAATGGTCGGCGAAGAAGAACGCATTAGAAAAGTCAGCCCTTTTCACAAAGATATTCATAAGGCTCTGTTTTATGAAAATGTTGCGTTACCCGATCTTGTTGTTGATACAGAAATAGCTGAAGCTGTTCGCGGGGATTTAACTCCTTCACTAAAAGCGCTCTATGGTGCAATCTTTATAGAAGCCGCACGAAGATTAGGTAATACTGTCAAACAATCTTTAGGTTCGAGCGTAGAAGAGTTTGGACCTACGGTCAGTCATGAAGGGGTTGTTATCGATGCTGGAATGAAGTTCGGAGATAAAAAAACAGGACACCCTTTTAAGATTACAGGAGAGTTCATTGTGGATGCCACCGGTGGTGCATATGCTGGCGGTCAAGCATTGGAAGAGCAGGGAGTAGATTTAGAAGTTATCGAAGATGAAGGTGGAGATCCTGTTGTCGATGTAGATGCTGCTCCGCAAACAGTTGCGTTGGTGCCGGGAGCATTTAAGCCTCCACACAAGGGGCATGCCGATATGGTGAGAGCCTATGCAACTGGAGATGGAGTGCCAAAAGCAGATAGAACCATTATTTTGATTTCCAACCCTGAAGGTGCTTTACGCAGTTTGCCTCATGATAGTTCAGAAGTAAACGCAGAACATTCCCGACAAATTTGGGAAACAGTTTTTTCCGATGTTACAAGTTTGCCGGGTGTTGAAATAGAAATAGCTTCTTCAGACATGCGATCTCCGGTGAGTATTGCTTATGAATATATTAGCGAAACAACTCCACTAGATATTAGGGCCGGCGACAATGTTATTCTGGGAGCAAGCAGAAAGGACCGCGATTACGAGCGCTGGAAGGGTGCTACAGAGTATCATAAGAAGAAGCAGGGGGTGAATGTCCTTGCCGGCGAAGAGTACGCTGTGGAGCCTTCAGAGCGCTCTGATGGTAAAAACTTTAGCGCTAGCGATTCGCGGCAGTTGATCAGCAATTTGGTTACTAATCCAGAAGATATGGAATCACTTCGACAATTAACTGAATATATCCCACAAGATAAGATTGATGAGTTATATCGTATTCTCGGACAGCCATCGCCTGTTTCACCAGAACCGCCCGAAGAAGCAGAGATAGAAATAATACCGCCAGAAGAATCCGAACTGGAGGAACTGTCGGCAGTCGGGGCAGGCGCCATCGAAGGACCTGGCGGAAGAAGAAAGAAAAAGAGCATTATTAGAAGAGAAAATAAACAAACCGTTGATGACGTAATAAGACTACTTATGGAAAGAGGTATCATGACATGAATAAGCAAGAAGAACAAGATTTTAGAGAGAACATACGAACTCTTATTAAGCTTGTAAAAACCAAAAAGAGCTTTAACGAATCTCGAATTCGCAGTTCTCTAAAAACTCTGGCAAGGCTAGAACTACAAAGGATGATCAGTGAGCGAGAAGTCGCTGATACCGATCCGACTCCCAATAAATCAACTGGAATTAATATCCTGGAAGACCTTCTTAAGAAGATCGTCCCCGTGCTGGAAGTGGACTATAAGAGTCTGACAACTAGTGATGAACAGCGGCAGTCTTTCCGCGCCCACGTCATTAACGCAATTGTGGCTACCCTCACTCCGGTTGAGGCAAACAATCTAGCTGGCGAAGAGGCTAGCCAAGGTACAAACCCCGCGGAAGTCGATGATATAGATGAAGAAATCAACATCGATGTTGGTGACGACGCTGGGGCCGATGACGACAAGTTTATTGATATTCGCACAGATGCAGAAATAGCTGCTGATGAAGAGACTGAAGAAGAGGATCCTGTAGGGGATTTTGGTATCGAAGGTCAGGATGAAACCGGTCGCAATATGGCTTATAACTCGTTTAAGAAGATTGAAACCTCTATCATTGATTCTTATGAATTGCTTTCAAATCCAGAGGATCAGGAGCTATTTTATGATTACCTGATCGCAAACACTAAGCTGTATTTCGATAAGTTCGAAGATGAGTTGACCCCAGAACTAAGCGAGCCAACTAATCAGGCTTACGCTACTGCCAGCCAAGATCTTGACTCTGATAGCAGTGAAGAAGAACTAGAAATCGAATTATAGGACGGCATCCGCGCCGTTTGGACTCATGTGCTGTGATTGTTAGTTGAGCGCTAAAGAAGTAAAATCACTAGACATTGAATTTTAATTAATTAATTTCACTTGACAGAGCTTTGAAATGCTGGTACATTATGGATGTGGTGGTGCTGTGATAGTAATTGATTGCAGACATAATTCATATTCAATCTAATATATCTAATATATCAAAACAAATGAAAAAAAGCAATAGACATAATACTACAGCTTTTAACAGTGTTAGAATTAAATTAGAAGAAGAAGGGTTAATTAATAATGAATTGCTTGTTTTGATAGCAGCGCTTTCATTAGAAGATCTGATTGCTTTGAAATTAGAACTGGCATGTGGTGAGGTTCGAAATCGTCTATATGGATTTGACATATGGAGAAATCTAAAACCTATTGTCCAGGAATCAGTCTTGAAGTTTGCGATCTCAACAAGAAAGTCAAAAAAAGATGCAGCCCGATTTCTTGGACTCAATTATTTAGAATTCAAAAAGTTACTAACTAAATACAACATAGAGGAATACTTCGACATGGTTTAAGTAGGAGATGAACAAGTTGGTTAGAAAAATACTTATAGCAGGCTCCAAGCCAATCACGAGCCTGCTGGTCAAAGGGTGACGAAAAAAACACTAAACTGTGGTTCTAGCAAGTGGTGAGCAAGAGATCCACGACCAACTGGTGTCATACATATAAAGGTGCAATATGTGGAAAGTGTATAAATGGAATGGTCACTATATCGAGGGGGATTTGTTAAGCAAGCACTCATCCGAAGAAGCAGCCCTCAAAGCTGCCAAGAAGGCCATAAAATTTAATAAGACAGAAAAAGAGAAGAAAAAAAAGGAGATACTTATTTGGCTTGACGGTGAAAATGGAACACCGTTAGGTGTGATCGTTAAAAAAACAAAATAATGGGGACGAAATGGCTTCGACAGGGTAAGAAAGAGGCATAGTGCAAGTAGGTTAGATACGACCTTAACAGTTCAAAACAATAGTTGCAAATAACAACAATCACTTCGATTCTGTTCGCCTAGCGGCTTAATCGGGAGGTTGCTCAGAGCCTTCTATCCAATTTGAGCAAAACAACAGACAAGTTGTAAAAATCAAAACCATCTATTGCAACAGGACGGTAAGCAATAGATTATAACCGTCTACCTTTGTCAGTTTGGACGGTATAAACTGAATAAACTTGTGAATGACTAGAATTAGACTTATTTTGGACGACGGTTCGATTCCGTCCGTCTCTACCATTGCGGGTGTAGCTCAGCGGTAGAGCCTCACGTTGCCAACGTGACTGTCGCTGGTTCAAATCCAGTCACCCGCTCCATCAAATAATCATAACAAACAAAAGGAAAAATAATGATTAAATTACTCACACTTGGACTTATTTTGGCTGGTTGCCGAGATAATCTTAATTATGATGACGTCTATACTGGCGACACTCACGGCAAAATCTCAGGCATTGTCACTTCTACTGATGGCGCCGCCCTCGCAGGAGTCACTGTGACTGCGCAGGATGCCACAACCACCACAGATGAGAACGGAATTTACACACTACTTGATGTTTCTCCATCTCAGACTATTGTAGTGAAGTTTTCAAAGCAGGGCTATGCTAAGAATTACAAGACCACAGCAATGCAGACCTGGGAGACAGTTTCTTCTAATGCCTCACTGCTTGAAGCCGATGGTACTTCTGTCATTGACAGCCAGATCTCTAACACTGTCGTTGTAGAAGGCACTACTGTTAGGTTTTCAGAAAATTCATTTGTAAATGCTGATGGTAGTGAATATGTAGGAGATGTTACTGTTCAGGTGACTCACGTAGACCCCTCTACAGACGACCTAGTAGGCGCTCCACGGGATTTGACTGCGATTACTAGGCAGAGTACCGACTCAACTGCAAAAGACGCCACAACGGCGTCTCAGCTAGTTTCTTATGGAATGGTAGATGTTTCCCTCTTCAACGCTGACGGCGAAGAACTCAATCTTTCTTCCGAAGTCCCAGCTTACCTAGAAATTCCTATTACAAATGGTGAACTACCGGATCTATATCATCTTTCTGATGGCGATAGTCAGTCGGCTTGGTCTTTTGATCCTGATATTGGCTCATGGGTAGAAGAAGGAGTTGGAGTGATTGTAGAAGAAGACGGAAACTCATATTTTCAGTTTGAGGCTGATCATTTTTCATGGTGGAATTGCGATCAGGGCTTTGTCCCCTCTTGTGCTACAGGTAAGGTGATAGACACTTTAGAATTTCCTGTTAGAGGTGCTGAGGTTATTTGTGCCGGGGGACAGTCAACCACCACCGCAGTAACTGATGATGATGGAAATTACGTCTGTAGTATTCTTGTTGGAGATACAGTGAGATTTACCGGCACAACTTTTGTTGATAATCGCAACTGGTCAAACAACGTCAGCAAGTTTATGGATGGCGAAGGAAGCGATGCCAACACATGTGAGCCTATTGAAACCATCCAGATCGATGTTTGTCGTCTTGCCGGCGCCATTAATGTTCAGAACATGCGCGGCACTAGCGAAACAATACAGGAAATGGAAGCTGATAATATTATTGCCTTCTTTTGGGAGCCGCTTGGCGAACCTTTCTACTGCGATGACCTTTGGCAGTCTTTGGAGCCGGGCTCATGCTGGACAGGAACTCAAGAAGAGGTCCTTAGTGCCTTCCCGCAGGGTGCTACCCCTGGCATGCCAGATGATTCCCGCTCTGTTGGAAGTTGGCTTGAGGTTCGAACCAATAAGAGTGTATACCGCATCGATCGGGAAACAGTTAGCGGTGAACCAAATTACAATTGGGACTCCCATACAGTTGATGGGACCACAGTTTCCGATCACAGGCCAGAAATCAACAATGGTGATATTCTAGATGTCCAGGCTCCCGGTGATTACTCATCTTATTTTGGTGCTTGGGAGTTGGCTGAGTTTGCGACAGTTCCGACGGCTGTAGAATTCAGTAGCGCTGACACTACGTTGGACTGGAACAATGCAAATCTTACTGTGACTTATAATAATCACAATGATGAAAACATATTTGTAAACGTTCTTGTTGGCGAGACACAGATGCTTTGCAAGTTTGATGATACTGGTCGATTTACCGTGAATTCCATGGGACTAGATACGGGCTTCGGAGGACTTTCAATCCAACATGTAGAGACAGAGCTATTTCCTGGTCCTGATGGACTTCCTATCAGAACCATGGTTATATCTGGCGAGAGTGTCGCTGTTGACATAAAGTAAAATATTGCTTTATTTGAAATAGACTGTGGCGGGGGTAGCGTTTGTTGCCTCCGCCACAAGCATTTTAGGAATAAGAAATCTTCTCCCATATATACTACAGTATGAAGACGCTTAAGTTGGATAGTTCTTACAAACCAATACAAATTATAAGTGTTGAAGAGGCGTTCTGCATGATCTGGTTGAATAGGGCCAATCTAGTAGAAGTATACGACGATGTTTTTTTAAGATCTGCGCATGAGTCTTTTTTAGCCCCTTGTGTTGTTTCAATTAATCGCTTTGTTAACAACTCGAAGTTTTCTCTTATATGTAATAGAAGAAATGTGATACATAGAGACAACTTTACATGTCAATATTGTGGTGTTGTCTTTCCTTTTAGCCAACTAACGCTGGATCACATTATTCCGCGCAGCAGAGGCGGCCTGAAAACATGGGACAATATTGTTACTAGCTGCATGCGCTGTAACCAGAGAAAGGCCAACAAGCTTCCGCATGAAGCCAATATGAAACTCTTGGGGGTACCAAAGGTACCGCCCTATCAAATATTTCACACTTTTGAAAAAGATTCAATCGATGATAAGTGGCGCCCCTACTTAAAGACATGAGCGCCAACCCAAAAAAATACCATATTGATGAGTGGGTGTTTTATTGGCCAACAGAAATCCATGATAAAAAACGCGCATTAATTTTATGGTGTTACAACGATAACAGAACAATATGGGACTATGAGATAATTCTCGATGAAACTGGAGAAAAAAGAAAAGTACTAGAGAGTTCTCTTTTTACAGAATAGCCTCCTACCTACTAATAGGGATGCATCGGGTTTTTGCGATTTTAGTTTCTTTAGTCTGCGTACTTACAGCAGGCTGTACACCTGACTACGGCATTGTTGCACCCGATCCAGTATATATTGAAGTTCCAGTATATATTGAAGAAGAAGTCCCCGAAGACCCAGGCTTAGTGTGGGTTGATGCAGTCACACAGGTGGCTAGTACAAATGGTACTGACATCTTGTGGATTATAGACACGTCATGTTCGATGGACGATGACGCCAGCAGAGTGTTGTCGGGAATCGAAGCAATGATTGATTCCCTTCCGACTTCTGGTTGGCGTCTTAACATGTTGAGCGCCGACCCTCGCGACTATACAGATGAACAGTTTCCTCTGGTACCTGGAGACACAATTGTTGAAGCAGAGAGAATGTATGGTCAGATGTCTCGTGGAAGCCTTGAAAATGGGTTTGAAGCTGCTCAAAAGTACATCGAAGAGAGTGCATACGCTCTCACATGGATGCGAAAGGACGCGTCCTTATTGATTGTCTTTGTGTCTGACGAAGAAGAGCAAAGCACCGCAGTATTTTATACAGTGTCGTCTTTTATTGATTGGCTTGATGACATTCGAACTGGGATATTTGTTTCAAGTATCGTGAACTTTGAACAGTCAGAGTCTTTATGCAATGCACACCCCAGCAGCGAAGGCATTCGTTTTGCAGAGGTTACAAATCACTACGCGGGAGTAATGGTTGATATTTGCTCCGAGGATTGGTCTCCAGGCGTCCGTGATGCTGCGGCACAGCTAGAGCCCTACGAGAGCATAAAACTCTCTCACGAGCCCGTAGAAGGCTCCGTGAGGGTATTTGTGGATGGCTCCATCTACAATGACTGGTACTACGATAACACCGACAACACTGTTTACTTTGTAGTCGTCCCTGAATCAGGGTCCTTAATGGAAGTCGGATATAGGTACCATCCTCTTGATACAGGAAATAGTTAATAAATAATACTTGACAAATCTCTATTTGCGGTTATAATTAAGATTGTTAGGCAAGAAATATTTTGCTAATCATTTACACACTAATAAAAAGGTATTATGATGCATAATGAAGAAGATGTGGGAGAAAACCCCACAGTAATGGTGTCTGGGGGCTTTGATCCCGTACACGCTGGCCATATCCGTTTAATCCGACATGCTGCTGAATTTGGTGACGTCATTGTGGTTGCCAATTCTGATGAGTGGCTTTTCCGCAAGAAAGGCTTTGTGTTCATGGAGTTTGAACGACGTATAGAGATCTTAAATGCGATTAAGGGAGTTATTTTAGTTGATTCTGTAGATGACTCCGACGAAACTGTTTGTGAGGCGATCCGTCGGCTTAAGCCAGATTATTTTGCAAATGGAGGAGATCGGGGCAGAGCCAACACTCCCGAACAAAACGTTTGTGAAGAATTGGGTATTGAGATGCTGTGGAGCATCGGAGGAGATGAAAAGCTCCAAAGTTCTTCGGTTCTAACAAAAAAGGGCCGAGATTACGAGCCTCCTCCTAGGCGAATTCAAACGCCAGTTTCAGAAAGATAGTAAATAATACTTTTACAGATGGGAAATCTGTGTTATTATATACATGAATCAAAGATAGAACTTATGTGGTTTACATTTTTAAAAAAGGAGAAAAAAATGAGCACTACAACAGCGAATAAGGGTGTCAAGAAGCTTGAGGCAGCCGTTGCCTCCCAGAGCGAGCAGCTATCTTCTGTTCTTAATCGGATGAACAGAATGGCTGATGAGATTCACGTTCTTAAGGGTGAACTTAATCGATTTAAGAGCGACGTCGCAAGCGATGTCAAGTATCTCACCGACCGCGTCGATTCTTAAGAGAAAATAATGAACATATATGAAAGATTAGCAACTCTTAACTTGCCTGAAGATACCGATGTCACTCTGACCTATAGTCAGGGAACAGGTGTGTTTGTTCACAACGAAACTGCCGTTGATACAGCAATTGCTGATACAGATGTTATTAGTGAGTTTG
>Ga0208790_1000302_pt1 | contig 25467 bp, 24 predicted proteins | sample 10_taG_FD_184083 | JGI IMG/M metagenome (GOLD analysis project Ga0208790, IMG submission 184083) | Marine viral communities from the Subarctic Pacific Ocean - 10_ETSP_OMZ_AT15264 metaG (SPAdes) (version 2) | ecosystem: Environmental > Aquatic > Marine > Oceanic | place: Pacific Ocean | collected... | reverse complement strand
GGTAGCGTGTCTCCGTTACTTTTCTAGGGACCGCAATTTGGTTCACCGACTCGAGCGATGGCAGTAGACGCAAAAGAGTGGACGCTCTCGGGCTTGTCCGTCGAACTCCGCATGGATCACCGTGGTCTGTCGAAGAAGATCGAAGACGTCAAGCCATGCCGCGAAACCAAGCGGTCGAAATTCTATCGCATGGCGGACGTCGTTCGCGCGTTGATCGACGGCAACAAGTCGGCGCAACCGTTCGAGGAATCCCGAGCGCGGAAGATGGCAGCGGACGCCGACCTCGCCGAGATCAAGGCGGCGATGCTATCGCGCGAAGCCATTGAGGTCGCGACCGTCTTGCGGGTATGGGAACAAGTGATCGTTGCGCTCCGCCAGAAAGTCATGCACGCCGAGTCGCTTGATGAGACCGAGCGTCGCGAGATGTTGGAAGATTTACAGCAAGTCGAGATTGATGAGTATTTTGAGACCGGAAAACAAAGCGTCGACGATGGTCAAGTCGACGCTGACTCTGCTTGATCCGCCGCCCGACTTGAATGTCTGGCAATGGGCGGAGGCATATCGTCGGCTCGGCAAAGACGTCACCGCAAAGCCGGGTCGATACAAGACTTTGACCGCTCCGTATCAGATCGAGCCACAAGAGTCGTTCACCGACTCGGAGGTTCAGACAACCGTCTTGTGTTGGGCGAGTCGCTTGGGCAAGACGGAACTCATCAACAACTTGCAAGGCTACATAATCGACGTCGACCCGTCTGGCATCTTGGTCGTGTATCCGACTCTCGACTCGGCGAAGAAGTGGTCGAAAGAGTTTTTCACGCCGATGGTCAAGGCGACTCCCAAGTTGCACGGCAAGATCGCCGAGCCACGATCGAGAGACGCGAACAACACTATCTTGGCGAAGCAATTTCCCGGCGGAAAGATCAGCGGCATCGGCTCGAACTCCCCGACCGGGTTTCGTCAGATTCAAGCGCGCGTTGTTCTCTGCGATGAGATCGACGCATACGAAGCGGGCAGCGAGGGCGACCCGATCTCTTTGGCGTTTCGGCGGTCGGACAATTACAAAAATTCGATTCAAGTCTTGTCATCGACGCCAACTCTCCGAGGCGTGAGTCGGATCGAGGCGTGGCTCGAGCGAAGCGACAAACGTCAATGGTTTTGCCCATGTCCGAGTTGCGGTCACTTTCAAGTTTTGACATGGGGTCAAGTCAAGTGGGAGAAAGATCAACCCGAGACTGCCCGATACGAATGCGAACAATGCGCCGAGCTACTCGATGACGCCGGTCGGATCGCGATGGTGCGATCTGGCGAGTGGAGAGCGACCGCACCGTTCACCGGAGTTCGAGGCTACTGGTTGAGCGGACTCAACACGATGTTTCCGGCCAAGCGCGGATTCGGCGGGCGACTGCATCAATTCGCGGTTGAGTTTCTTGATGCAAAGCGCGGAGGCGTTGAGATGCTCAAGAGTTGGACGAATACTTTCTTGTCCGAAACTTGGGAAGAAGAGACCGAGCGGATCGAGATCGCACCATTGATGAGCCGCCTCGAACCGTACCCGGCAGAGTGTCCCGACGGAGTGATCGCATTGACCGCCGCGGTCGATGTCCAAGGCGACCGTCTCGAGTGTCAGGTCGTCGGATGGGGAGAGAGTGACGAGGCGTGGGCGATCGATCTGTTCAAGATATTCGGATCGCCGGAGTCTCCCGACACTTGGAAAGCACTCGACGAGATATTGACGAAGTCGTTCGATCACGAGAGCGGCGCGGTTCTCAAGATCAAGCGAGCGTTCATCGATTCCGGTTTTCTCGAGCAGTCGGTTTATCGGTTTGTCCGCGATCGCCAAGCTCGGGGAGTGTTGGCAATCAAAGGCTCGAGCGATCAGAGCGCGCCATTGTGGAAACCTCCGCGCAGAGTCAAAGGTCATGGGGTCGGCATCATCGGGATCGGAGGCAACGTCGCGAAAGACATACTTTTCGGTCGACTCAAGCAGACCGACGTCGGGCCGCGTTACGTTCACTTCCCCGAGGGGCGCGGATTCGACGAGGCTTACTTCGCGCAGTTCCGAGCGGAAGAAAAGCGCACCAAGTACGTCCGCGGTTTTCCCGTCTTTGAGTGGAAGAAAGTCGCCGAGCGCAACGAGGCAATCGATTTGTGGGCATACAACATCGCCGCGATTGAATCGATGCGGCTCAACCTCAATCGGGAGCGGGGCAGCGTTGAAAAGCAGACCGAGGCAAAGCCGAAACCGGACTCGCGTGAGTATCTACTGCAACCCGCCAAACCTAAAAAGCAACCCGTCAAAAATAGACCGAGACGTCAAGGCGGCGGATTTGCCCAAAGTTGGCGTTGAGTTTTCCCGCTACCATTGCCGCAAAGTTAAATGGCGGCGGCTATACCGACGAAAGAACCGGAATGCCTCGTTGCTGGTGACACTTGGAAGTGGGAGCGGAGTCTGTCGGATTATCTGGCAAGCGACTCATGGTCGCTGACCTACTACCTCCGAAAGTCCGGCTCGAGCGCAATCACGATAACATCAAGCGCGAGCGACGACGCGCATCTCGTGACGGTTGCCGCGGCGACGACCGCCGCATATACACCCGGCACTTGGGATTTTCGCGGATACGTCACAAAGTCGACCGAGCGCTTCGAGGTCTTCAACGGAGTTCTCGAGATCGAGACGAACCCGGCGACCGCGGCGTCTAGTTACGATCCGCGAACCCACGCCGAGAAAGTTCTCGATTCGATCGAGGCAGTTCTCGAGTCCCGCGCGACCAAAGAGGTCTTGTCGTTCTCGGTCGAGGGCAACTCGCTTTCGAGCTACCCGCACGAGCAGTTGCTTGTCTTGCGCTCTCGCTACCGCATCGAGGTCGAGCGGGAGAAAGCGGTCGAGCGACTCAAGGTCGGACGCGCCTCCGGTCGTCGCATCTTGACTAGATTTCAATGATGAACTTTTTCACCCGGCTCGCCGACCGTTTCGGTTTTCAGCCCAAGACCGCCAAGCGCAATTTTGCGGCGGCAAAAATCAACCGACTCACAAACGATTGGGCGACCGTAATATCAAGCGGCGACGCCGAGATCAAAGGCGACCTCAAGACTCTCCGAGCGCGCGCCCGAGAACTCGAGCGGAACAACGACTACGCTCGCCGCTATTTCAAGGCGTTAGAGAACAACGTGCTTGGCTCGACCGGGATCAAGTTACAAATGAAGTCCCGCGATTTCTCGGGCAATCTCGACCAGCAAGCGAACAAAAAGATCGAGGGCGCGTTTGGTGATTGGGGCAGCAAAGAAAGTTGTTGCGTCGACGGATGCACAACTTGGATTGACGTGCAACGTCTGGCACTCCGATCAATGGCTCGAGACGGATCGGTCTTGATTCGGTTCGTCCGCGGTTACGCGAACCCCTACAAGCTCGCGTTGCAGATCATCGAGGCGGATCATCTCGATCACGATTACAATGACAAGACCGCCGACGGTCAAATTCGGTTTGGCGTCGAGACGGACAAATTCGGCAAGCCGGTTGCTTACCATGTTCTGCAACGGCATCCCGGCGACACTCATGTCTTGGGCTACTCCGCAAACAAGCGCGAGCGCATCCCGGCAAGTGAGGTCTTGCACTTGTTCGTCAAAGATCGACCCGGTCAAACTCAAGGCGTGCCTTGGCTTGCAAGCTCGATCACCGGCTTGCGAATGCTTGAGGGATACCGCGAAGCGGAACTTGTGGCGGCAAGAGTCTCCGCGAGCAAGATGGGATTTTACACGGAGACCAGTCCCGACGGATATGTCTCGAGCGAAGACGCCGACGGCAATCTTGTTTACGAGGCTGAACCGGGATCGTTCGAGCGTTTGCCGATGGGAATGGATTTCAAAGCGGTCGACTTCCAACATCCGAACGGCGCGTTTGGCGACTTTAACAAAGCAGTCTTGCGTGGTGTCGCCTCGGGTCTCGGAGTGAGCTATAACACATTAGCGAACGATCTGGAAAATGTCAACTACTCGTCGATCCGCGCCGGTCTCTTGGACGAACGCGAAGAATACAAGACGCACCAGAATTTTATTATCGATCATCTTTGTCGCCCGGTCTTTTTCGCGTGGCTCGAGCAAGCACTCTTGACCGATGCGCTCAAGCTACCCGCCGAGAAGATGGACAAGTTCAACGCGGCAGAGTTCCGCGGACGACGCTGGCAATGGGTCGATCCGCTCAAAGACGTTCAAGCCAACATCACCAGCATCGAGTCAGGTCTCAAATCCCGGCGGCAAGTGGTCGCCGAGATGGGTGGAGACTTCGAGGATGTCATTGATGAGCTTGCGGAAGATCAAAGTCTGATCGAGGCCGCGGGCATAGTCTTGGGAGACGCGCCGATCGTTGAGGCAACCGACGAGCCGGACGACGACGAACAACCAAGCAGCAAGCCGACCAAAGCAAAAGCGGGCAAGCCAGCAACCGACGAAGCACCGGGGAACTTGGCAGTCGCCGCCGATGCCGGGTTGAACGGGGCGCAGATTCAAGCCGCCTTGTCGGTCATCGAGCAGATCGTGAGCGGACTAATGCCCGCCGCCGCCGGGGTCGAGTTGCTTGTCTCTCTCGGGTTGGACGATGCGACCGTCGCCAAGATGATGGCAGCGATCAAGACTTTCAAACCAAAGCCAACCGCTACCAATGAACAAAAACAAAATGGCGAAAAATCTGCCGACTAGCAAAACGCAACAACGATCGGTCGAACTCGATCGGTCTGCGATCAACGAAGACGAGCGAACCGTCGAGCTTGCTTTCTCATCCGAGGAACCCGTCGAGCGTTCATTCGGGCGCGAGGTACTCGACCACGATCCCAAGAGCGTCAACCTCGAGAGGCTCAACTCTGGATCGCCTTTGCTTCTCGAACACGACCGTACCCAGCAGATAGGGGTCATAGAAAATGCCCGCATCGATCCCGACCGAGTGGGACGAGCGACGGTGCGATTCAGTAGGTCAGCACTTGGCCAAGAAATATTTCAAGACACTTTGGACGGGATTCGACGGATGACATCTGTCGGGTATCGGGTTGACGAGTTTGTCCAAGACGACGTCAATAACGGTGAACCGGAAGTTTACCGCGCAAAAAATTGGTCTCCACTCGAAGTCTCAATCGTAAGCATCCCGGCGGATACATCTGTCGGAGTCGCTCGCGGTGAAGATGAACCCGAAACGGAGCCGGAGCCACAAACGGAGCCGGAGCCACAACCCGCCGCGGAAGAATCCGAGGCAGAAAGATCACAAAATATTATCATGTCTGAAAAATCAGAAAAGACCATTGAGGTCAAAGCCGACAAGCGCGCCGAGAACATCGCCGCCATCGGTCGTCAGTTCAACGCCTCCGACGAAGCGTTGTCATTCATCGCCGAGGGCAAGTCCGCCGATCAGTTCAAAGACTACCTACTTGAGCAGAGAGCAAACGAGCCGGTCGCCGTTCCGTCCGAGGATCGCGAAATCGGATTGTCCGACAAAGAGGTCGAACAGTATTCATTGCAGCGCGCAATTCTCGCCGCCGCAAACGGCAGACCGCAAGAGGCGGGTCTGGAAATGGAAGCATCGCAAGCAGTCGCCAAGCGATTCGGTTCAACGCCAAAAGGCTTTTACGTCCCGGCGGATGTTGAACAGAGTTGGAAACGTGACTTGCAAGCCGACGCATCCGGCGCGGGTGCGAAACTCGTTCCGACCATCACCGACACCGACCTCATCACCGCATTGCGGAGCAAATTGGTCGTCGCGGATGCTGGCGCGCGTTTCTTGTCTGGCTTGCAAGGGACAATCAACATCCCAAAAGTCACAGCCGGAGCCGCCGCCGCGTTCGTGTCCGAGAACTCGGCAGTCGCCGAGCAGACGCAAACGATCGGCCAAGTCCAGATGACGCCAAACACTCTCGGCGCGTTCACCGACATCTCTCGCACTTTGTTGATTCAGAGCGCGATCGACGTCGAGAACATGGTGCGCGACGATCTGACCTCCGCAATCGCGGTGAAGTTGGACGACGTTGCCATCGAGGGCGGCGGAAGCAACGAGCCGAGCGGCATCTTGAATGATAGCGACGCCGCGACCGTGGCAATGGCAACGAACGGAGCAGTCCCGACGTTTGCCAAGATCATCGATCTCATCTCCGAGGTCGAAGCCGACAACGCATTAAGCGGGCCGGGTACATTCATCACGACGCCACAAATGCGCGCCAAGATGTTGGCGGTCGCCAAGCATTCAAACGGCGGCGACGGTTTCATCATGGATGCGTGGAATGAGTTTCTCGGTTATCGCGTACTCGCATCGAGCGGCGTGCCGAGTGATCTTACCAAAGGCTCATCGAGCGGCGTTTGTCATGCAATCATCTTTGGTTGCTTCCAAGAGTTGATCGTCGGCCAGTTTGGGCCGGGTCTCGACATATTGGTTGATCCATACACCGGATCGGCAGCGGGAACCGTCCGCGTTCGGGCATTACTCGACGTTGATGTTGCTGTTCGTCAAGGGCAGTCGTTCAGCTTCATAAAAGACGCGAAACTCTCGTAAGTCTTTGCGACTCGGGGGCGCGTGCCGGTTTCTTGGTTTGTCCGGCGCGCGTCCCATTTTAAAAAATGGCGGCATTGCTTAAACTGTACGTCGACACGGAGCGGAACAAACTCGTCAAGTCCGCCACGTCGACGCAAGAGGTCACGCTGCCGACGTTCTTTCAAGGCGACGTTGTGCCGATTGAGGTCACGTTACTTGAACCAAAGACGAGCGGCGGCATCTCTGACCCGTTCTCGATCGTCACCGATAGCTACACGGTCAAGATCGGGCTGACCACTCCGCACGCGACAAGCGGATCGGAGACGGTACACACTAATTCAAATTTAACCCAAAGCACAACCAACGTCCACGAGGGTACGTTGCTACTCAACGCGACCGCGGTCACGACTCTGCTCGCCACGGGAACAAGCGCAACGTGTCAACTCGAGATCGAGGCGCGCACCGCGTCGGGAACGTATTCGACCGAGTTGATGCGCGAGGTGACGGTCAAGGCGGACGGTCTCAAAACATCGACACCCGTCACGATCGGATCGGAAACATACCCGACGAGCGCGGAGGCGACCGCTACTTTCGCCGCTAAAGTTGGAAGCGCGGGCGATTCAATTACTCTCGTTTCTCCCGACGGCGCAAAAGGCATTATCATCTATTGCACAAATAACGGTGAGTTTATGACGGACAGTTTCAATTTTTGATGAAGCATTTTTTCTGCATATTGGCATTTGTTTTGACGCTTTGCATGGGCGAGGCGGCATCGCGGAAAGTGTTGCAAATCGACGTGTCGACCAACCCGAGCGACGGCGACACGCTTGTCATCAACGGATCGACGCGGACGTGGAAAACGAGCGTCGTGACCGCCTCGACTCAAATCGAGATCGCAGCGACCGCGGCACTCTCGAAAGAGAAACTCTTTCAGCACGTCGCGGCAAATCCGTTTTCGGGGCCGCTAATTTTGCAAAGCGTGGACGCCGACTCGATCAAACTAACAGCACAAGTCGACGGATCGTTGACATATTCGGCAAGCGGATCGTGGGAAACGTTTGCGCTTTCTACTCTGACGGTCACGAGCGCATACAACGTGCGGATGCCGATCACCGTCGAACCGGCGGCGACACGGATCACGATCGCGAACGACCTTGTCACCGCACTCGGATTAGCGACCGGGGCGTTTGGCACAACTGACGCGCACATGGCAAACTTTCCGAGCTTGACCGGATCGCAAACGGTGACAAGTAAAACATTGCAGACCGGATACATCGATTCGCTCACCATCCGAAACGGGTCGACCGACGACAACACGTCAATCGAGACGACAGCTTATCAAGGTATTCATTTTTGGGATTGGAATAATCAAGACCGGGTTTATTCGATCCGACCAAACAACAACGGTTATCCGTCGGTCTTTTACACCTACGCGAGCGTAACCTCAAACACGGCGGTCGCGGCAAGCGACAACACTCTCTCGAACAACACCGACGCATTGCTCAACGTGGCGAGCGCGGACAATCGATATTTGCGGCTCGGCGCGGCCAACACCGCGACCGACGACTTGACGGTCAGCGGCGACGTCGAGTTTCAAGGCGAGACATACATTGTCAACGGTCAAGGCGGGACATTGACCGACGTGACCATTGCGACCGCAACCTCAATCGGCGGCACAATCGGATCGCTCACGGGTGGCAGTATCGCGGGAACAGCAATCGCGGGGTCGACATTCACCGCGGCATCAACGTTCAACAACTCGGGGCATTTATATTTTCAAAAACTCGACGTGACCTCGATCGGTAGCGGCGACGCGCGGCTCGATCCAAGCAACGCGACTTTCGTTCGGATTAGTTCGACGACAGGCAACTACACTCTGACCGGCATCTCTGGCGGCGCAGACGGTCGAATGATTTGGGTTTACAATTCGGGGGCTTATTCTCTGACGGTTTCGGAAGAAGACTCCGCCGAGACGACTGCCGCGAATCGGATCATAATTCCCGGCTCGGACACGACGAAAGCATCAAGCGCGAGCTACCCCAAAGGTGTCGCGCAATTCATCTATGATTCAAGCGAGAGTCGGTGGATTCTGTTAAACTGGCAAAACTAAAATTTGGAGAAATAAAAAATGGCAGCAATATCAATCAACGACGCATATACGACAGTCGCGGGAGCAACCTCAAGCGCGGTACTCGGGGCGAGTACGGTCAAGGCGGACAACCTCATCTTGGTCGCGCACAAGGCGAGTAAGACAGAGAACACCGGCACGGTTTATTTTATGAAGACCGGCGGCGCGGTGAGAATCCCGCTTGAACCGGGCGACGTGATGAGTCTCGTGTCACCGGGAGACGAAGAACTCACGCTTGACCAGTTCACTATTGAGAACGTGGACGCGGGCGACGGGGTTGGGTATTTGGCAATCGAGCATTCACCATACGACTAAGATGAGTTTCACACTCTACAAAAAGAACCCTACCTCTGGGGAAGTCACGAGTAGCCTGACGAATGCCAGCGATGGCCAAGGTCTGCACTTCGACGGTGCGGCTGGAAACATCGACATTGACTCGCCTCCAAATCTCGGCACGAAGTTCAGTTTCGAGTTTGTCATTCAAGCGGATTCGTGGGGGAGCGCGAACAGTTTTTTGCTGGATTTCTATGCAGCATCAACTAGATTCATACTCGGAAGCCACTCGACTCCCAGTTACAATTTAAGCATTTACACGCCGAGTTCGTGGGTTTCGTTCGGAACGAAAGTTCTGGATGATTTAAAAGTCCATCACCTCGTTGTGACGGTGGACGGCACTTCTGCGATTGCCTACGACAACGGCAACCAAGTCGGCACATTGACTGCCGCATCAAGCGACCAAATAGATGGGGCTACGGATGCGCGAGTTGGCAGCGACTATTCTGGCGCGAACTTCTTCGACGGCACAATCTACCGCGCCCGATTCTGGAACAAGACGCTGACCGCACCGGAGGTAACGGCGAGCTTTGAAAATAGCACCGTGCCGTTTTCCGACCAGTATGGGTCGCAGACGGAGTTGATTACCGACTGGACTAACAACGGGAGTTATCTGTATGAGACATTTACAAAAAGCGGCACAACTATTACCGAGTTCGCCAACACTAGCGGGGCTGGTATTTGCTACTCAGCGGTTACACTCGCAGCCGGAAAAAAATACAGAATCGAACAGACATTCACTCTGAACAGCGGCACAGCTCCCGCCTTGCGAGTCGGCACAACGACGAATGTTGGGACGGGCGGTTTTCTGGACGTAGTTCCCACATCAGCAAGTGAGTTTGAATTTACGGCAACAACTGGCGGGACTTTTTACGTCGGCTACCGCATAGACTCGCCCGATGTCTGCAATTTTGCGGTGAGCGGTTTTTCATTCGTCGAAATCGGATGCGTGGCTGACTACGAACTTTCAGCCAACCCGACCCAATCGACGACGGTGCAAGACCGCGCTGGTGCGGCTGACGGCACGGCATCTTCTGGCGTCACGCAAATCACGCCGATTGAGGCGGTCAACACGAACAAGCTTTCTGTCGGCGGCACGACTCCGCTGGTTGGCATTGGTTTGGCGGCGGGAGTTACGCCAGCCCGAACTTTGCACGTTAGTTCAGCCAACACAGTACCGGTGCAAGTGGATTCCGCTACCACGCAATGCCACATCAATCTCAAAAACAGCGCGGCAGATACCTGCTATTTGCTGTTTGAAAATACCGACTTTAAAGTTCTCAATGGTGGATACACTCGCCTCACCATCTCAAGCGCGGGCCTCGTGACCGCAAGTGGAACGGCAAGCGTTGACAACCTAACTACCACGGCAAAGCTGCACAACTCAGCCGCGAACACTTGCGGACTTCAGCTAGTCGATAATGCTGGCAAAGTCTGTTTGCAGTCGGCTTCTGGCGCATTACAAATTTGGACTGACTCCCAAACAGAAGGCAACAATTTTGTCGCTGGCGATTTGGCGATGACCATCGACAGCGCGGGCGTTCTCACGCTTGGTCAAACGGATGCACTCATTAACACCGGCACATCAAATGGCAGCGACACCAAATCAATCACAATTGATTCTGGTGCTGCGTCATCGGCGCGCGGTGCATACGCGCAAGTTTGCGGCAATCAACACGCAACTCTTGGCGGCAAGCTGATTCTGCAAACCGGCAATTCAAGTGAAGCCTCGGCGTCTGCGGGACTGTATATCCGTAAAGACGGTGGCGTTGATAGTGTTGTCGCGCCCGCAACCGGCGGCATCTACGAGGTTGGCGGCGTCCTCAAAGAAAACTTGCTGACCAACTCCGGTTTCGATGTCTGGTCAAACTCGACGCTGGAGACGGTTGCGACGATTGAGGAGGACGATTGCGCGAGTGACGATACGGGTGATTGGACAAAATCTGCAAGTGTCACATTGGGTTTTGATACCGACCATTATGAAATCGCTTCACCAGACCAAGATGCACAGATTCATTTACCAAACATTTCGCTAACGGCGGGAAAACTTTACCGGATTTCGTTTAATGTAAAAAACGGGACGGCAAGCGGTTGCACGGTTAAGACTTTTTTCTACGATGATGCTAGTCAGTATGGTGCAGACACAACGACCACAGGCAGCTTTGAAACAGTAGCAACGGTTTTTGAGGCGGCAGCCACAACCTCGTCGGGACAGGCGGGGGTTCGCGTTGATACAGATTTAAACAACAACAACATTGAAATCAACAACTTTTCACTCAAAGAAGTCACGCCGGGGGTTTTGGGCGGCACGAGAGCGGCAGACGGTTGGGGTTCTGGTGGACTCAACACATACCGCGAACATTGGAACGGCAGCGGCGGCGATTCAGATACGACCAAAACCGGCAGCTTTTATGCGCTGAAAATGGTCAACGCATCGTCGAGCGGTTACGTCGAGCAACTGCTTGACCTTGGTAAATTCCGAGGACGCACAATCACTCTTGGCGTGTGGGTCAAAACTTCCACGGGTTCCGCAGCGCGGACAAAAATTAACGGAACAGTCACTACCGATGTTTGGAGTGATTATGCCACAGATAGCGACAACTGGGAGTGGCTAGAAACCACTATGAATGTTAGCGCAAGCGAAACCTATTTGCTTATTCAACTGCGAACGGAAGTTGCTTCAACCGTTTATTGGTCGCAGCCGATTTTATCGCTAGGCAGCGCAATCGGAGAGGGAAATTATAGCCGACCGAGCGGGGAAATTGTTTGGTGTGAGCAGCCCATTGATTCCAACGCTTTTCCCGGCGTGACGGTTTCCAGCAACACCACAGTTGGGGTTGAGGTAGACACAAACGGGAAAGTGCCGAAAGGTGCGAAAGCTGTTTATGCCAAACTCGACGGGGAATCCGCAGCGGTTGAGAAATATCTGCGACTTTACCCGAATGGTTTGTCAGTTTATGGGGCTGCGCTTTTTTCACAAGTGGCGAACGTCAGACAATCAGCTCAAGGGTTTGTGCAACTCGATTCTAGCGGTGATATACGCATTGCTAGAGACGACACATTCAACACCGTTGGCGTTACATATCAAGCGGTAGTACTTCAATAAATAGAACGATGGCTATTACAATTAACAGAACGACAAAGCCAACCGGCAAAACATTTCAGAATGTTTGGGTTGAGATTGATGCAGATGGTGACAAGTGTGTTTTCCCGCACTCCGCACCGGAAGAATTAGAAGGCGATGACTTGCAAGCGTTCGTTGACGGCAAAGAAGATTTCTACAAGCGCGAAGTGCTTCGCAATATGTATCCAACCGCCGACTGCTACAATAGCGGCTTGAAAGAATGGGACGAGTGGATTGCCGCCGGTTGCAAGAACGCTGAACAGACCAAGACAACCGTAACGCCAGCGCAACCCGCAGTTGATGCGGTGATGGGCGAGCGGCAAGTTGTGGTTGAAAGTGAAGTTGACGAGGAAGTTTCCACGACTGAAATCGTCGAGGTTGATGGCAAGTTTGTTGAGAAGACCGTCACCGAGACAGTCAAGAAAACGGTCAGCACTCCGCAAGTTGTGAAGCACAAACTTTTCGATGAAGCCGGTGAAGAGATTGGCGAACACGCAGTGCCGGTGATGGAATCATACGAAATCACGCCAGCCGTTGAGGCGGTAGCCGAGAAGACGGAGACGGTAGTCACGCGAGCCGAGACGGTCGTTGAAAAAGTAGCTTGGAAAGACACAGTAGAATGATAGAGGTTAACACAATACCGAAACCAGAGGCGGGGCTGAATGTCTCGAAAGTAGCCATTAGCTTAAACAGCGCGGCAGAGTTCAGTATGCAATTCAGCGTTGTCGGTTGGGGCAAATACACCGATGGCGAAGGCAATGAGATATGGGGCAACTCGCCACTCGTCTCGACGCTACTGCGCGTCGATGGAGATGCGTGGAAGAACTGGACACCCGATGCGGCTGGCAGCGATGCCGACTACATTGCGGCACTCGCACTAGCGCAGCTTGGTCTTGAGCGAGACGAGACGGTTGTGGCAGTGGAAGCACCGGCAGAGTAGGTAGATTGTCAATGTGAATGACAAACACCATCGATGTAGCGCATTTGGAGAGACTAGCCGAGCAAGCAGTTGGTCATTATGGCTGGTTGCTGCTCGCAGCATTTGCGGCGTTGATGGGCAAGGATATTCTGTTCAATTTCGCACAGGGGTTGGTCGTTTATTGGGGGAGTGATTTTGATAACGATGAAATACTTTACATCAGTGGAAGGCAAGCGCGGGTTATCCGACTCGGACTCACCAGCACCACCTTCTTTATGACGGATAGGGAGACGAAGATGATTGTGCCAAACTGCCAACTGAAACAACTGACGATTGAGAAGAAGCTACCCGAAAATGGTGGTTTGCCTTATCTGCCGAAAGGGAGCGAAGCAAATCCTGTGCAAGTAGAGATTATAGAAAAATGAAAAAGTTTTTAATTGTTATTGTGATAGTTTTGTTTAGTGTGGGGTGTAAGTCCTTGCCGGGAAAGTTAGAGATTGATACACCTTTCTTTGACATAGAGTATGAGGGTAAGCAAGCTGAATGAACTTTGATGATCTTAAAGTTACAATCGCAAGTGTAACGGGTCTAGGAAGTTGGCTTGTTGCTATGGATAGTTTTTTAAAGCTTGGTATAAGTTTGTTGTCGTTACTTTATATTGGAATAAAACTTAAACAACTATTAGAAGGAAAGCGTAAGTAAGATGCCGAAAGTGGGAGGAAAGCATTATCCGTATACTGAAGAAGGTGTAAGGCAAGCTAAAGTTGCTGCACGGCGGCAGAAGAAAAAACAGCAGAAGTCTAAAAAGAAGCGTAAGTAATTTGTTATGTTAAAAAGTAAAACATTATGGGCAGGAGTTGTCGGTGTGATAAGCGCACTTAGTGGTTATTTCACTGGTGAACTAGAACTTGGCGCGGCGCTGAATGTTGGTATCACTGCGGTACTTGCAATCTTTGTGCGTCATGGCGTGAGTAAAGTTGAGAAGAAGGTGGAAGGTTAAGTTATGGCATACAGAAAAAAAGGTCAACGTAGTAAGCTGCTTGACTTAGCGAAGAAAAGCCGAGCGCGCGCTCAAGCAAGGCGTGCCGCAAAAGCGAAGAAGCCTGTTAGCAAGGCAGCGCGTACGCGTACAGAAATGAACACGCCGAAAGGAACAACGCTTCGACCTATACGTGCAGTTAAGCCGCCTTTACGTAAGATGAAAGGCGGTACAAACCTTTCAGCACGTGCCGGTCAGGTTGATCCTACTAAGAGAACGCCTAAACAACCAACTCGTACTCCTGCTCAACGTGCTGCTGCTAAGAAGAAGTTGTTAGCAGAGCAGAAGACGCTTCGGAAAAAAAGTGCTGGTATGAGGTATGGTTCTGAGTTCAAAATACCAAAGTTAGGTAAGAAAGAGCAGAATGATATGGCACGTGCTATGGAGCTTGGTTCTGGCGGTGGTTTAGTTAAAGCTGGTATAGGTGCTGGCCTAGGTGCTGCTGCCTTAAAAGCGCAGCAGATGTACAAAGCAAAGAAAGCTAAAGACTTAGCTTCTGGTAAAACAGGTGGTACATCTGCTGGTATTGGTAAGACACGTGCTGCATCTGCGGCATCTCGTACAAGCGGCCTTGGTAAAGCTAAAGGAACGCCTAAAAAGAAACCAGCCAAAAGAAAGAGTGGGCCGTCTAAATTCTTAAGTAACATACTTAAGAAGGCTGCAGGTTACGGTAAACCTAAGTCTGCTTTTACAAAAACTCCTAAAAAGAAAACCCAACGGCGTTATCCAAAATGAGTGTTACAAAAACTAACGACCCTAACTGGGAATATGTAGCTGTTGGCAATCTTGCTGTGCGGCGTGTGTTACGGAAAAAGAAAAAGTGATAAAACTCCTCTATGCAATCGCTAAAGCTATACCCGCCCTCAAGAAGATTCTGGACAAGTTCTTCGGCGAAGGGCGGGAGCTTAGCGCATCAAAGCGGCGCACGGCAAAAGATGCGCTGGTTGATGACGCTATCGCTGATGCTCTTGCTAGTCCTAACGAGCGGGTGCGTAGCGACGAAGTTGAACAACAGCGAAAGACTGATACAACATCCAGGATTCAGAAAGGCCGCATTAGCGTCCCCCGCATTCGTGAAGGAAGCACTAAAGACAGTGAATCGTTTGGAGTATGAGTTGGAGAGAAAGTGATGGCAACGTCTGCAATAGTTAAAGTAACGCCTACGAAGGCAAAAACTGCGCTCGTAAAGCGCGATAAAGCTGCTGTTACAGCATTGGTTAAGAGATGAGTGTAGAATATATCTTAGATCGCTTTGGCAAGAAAGTTGGTATGCTTCCTAGTGATACCAACCAACGTGCTTTGTTGCTTAACTATCTGAACGAAGCAGCACAAGAACTTTACGAGCAGTCTGATATGCCGGGTTCTTTAGAAGAAGCTGAGTTTTATGTGCAAGGTGATAAAACTGTTGCTATGCCAGCAGATGTTTATGCTGTGCGTGGTATATGTGAGAAGTCTGGTGGTAATGCAATGTGGGATGCAGAGCCGCTAACAGCACGTTATCGCGAAAATAATTGGGAAACAAAACACTCTAAGTTTCGTGTAAAAGGCTACAGTCCGTTGAAGGTATCGTTGCCTACGTCTATTACAGAAGCAGCTAACAGCACAGATAAACTTATTGTTCGTGCTTATGGTATTACAACGACAGACGATGATTATGAAGTTGTTGTTAAGACTCCGCACAGTGAAGCTCTTCTTGTAAGTGTAGCTGGCCCTGCTGTAGCAAGTGCTGCCTCGTCAACAAACGTTACACTTGCTCCTAGCAATGCTGTAGTTGTTACAGATATTGTCAGCTTCACACGAACAAATAAGCCTACAAATACAGTAGGTGCAGTACAATTGATTGACTATACGGATAGTACAGTGTATGCAGAAATACTGTCAAACAGTATGGAATCTCGCTATCTTATTGTAGACGTAAGTGAGTTTCCTTTTTCATCATCTGCCGCTCAGGATGATGCACATACGCTACAGATTCTATACAAAAAAGCTTTACCAAGATTGCAGAATGATACAGATGAATTTCCTGCGCCGGGGTATGACAACATTCTCGTTAGCAAGTGTATGGAGCTGTTTCTTGAAGAGCAAGGTAAGTTAGAAGAAGCAATCTTGCATGACCGTAAAGCCACGCGATCGCTTGCACGAAGGCAAGCTGATTTGGAGCGTGGTCAAGAGCAAAAAGTTGTTTTTAAACGTCATAATCACGATAAACTTGCATGGCTAACTACTCACAGACATCGTTCCTAGGTGGAATGAATATGGCAGTTGATGATTCTCGTCTTAGTGACGATGAATATTCTTTTGCTATGAATGTGCGTAATCGTTTCGGTGAGCTAACGCCTATCAAAAGGCCGCTTGTTATTAACACTGGTTTTACTGCTAATCAGCGGTTTCAAGGTATTTATACAGTTGGTGATTTTATAATATTATTCCAGAATGGTGATGCGAAATACAAGCATCGGCTTTCTAATGTGTGGGTTACATTGTGGAATGCTAGCACAGAACCTACGTTGCGTATGAGCGCAACTGCAGACTTTATATACGTACAAGCTGTACCTCCCGGCACTTGCAGTTTTGCGTATAAAGCCGCTGGAACGTCTGAGCAAATAACATTAGACACAAGTGCAACAAAGTTATCAAAAACTGTAGCGGCTGTCGTTGTGCAAGATGGTGTAAACCAGCCTAACCTTATTAACTTTTCTTCTACGGAAGTATCTGCTACAATTACTGTTCGTAAAGCATATACACTAACACAGCATGGTACTACGCTAACTGATCCTATCACAAAGGAAGAGGCTGTGCAACGTGAATACGTGCCTATAGGTAAGCAGATGATGTACTTCAACGGTAAACTGTATATCATCAGCCCTGACGGTAAGGCGATATACCATAGCGTAAGCGGTCGTCCACTTGATTTTGTCGTGGCAATAAATACTGACGGCAATAAAATTTCTTCGGTAGAAGACGATCACGGTGCATCAGTTGTTGGTTATTCTATAAGCTATGAACCTATCACGTGTATTGCACCACTTAATACAGAAAGTTTTTTCGTCAGCACACGCACAGCTTCTTATGCTGTTACACCAGATTATACACGAACATTGTTTGGTGAGCCGATGTTTACAAAAAAGTATTTGTTTGGTGCATCAGTTGTTAATCAATATTCGTTTGTTGATGTGTTAGGTGATTTTGCTTTCATAGACACTGAAGGGCTACGTTCATTTAACGCAGTACAACAGTTGCGTAACGAAGGACGTAACTCCGCATTTTCGCTGAAAGTCGCTAAACTACTTGGGGATGTTACACAAGACACTAAAATTAGTGCAGCAATTACGTTTGATAATTATGCATTCTTTGCTGTTACAACAGTGTTTGGGCATGGTGTACTTGTTTATGATATTACGTTACAGAAATTTGTTAGTTTTGATAACTTTACTAAAGATGATGATACGACGTGTGCGCCTATAGTGCAATTCACAAAGATTGATTCCGCAGATACGCATGAGCTTTATGCAGTCACAATGCACGGTGAGCTTGTTAAGATGTGGAGTGGTATAAAATACTCTGTAGCTCACATGCAGACGAGGGCATTTAGCACAGGTGATTCGCGTGTGGATCAGAAGCCATTGTTTTTAAAAGCGTTGTTTACGGACAATAAACCGATTGAATCTGTTGCATTACAAATTCCGTGGAGTACGTCAGTGGGTAATTTGTTTCATGACGGTATGGGTACTGGTACGGTTCCAGTATTCCAAACACCACCAACAACGTCAACGTCGCCTATAACTATAACAGTTAAAGCAATACCATATACGTTAGCTATTGGAACTGTTATACGTTTTTATGGTTATAGTGCTGTGTCAGGTTATAGTATTCCAAACGATTTAGATGATAGCCTAGATGGTACGTTTGAATTAACATCTGCTGCTGCTGTTGGTGCTACATCACTTGTTGGTAAGTTAACAACAAAATCATTTGTTCATTGGAACAGCCCTGCATACATTAAATATGATGGTGGTGGAACAGCTTATTGTACTCCAATAAGTAATGGTGTTTTAGCGCAATCAGTAGCAGCTAAAACCCTACCAGCACCTACATTTGCTGGTATGGATTACACAGTAAATTATCCCGCAATATGGAATGGGGAGAATAAACTATACTCGTTGATGTTTAATTTTCAGTCGGGACGTACTGGTTGGAAGATTTCTTATACGCTTAAGTGGGATAACGCTGCAACACTTTCAATTATAAACGTGGAAACACAAGACATTACATCTAAAAATTCTTTAATGACACAGGCTTATGGCAGCTAATGTAAATAGTTCAGAGTTCACTCATGCTACACAACTGTTCGCAGATAAAACTGCGGCGAATGCGTGGCGTACATCAATGACCGTATTTGATGCATCGACATCAACGGAAGGCGTTGTTAAGCAATGTACACATGTGGCGGATATGACGGCTATTGACGGCACATCTGTTGACTCAGGTGCGTCTGCCGCAGATCAACTTACAATGGGTACATTAGATTTTACTAGTGATGCTGATGTTAAAACAGCCTTCATTACGTTAGCAGAGAAAATAAATTATTTAACTTATCGGCTGGAACAAGCCGGTATAATGGCTAGTAGCTAAGGAGATAAGATTATGATTAACCAACTAGGTGGTTTATTTAAAGATGTTCTGTTGCCTTTGGGGCTAACGTATGGTGCAACACGTTTAGCGCAAAGCCCACAGCCGTCTGCTGGTGAGATGGCCGGGGAGACTGTGGACGCAACAACAAAGATGTTGCCACAGTATTTTGCAATGCTTCGTCGCGAAGCACCTAAGCAAGCCCTAGCAGAACAAGCGTTGCGCGACCAGTTTGGCCCAGCAGCGGCAGCACAACAGTTTCAATTGGCTGACAAGTATATGCCCATGTACGGCCAAATAGGCCGGGATGAGAGTTACTACGATAGGATGTCTGATGCTGCTACCGGCGTAGGTGTTATGCGTGGGCCGGGAGGGGCGATGATAGATGAGACGTTTGCAAAAGCTCGTCAAGTTGATCCAGAGTTCTACGGACGTCGCGCACAGACCAGTAATATGCTGGGTGATTTACTTAGGAGTTTTGCAGCACAGGGGACGGTAACTAAGCAGAATCCTTTTGGCACATTTACTGGTGCGTTGAGCGGTGGTGAGCGGGAAGAGATAGCTCGCGGCCTAGCACAACAAGGTGTTAGAACTGGTGCTATCTCTGGCCCACGTGCTATGTCAGATGTTGTTGCTAATGCTATGACGTTTGGCCAAGGTGTACAGAACAGGCGTGATGCACTAGGCCGCGCACTTAACCAAGCTACTTCATTCCTTCCTGCGTCTCGTAGTGGTTTCGATCCGTTGCAAGTTGCGATGGGTCGTCCTTCTACACAGTTTGGTGCGCAGCAGTTTACGCAACCGCAGATGAATACGCAAGGATTGCAAGCTCAAGGTGCTAATGTGTTTGGTGCAGCTAGCAACATGGCTCGCGATGCTGCTGGTTATAGTGCTAGACAGCCTTCGTTTTTGGATAGTTTGGGTCAAGTGCAAAAAATGTTCCCCGGCGGTTTATCGTGGTAATGATTTAGTCAGTTGCGGCCACTGTGCTATGGTTTGGGTTAAAACATCATCTATAGGTCGTGACTGACGTTTTTAGAAAGGACTAATATGACAGAAGAAGAGAGAAAAAAAAGGCTATTAGAATCAATATATCTAACAAAGGCCGGTAGGCGTCATATGGAAGATCCCAGCGGAGCTTTGCCGAAGCAAGTCTACAGAGATCCTGTTGATGAAAGAATCGCTGGTTACTCTGGTTTGGTGCGTCCGCTAGCTGGGTTAGTTGATCGTATAACACGCCCCGGTCGTGCAGAAAAGGTTGGGAATATGAACCGTGAGTATCTAGAAGACTTACAACAACGTAGGTTAGATCACGCAAGAGCGCAGTCTATGCAAGCTGAAGCTGTGGTTAAGCGGTTACAAGCTGATGCTGTTAGCGATAAGCCAGAAGTAAGTGGCCCTGCAATCGAAAGACTTAAAGCTTATCAAAAGGCCATGTATGCTGGTCGCAATACTAATCTAACGGGTTGGGATAGTCTAAAAAAAGATTCAGAAGGTAATACAATAGAAGAGAAAACTGGTACAGGGACTGCAGGATCTTCTCCTGCAGGAGAGCCAGTCAATGTGGCTGGCATTATTCCACAAACTAGCACATTAACACAAGCTGTTGAACGCGCTGAAGAAGCTATTGCTGTAAGAATGCGACAAAAAACAACTTTAGACAAAGAGCTTGAAGACATTCAAAAACCCGGCGCTACTAGAACAATGCCTAAGTTTAATCCTTACAGCTCTCACCCTATCGGTAGTCAACAAATACCTGTAAATATTGGATGGATTTCTAAGCGTAGACAAGAGATACCTGCACAAAAAGCTAAACTAGATGCAGAAATAAAAGCACTACAAAAAACTGTAGAAAGATATGGTCAACCTGCAGGTAGTGGTGGCGCAACGGTAGCTGATCCAGCTCATATACAATGACCGAAGAAGAACGCCGTCGTCGTTTGATAGCTCTTGGCTATGATCCAGATAAGTATAATCTTGTAACACCACAAGAGAGGGCCGCCAGAGACTTGACTCAAGGTAGTGCGTTTACTACTGGCGTTGGTTCAGCTATCGGCCCTGCGCTTGGTGGTCTTGCAGGTGGTGCAGTTCCGTTAGCATTAGCATCTGGCCCTGTTGGGTGGGGTGCTTTAGGTCTTTCTGTACTGGGCGGTTTAGCTGGTGGTTATCTTGGCGGTAAAGCGCAAGAAGGTTTAGAAGGCGCAGCTCTTGATGATGAAGAATTGCGTGAACTGCAACTGCGTAGACAAGCTGCTTACGAAAAATACCCAAAGACAACGTTTGCTGGGCAAGTTGCGCCTTCGTTGTTAGCCTTCCGCCCATCTCTAACGACATTGAAAAGCCTCCCCGGTGCTATAACTAATGCTCCGCTACGTACACAAACCGCCCTTCAGCGTTATGCACTGACTAGCGCAGGAGTTGGTGGTGGTTTAGAAGCTGGTGTAGAAGCTGGTTCGCAAGCATTGCGCGGAGAGGACTTAGACTTGGGCCGCATTGCAATGGCTGGTGCGTTAGGTGCTACACTTACTGAGCCGACTAGAATGTATGGTAAGCTTGGTGCTACCATAGGACGCACTGGCCAGTCTGGTAAAGATTTTCTTGAAGCTCGTGGCATGACTAGACCGCTAGCTGACGATGATCCAAGGCTTATAAATGAACTTGAAGCAGCTAGAGAAACTGTTGAGAAAGAAAGAACGCAGCAACAACGTGAGCAGCAACGGGATAAGGAAGCATTAAATAAAAATTTGCGTGAGGAAAGTAAACCTACATCTGCGCAGAAGAAAGATACGACAGTAGAGGATGATCAAATTGTCGATAGGCAACTAGCTGAAGATATAAAGAACGCTGAGGCCGAAGCCAAAAAAGCCGAGGCTGCTGATCTTGAGGCAGTAAAAAAGAATCCTCCGAAGGGGCTTAGACCTACACAAGCAGAACACAAAGCCGCAGTTGAGCGGTTAACTAATCTTTATAATCAACGAGCGCGTGTAACTGGTGAGACTAGAGAACAAGGCACAAGGGCTGATGATCTTTGGAACAAGCACCAACGTAGACAAGCTGGTATATCTGGTAAAGATCCGTTGCCGCCACCGAAAGATTTGCTTAAAGCTGCTAAAGGTTTTGCAGCTAGGCAAGGTATGCGTTGGGAAGAGAAGGTCATTGACATGGCCAAACGTGCTTCTGATAAACAGTACCGTGGTATATACGATGTGCATAACCATACTGCACAGTTGTCTACACTAGCAAAAGAAGATACACCTTGGCATGAATACTTGCACGGCATCTGGCAAGTGTTAAAGCGTTCTGGCGATCATAAGCATCGCAAACTTACTGACTTATTTGAGAATGAGTTATTTGAACCATCACCCACCAGACAAGCACTAAAAACCGAAGCCGAGCGTAGGCGGTGGTCTGAAGAACTTCTTGTAGAAGGTGCTGGCAAAGAGTTAGCAAAACGCATGGATAATCCACCAAAGGGTTGGATAGACAAAGTGCAGAAGTGGTTTAAGGATTGGGAATTAGAGCGTGATGCACGCAAAATATTTCCAAAAAGAGAGGGTGAATTAAAAGAAGACCATCTTAAACGTATGGCTGACTGGCTAGCAATGCGCGGTGAACGTGCGCCAGCTATGCAACCTAAACAGTTGAAAGCGTTCTTACGCGATCTGCCTGTGCGCCATGCTAATGATGGGTTTGATTCTGTTGAGGGTGGCTTTAGATACAGTAAAGATGTTCCCCAACCTAGTGAAGCACCAGACGAAATGCGCTCGCGGGTTGGCAGAGCTATTAGAAAGCGTATTGAAAACTTTGGCAGCGAAGGTAAGATAGACAAGAGCCATGTGTTGGGTATATTTACCAAGACCAAGGCACAAAAGAATCTTGGGCCAGAAGATACTAGATGGAACTCTGTGCTGCATGAGTGGGTTAAAGAGCAGCCTCAAGAGATAGATATTGTACAATTAAAGGACGCTATAAACGCTAACGAGTATCGTGTCACTACGCTAGAGAATCGTACAGATTTTCCAAAGCCGCCGCTTACGGTAGAAGAACGCGCAGGATTTAAGTTTGACGTAGATGAAGAAGGAAGTGCTTCAGTAGGGCATCCAGAACTTTCTACTGGTGCTGGATTTCTCTTTCAGATAGATTACAAAAAACGTGCGGCAGGTGATCCTGCTTACGTTATGGGGATGCGTAGAGATCAAACAAGGATTGATAATGTTAAAGCTGGACGCGAGTCATACATGACTGAGGCTGAAGCTGTTGATAATGCTATAAACGAATTTAACAAAGAACGTGCAGAGTATGGTAAGATAGAGAATAGTGGATCTGGCTACTTACCGCACGAAGGTATAACCATGATTAGGGGTGAGAACTATAAGATTCGTACTCTTAGAATGCCAGAAACAGAAGGACAATTTGCATTTCGTGATACGCACCATGAGGAGTTCGGTGCTGGTAAGAATGCGCTAGGCTGGTCACGTTCTAATAGGCAGTATCTAAACTCTGACGGTACATCGTCAAAGCATATCATAGAGTTCCAGTCACCCTTACATCAGAAAGCTGCTGCTGAACGTGCAGAGTTGATTAAGCAAGGGTTTGATCCTGCGGATGATGAACTTGGTTATGGTAGTAAGAGTTTGGAACGTGTACAAAGTTTTGATATAGATCATGTGTCGTTTGATGATATTGATCTGGCAATTGGTACGTCAGGTGAATCTACGTTTGGGCCGTTTAGATCAGCTATTAGTCGAGTATCTAACGCAGAACAAGCCGAATGGCTAGCGAACAATCCTGCTGGCCTTATGCTTGACTATATTCTGCCAGATCAAGTGGCAGCAACTCGTCGCATCACCCGCGACACCGATGAAACTGATCGCTGGGAACAGCTCCACAAGAAGTTAGCTAAAGATCCAGAGTTTACGTTTGGTGGTTACAAGTATATGTATGATGCAGAGAGAAGAGTTTTAAAAGGTGAACCATATACACAGACGTTTACGCATAAAGATTTGCGTGTGGTGGAAAGCCCTCAACAGACGCGGCTTGATGTAGTTACGCCCACTAATTTAAGAGTGGTATCTATAGAGCCAAAGGTAGAACGCGGTCAGCAGCCGTCAGCAGACTTTATAGCGCAGAAAGAAAAATTAACTAAAGCACTTCGAGAAGGTTCAGAACAATATCTTATTTCTGATAATTGGAATACTACTGAGCATAAAAGAGGTGTGAACAATGGGTTAGTTCTTAAAACTAACATTAACACAGGTGAAAATCGGTGGGATAAAGTAAAAATTACTGTAGAACCTTTTATAGATCCCGATGCAAATGCTGTACCAATGGTTCCATTTAGAGGTCATAAGTGGGTTGATGCTTTAGTTAGGGATACTATGATGTCTGCTGTGCGTGATGGAGATGAGAATGTTACATGGCCAGCTACGCTAAAAGAGATTGAAGCAACTGAAGGTTGGGATCGGTATGATGGTTTTCACCGAGCTGAGTCAGGTGAAATATCAACCGTTTATAATCTTTATGTGCATGGAGAACTCACGTCGCAGGATGGTACAGAAAAACATTTCTTCAGAGGTTCGCCGCAAGGAAAAAGTATTATCAAGGAAGGTGGAAAAGATGTAGTCAAGCGTGGCGGTAAGAAAAGTCTCATTGATGCAGCTTTTGAAAAATTTCAAAAAGAATTTGATCATGTAGGCGCAGAGAAGTGGGTAGAAGATGAGTTGATGTATAGAGATGCAGGGGGAGCGTATGTAAAAAGTGTAAGCCCAGAGCAAGTTGAAGCCATAGAAACTAATCCCAGCTCTGCGGAGACAATAAAAACCATCAAAGTTCACAGGTTTAAGATACCACCTAAGTTGCGCGATATGCTATTGCGTGAAGGCGGTATTGAAAGCCCACGTTATCAACGCGTAACTAGCGAAGAACTAAATGACGCATTAAAGATAGCGTCGTTGCATGATACATCAGTACAGTACAGCAAGCGTGTGCGTGCTAACATGATGAAGCGTATTAAGTCTGGCGAGTATACTGTAGAGCAAGGGCAGAAAGCGTTAGCGCGGTTTGCTAGTAAGCCGTTCCCGTCAGAGATGAGCGGGGAGGAGATAGCGCAGGTTGTGAATGGGCTTGAGATGTATCATGGTACAACGTTGAAAAATAAACCAAACATATTACGTGAAGGGTTTAAGGGGGAGGAGTTAAGTCCTAGTAGTCAGATGGGTCGTGGTATATACATGACAAATGATAAAGATTTTGCAGCAACCTATGGTGAAGGGTTTAGTAATGCAAAAGATTTCAGCGATCATATCATATCAATTAGAACTAACTTTAAAAAGTTATTCAGTTTAGATAGAGAATATTCTGCTGAGGATGCGATAAAATTTATTGACGGTTATGTAGATACTGCTAAAAGTTTAGGTTTAGATAAAATTGAAGGCTCGTTGCGTTCTCAAAGTGGGGCTGGTGATGAGCTTTTAACAGCACCTGAAAAATTTAAAGAGAATGTATTTACGCATTCTTCTGGTTTATCTTATCACACTACCTCAGAAGTACAAAAGATTCTTCGTAAACACGGACGAATACCTCTTACTGGAAAACGTTTAATTAACGGCCTTTTAGAAATGTCAGGTGCAGGTTATGGCAGACCTACAGACTCTAACCATGCAAAAATTCTGAGTGCTATGGGTTATGACGGTATGACACAACTTGGTGCAGGTGAAGTCGTCGCCTTCCGCGAGCCGTTCGAGAAAGCCACCGATCAACTGCATGAATACTACGGTGGCGAGCGGTTGCA
>Ga0208790_1000298_pt1 | contig 25594 bp, 33 predicted proteins | sample 10_taG_FD_184083 | JGI IMG/M metagenome (GOLD analysis project Ga0208790, IMG submission 184083) | Marine viral communities from the Subarctic Pacific Ocean - 10_ETSP_OMZ_AT15264 metaG (SPAdes) (version 2) | ecosystem: Environmental > Aquatic > Marine > Oceanic | place: Pacific Ocean | collected... | reverse complement strand
GCTGGACCTCCTCCAAATTCAGGGATACCACCGCCTCCGCCGCCTCCACCAATTCCAGCTCCCTCACCACCGATCGCAGCTTCATCTCCTGCTACATCAACCGCTGCAGCTTGCTCCTTCCAAGTTGGACCGGCTGCGGTAATTTGTGCTAATTCCCACTGCAGCTCTGCATCTTTTCTCAAGAATTCTCTATTGGCCAGTATATCTCTATCCTTCCATCCAAGGTATTTCTTTTGAGCGTATGTTGCTGAAACAAATTCACTACCTGCTAAACGTTCAAAATTACCAGCTTTAAGCTCTAACCTTTGATTTTCTCTTAATTCGTAAAAATTAGTAGGTACATTAAAGTCAATCTCTAAATTTGTTTCATTTAGGTCAAGCTTTTCAAAAATTCCTTTTAGTTTTAGAGTTGTAATGAATCCTTTCTTAAGACCAGCGGCAAAGCGATGTTGCTGTCTAATAACAAACCTAGCAAATTTTAACTCTTCTCTTAAAACCGTTGTACCGGTTGCATCAACTGCATCCTGTGGGTCAAGCCGAGCTGAAGGTACCTTTAACGCTCTATATAGCTTCTTTATAAAATACATTAGGTCAGCTAATTCACCTAAGTTGTTACCACCGGGTAGTTGTGTAACCTGTGTACCTTCTGACCCCTGCCTTTTTGCAAACCAAAATGCATCAAGCATTGATTGAGGATTAAACTTTTTAACGACATCATTTTGATCTACATCAAACGTTTTTCTAGACCAATAATTTTGAATTAATCTTCTTAAATATGCTTCTGCCTTAGGCGGAGCCATATTACCTACATCGACATTAAACACTAACCGCTCCGGAGCTCTAACCAATCTATATATTACAATAGCGTCTTCAATTAATGATAATTGTCTGTAAGGTCTTCTAGCGTTTTCTAGAAAAGGTATAACGAAATTTTTAGTTTCGTTATACACACCAGAGTTAATATAAACAATCTGGTTTTGATCCATTGGAATAAATTCAACTTTCTCTACTTTAGCTGGTTGCTCCGGGCTAAAAATAGGCTTTCTATATATAAAGCCCTTCACTAACATGTTCTGTATATTGTTATATACAGGATCAATAATTTCAGCAGGTAAATTAATTACACCTAATACACCTTCATCTACATACCCGTCATGAATAATTAACTCAAAGAAAACTTCACCTTCTACCAATAATTGTCTAAAGTATTGCCAGCCTTTTGTTCTTAAATCAAAATATTCTACAAATTTATCAAACTCTTTATCTAAAAGGTCTTTTTCATCTACTGTAAGATCAATATTGTTAAGTTGTAATTTTGTAATAAATCCATCATCGTTAGGGTTAATAGCTTCATCGCATATTTCATCTAAAGCATCTGATACTTCAGAATATGCTGCCATAATCCTATAATCTCTTAACCTACCCCCTTTATCTTCTTGAATATTTGCATACATTACATCAGCAAATGATGAATCCTTTGCAAAATCACCGATAGGTATATTATTATAAGGATTAGATGAAGAAACAGATGATTTTGCTAAAGCTTCTGCTCTACGCATGCCAGCTTTAGCAAAAAATTTATATTTTGGATTTAAATTTTCGTCTTCGTTGTTATTGTAAGTATATGGCAGTCTATTTTGAATATATTGAACTAAATTTCTACCAAACGTCGACGCACGGCCATCGTTCGTGACGTATGATTTATTCTGACCTGCTGACGTTGATGATCCTGTACCTGGCATTGTTATATATATTTATGCTACCGTGATGATAGAGCTACTAGCTTGATAAGAAGTACCCCAACCGGCTTCGTTTCCTGTTATAAATGTTATGTCTCCTGTCGCGCTAAGCGTTGATGCTGGTAAGTATATACTTACCACATTATCATTTACTACATTAAACAAACTATCGTCTAACTTATAACCGGATATTGTATCAGACTTAGCTGACGTTATTGCTGTATAATTGGAGCGGAAGTCAGCTACATTAGAACTTAGATAAAAATTATTACTATAGTTAAATCTCTTACCATATAATGTAAACCAATTTATTCGATTTTTTTCTATTGTAGTGTTCTCTGTCAACATCACTGATTGACCTGTAATAACATAAAATATATTTGTAAACTCCGGTATAGCTGATATAGTAATTGTTTCAGAGTTACTAGTGAGTCCGGAAGATTCAGTATTAAATGCTGACAGGGTACCGTAACCATATTCTTGATAAGTATTATCTTCAACCACTTCAGTTTTATCTAAAGGTGAATATATTTTATTAGCTAGATCAACATTTATAAAATTATTATCTATTTTATAGATAGTACCTGAAGTATCTTTTTGTTCTGGAAATAACCACCCCTTTATAGTAAATGATGTATCAACAGTTATTCTAAATTTATCTGAATATGTGGTTTCTGTTGGGGTATTATAATTAAGATCACCTGACCATAAGACCTCACTTCTAATCTCTTGTGTATATTCTGTACCGAAATCGTCAGGCACTTGCCACGATAGTATAATATATGGGTTGTTATAGGGTACAAAGTTAGAAACAATTTGATCTACATCCTGCATGTACCTTGCTAAAATAGACATGTTTACTTCTAAATTTACAGGCACAGGCATTATAAATTTTGATGATGCTTTTGGTGCTTCTAGTAATTGCGTTGGTAAATAAGATGGAGCGATTTTATTAAAGACTCTTGTATTGTCTCTCGTAACACTCGCTAAGTCTACTGCAACAACAGGTAGTGTTAAATTTTGAGCCTTATTAATAATGTCATACATTACTCTTTGCTTTGGAGCAAAGACATACCTTACATCTATATTCTGTTTTGCGTCACGATTCTTATTATAGCGGGATATAACTACATCATCAAAGGCAGCTATAAACTGAGTTAATAAATTTTTTATTTCAAAATGATATGCTCTATTCTTCACCTATATATATTTATTAAGAAAATCTGTCAAGGAAATATTTTGGCAACTTATGTTTATTGTTTATAACGCTTTCAACAATAGCTCCATCCAAAATATATGTTATACAATGATCTTTTTTTGACCTAACACCACGTCCGCATGATTGAATAAGTGCACATAACATCTTATTTACATACCAGTCGTAATTATTTTTCATTAGTTTCTCTATACGTGTATCTCTTATAGGTAAAAAAGGAGCTTTAACTATAATTTGAAATCTTGCTAAATCATCTTTTAAATCAACCCCATGCGACATAGACGGTGATATTAGAACCGTTGGGTCTGAGCTTTCAGCGTGTTGCTCTAATAATAATTCATTTCTTACACCAGGCTCACGTATTAAGAATCTACTTTCTTTTACCGCTGCAGCTAATTGATTAGTAATATTATTATTATGTGTATGTATTATACCTTTATCTTGGCTATGTGCTTTACAAATCTGCTTTATTTGATCTATAACTTTTGGTAAATTACGAGCTATATTATGGTAATTTAATTTAACTTTTGTATTACAATGAATAGGTGAGTCTTTTGCATTAAAAGATGATTCTGCTTCAACATATTTAAATTTATCTATACCTAAGCTTTTGCAAAAGTTTGATGGATCAATAATTGTAGCTGACATTAATATTACTTTATCAGCGTATTTAAATAAGTGGTTAGAAAGCTTATTAACCTTTAGAGGCATAAACGTAATACCATCTTTACTCGTTTCAAAAAGATACTCACTCTCACTCCATGTCTCTGTAATTAAGGTGAGCTTAGAATGTAAATTTCGTAAACTTACTACCCGTCTCCTTGTTTCAATTAAAAACTTTTTATTATTAGTGTTACTATTATTAATAGTATCACGCAACTCTTCTATTTTATCACTTAAATCTAATAATAGAGTATTAATCCATTTTATTACGTTTGTGCTATTTTTTGTGTAAAATGGTCTTACTAATATATCCATCTTACTTAGCATTTCAAAGTCTACAGTACAAGAAAACTCTTTTACTAATTGATCTTCTAATTCCGCAGCTTCATCACAAATTAAATATTGTCTCTTTTTTACGTGATTAGGTAAAGAGAAAAACATATTATAATTCAATGCAGCAAATTTATTTGTTAATGCATCTCTACGATCATTATGATATGGACATTTATGCCTCCTTCTATGGTCCTCCAATATATTTTTTGGCATAATTAATGATTCCATCTCAACATCAATTTCAGAGTCAATCGTACTAATATAATTACTCTTACCTTTAAGGATAGTGGTACCTTTAAATAAACTCTCGTATTGATCTTGTAAAGCTTTAGTAATTGTTAGTGCGAAAGCTCCTGCTGAATTTTGATCTTCACAATCTTCTTCATGTGTATAGGTCCCAGTTTGATCAATCTTAAAAGCAGTGTATGATGTTATTAGATCTTTAAAGTCTTGGGATGGTTCTTCTGAAGCATTTGCGAGAGTTTTTGATATAAAGCTTTTACCGGAACCAGTTGGAGCGTTACATACAACAAACTTATACCCGTCTTGAAAAGCTTGATCAATATTTTTTAAAAGCTTTACTTGAGAAGCGTTTGGAGTATATCCATTTGGAAAATCTTTTAACAGCCCACCTACCACAATACAGTATATTATACTTTATTCAGAAGGCAAGATGTAGATTAAGTTGTCGTATATTTTAGATTTAGATGAGCTATCTAAACACTTTACTTTGTTTAGTTGCTTTTTAGGTATAAAGGAACTTAAATGATAATTGAGAATTGCCAGATCTTCCTCATCATTTACGTCTATTGAGTACGGATAAGGTATTTCGTATGATTTATTTAAACCGTTAAATTCTAAAGTAAAGTTAATATAGTATTGTTTAATCTGGAAAATTTTTAAAAGGCCCTTTTTTAAAACCTTTTTATCAGTTTTAATTATAACATCTCTTAATAGAAACGGCTTTAATGCATCGGTAATTTTTTCTAAACAAACGTTCATGAATTCATAAAATTAAATTTTTGAGCCGGAGACATTGGATATATATTCTCGTTAAAATATTCCCAAAACTGATCATCAGCTGGGATCTCCTGAATTAAATCGCAAGAGTTCATATTAATATTTCTATAATCTTGCATTATAATATCCCAACCGACGGCTAAATTATCAGGGCCCAAATATGGTTTAGGAGGCCCCTTTGGTGGAAAGTAGTTTAAGGATATTCTACCATTAATAGAATTAAGTAATGTCTGAGACATAGTACATAACATTCTTCTCGTAGGTGCCTGACCAGCTAAAATTATTCTACGAGGAAATCTAACTTCACAAACATTATTTAAAAGTAATGAATCAAGTGTTACTTTTTGAACTAACATCTCTTTTCTTACAAATACCGAACATTCGTTCTTCGTTTAGAAAGATACCCTTTTTTACTTGACCTTTATCTGTTACTTCAACTCCGGAAATTGTAACGCCCATATTATTAGGAAAGACGACAACGTCGCCTTCTTTTGCATACTTTGTATCCGGTCCCGCTAAAACAACTTTACCTTTTCGCCATGCTTTTGTTAAGGCATTGGTAGGAATAACAATACCGTTTCTACTAAGATCACCCTCGTCTGTTTCATCGATATATTCAATTAAAAGAATGTCATCAAAAATAAAACTTAATTCATAATCTCCAAATCCAAAGTCTCCTCTATCCGACTTTGTTAAATCAATTAAACTTCTTGTGGGTGCTAAATTATCAATACTAGCTGTAGCCATACAGCTATTTAGTGCAGTTTTTATTTAATTCAACATATTGTAGTAACTCACGTGTAGAAATGTTTTTATTTTTAGCTATAAGATTTAAATTTTCTGTTTCCTCTACCTCTTCTTTTTTCTTCTTTTTTATATAGCTTATCTTTTTCCACTTTAAACTTGGAATAAAATAATAATATAAATTATATGTATCTTGTTTATTCTCAAAGATGGAGCTAAATCGATTTAATGTATCGTTTGTAAAGACAGCCATATCATTATTATAAAATGATAACCATCTATTAAGAAGAAACGGTATAAAAGTCTGATTACCCTCTACATCTAATTCCTCAGATTTTGTTTTTTTTGAATAAAATAATTTATTTTGTAGCTGAAAAAAGTTCATACTATAATTTTAGTAGTTGCAACAAACTCATCTTTTACTTCACTATTAAAGTAATTAACAGCTGATTCAATAAAGTAATCTACTTGCTCATCAGTTAAATTAGAAGAGTACGCGAATCCTGGAGCCTTATCACCAGCTATAATATTAATACCAGTATGACCAAATGCAACGTTGTCCTTTGAATATGTAATTGATACACTTACTTTACCAGACGTCTGTACTTTATTATCAGAACCTGTAAATTCATCTTGAACTAGAAGATCATCACCTTCAACAACAATACTTTTGTTGATAGAACTAGCAAGTATATTAGCAATTGCTGTGTTAAAAAGTCTTTGAAATGCAACAGCGCCTAGTGGGCACATGCCAGGTATCTCCCAACAAAAGTTAATAGCATCTTGACTATGAATATAGTCATTACTTAAAGTATCTTCTAAGTCAATTAAAGCATCTTCAACATACATTGGAGCTCTAAAAGCAACAATATTACCATATGGGGAAACATCTTTACGAAAAAACTTATACGCAAAACGCTCGTGAATTAGCTTACCGTCATAAACACCTTGATCAATTAACATACTTTATTATATAAAATAACTAGCTGTTTTCAACTATACCTTCTGAAGCTCGATAGTCATCAATATTAATACACCTATCATCAATCCATAAATCATATGATGGTTTATGCATTATTAATTTGCTATATTTAACACCCCACTCTTTAAGCTGTTTAGATGTTTCATATGTCCAATCTATACCGGTGTTACCACCTCTTGCAGTGTAGTATGTTAAGTGGTATCCCTTATCATATAGTTCATTGAAATGCTCTATTAATTTTTTATAAGGTTTGGACTCTAAATAACTCGAGGTGCTTGTGTCACAGATTGTGTTGTCTATATCAATTATTAACTTCATTGTTTATTTGGTTTACTATATTTGTAGTGCTATAACCATCAACAAAAGGAACAAAGCGAACTTCAATATTGTTCCTTTTAATTTGATGCAACTCTTCCTTATTTAGAGTATCCATTGTATAGTCTGTTGATTTATAAAATATTTCAGGCTTGAGAAGATTAAGATGAGATGAAATATTCTCAGTATCGAATATTATTACTTTATCTACTGCGGTCAAACTTTCTAATATATACTTTCTATCATATTGACTGTTGATTGGACGGGTATCGCCTTTTAATCTCTTTACACTTTCATCGCTATTAATTAAAACTGTTAAAGAGCCCGGTCCATCGTCAGCGATAGCATTTAATCCCTGTACATGCCCACGGTGTAATATATCAAAACAACCACAAGTTAACTTAATATTACTTTTGACTGTCTCCTGGCTCAACTCTGTAACTGTCATATTCAAAATGCTGTGTACTAACTTCTATAATTTCTGAATCTTCTAACGCTATAAGCTTGTGTGGTATATTAGGTTTAATATCAACAACTGTACCTGTTTTAATTGTTTGTGTAATTCGGGTAGCATTAGTTAAGTCATAATATGATAATTCTAGCATGCCTTTAGCAACATACCATGTTTCTTCTTTTTTAATATGATAGTGCATAGAAAAAGTACTACCTTTATTAAAAGATAAAATCTTTAAGCAGTATTTTTCTTTGTTAACTATCCATCTTTCGTTACCCCAACCTTTAGGGTGATCTTTATATTCTATAATTTCAGGCTTCATATTTTATAACACTTTCAACATCAGTAGGCCCGTGTAAAAAAGCTAAATCAATAAGTACCACTTTACCTATAACATCATACCCGGCATCGATACATAGTTGCTCCGCTGCATCCATTGTACCTCCAGTCGCGTAAACGTCATCAACAATAATTACTTTACCTTTACCGGGTTGGATTTGTATTGTATCTGTACCATATTCAAGATCATAAGTCTTTGACTCTACTGGTGGTGGTAGTTTATCTTTTTTTCTAATAAGCTTTAACCCTTTATTTGAATAATGTGATAAACCGGATGCGAAAATAAAGCCTCTAGAATCAATACCAACCCAGTAATCTAGATCGGTTTCAAATTTGCAAAACATTTCAAATATTGCTTGTCTAAATGCTTTAGGATCAGCTAGCAATGGTTGAATATCCTTAAAGGTTACCCCAGTAATAGGGAAGTCTGGTATATCAGTTATATAAGGTGTAAAATCAGATATAACGGAAGAAGCAGCTTTGGAAAAATCTACCATAATTTATATTAGCATCTAAGTATTAAATTGCAATAATTCTTGTACTAGTTTAGCAGGTATATGTGTACCGTTTAATCTAAAGACCCTGTTAATGTAGGTATTTACTGTAGCTATATTAATAATAGATGATGACGCTTCTTGCAATGTCATTAACTCAATATTACCGTATGGTGTTGTTTCGTTATCTTTTAATTTTTGACAAATACCCTTTCCTACCAATACTGGTAATTTAATTACATAACCGTTGTCATGATTTGATAAAAGATATCCCTCTGCTTTTTGTTTATATAAATTATATAAATTGTTTTGTTGTGAGTAGGTAGATGTAAAAATTATTTTTGAATCATGATTATTATCAACGAATAATTTAAATTTATTTAAACACTCCTTTTGAACTTGTTTATTATTTTTATTCCCCATATACCAAGTATGGTAAATATTAATAGCTGATCTTTGGTTTGTATCAACATCTAACCCTGATGAAATATCGAACTCAGTGTCATTTTTAATGTAATTAAGTAAAGCTTTTCCTAATTGACCTCTACCATTATTAAGTATTATCATATAAACTCGCTATGAATTATTTTACTTTTTATCTCGGTCTGTAATTTTAAAAGATCTGCTTTAATTCTTTCTTTTTCTTCGCCAGTAACAGTGTTGTATGATTCATGTATATCCCAAACCGCTTTATTACTTTCATGCGGTTTGCATAGTTGTGTACAATTCTTAAAACATTCAACATTGTCTATTTGATGCATTATTGCTTGCTTAGCAGGTACATCATCCCAAATCTCTTTAAAGCTCTTATCGTGCAATGAACCATAACTATACTGCTGGTAACCGCGGTGATTAGTACATACATATACATTACCATCTGCACCTACGCAAGGTTGTATTTGAGACCCCATACATTTTTTATAATTACGACCATATAATGATCTATCTTCTATAAGATCACTTAACTTATACCCATTAATCTGGAATTTATCGCCTAAAATTTCTTTAGCAGCATCTAATTGTGGTTCAACATTTTTTTGCCAAAACTCAAGATCACGCTGTACACCATCTTCTCTCTCTCTATTAACAATTTCAGGTTTATACTGACAGTAATCTACATCTATTTCCGCAAAGAATTTTGCAAAATCTACTATTTCATGACAAGTATCAGGTGTTATAACAAAACCAACACCTATACCTATTTTTTTACCTTTTTCTTTATTAACTTTAATAAGGGTGTTTAGGTTTTGAACCATTTTATCCCAACCATGGTTTCCTTTAGCTCTTCGAATGCTATTATACGTTTCTTCTGTACCGGCATCGATAGAAAATCTCACCCAAGTCATATGATCAACCATGGTTTCAAATAAATCCCACCTATCAAGTAATGTACCATTAGTAAAAATGCCCATTTTTATATCAGAATTTTCACCGATATAAGTAATCGCTTCTTTTAAATGTTTATTGATAGTTGGCTCTCCACCGCCTGTCCAGTTAACAGATCTTACTCCCATATTAACAAAATCTTTACATGCTCCCATAAGAACATCTCTAGGCATTACTGTTTTGTCATATGTCTCAAGATCTTTTGATTCCGGTAAATGTATATATGATGATATACAAAAGTAACAGCCATGATTGCATGTATTACTAGGATCAATTTCTACTAATACCGGTGTTGGGTTTTTATTATCTAGGTAATCTAAAACTCTATCGACATTAGCATATACCTTTGCTCCAGGATTAAAAATTTTACCAGATGTGAGTAGTTCTTCTATATTAGTCATTGTTTTTTAGCCAGTTTATAAAAAATAACGTTGGGTCTTCAAAATATTTTTTTATTATGTTATCAAAATAGTCTCTTGCTGCATCACCGCGTTCTTTTAGTTCACCTATATTTGTATTATATATTGATATAAGCTCGTTTGCCATCTCTGTTGGTGATAAATCTCCAATTATTTTAAACATAAAAGAAGTATCATATATATCTTCCCCAACTTGATAAAAATCTTCATCCGATACTATAACCGGTATTCTTCCATAAAAACATGTTTCTATAACACGCGTTGAAGCTATTCCAGCACCCCTTGGACATAGCGATAAGGGATGTTTAAGCATTAATTCTTCAAAAATAAGATGTGGTTCAGATCTAGAGGGAGCTGGACCGAACCACCCCGGTGTCATATATGCTTCGCGTCTTATTCGCTTGTTATCTAGATCTGGTTCCTTTAGAGCTTTAAATAATACCTCCCTTGTTGGATGGTTTAAGCACCCTCTGAATCCAAATCCAGGTTTAGATGGGAAATCAAACTGTCTATCGTCCTTAGAACAATCAATCATAAGGGAAGAAAAGCATGGTCTTGTAAAGAGTTTATAATAGTTGTATTTTTTGAGAGGTCCCATTGTTGTTAGGATACATTTTCTCATCCACTCGGGTATATCCCAGCCTCCTTCTCCTTCCATATCAACAATATGTCGATGTTCATTGCCTTTAAAATATTCAAACTCACTACCATCAGATTCATATAATTTAATAGTACTATCTTCGCGGATTTGACCTACATGAAAATAATCTGCGTCTTCTGGGTCATCAACTATTGTACAATATTTTTCTAATCCATCAATTCCAAGCGGCACGCAGTTACGGTATGGTCCATCATCTATATTATGTGGCGATGCCTGCGGGTAGCGATATAATTTCATAAATTCTGTTTGTTAATTACTGTAACACCTTTTCTCTGTACTACATTTGTAGCACAATCATTTGCAACTTGTATGCTTTGCTCTATATCATAGGTACTTAAAAACGTACAAACAAGACCAGCAAGAAAGGTATCACCAGCCCCAGATAAATCTTTTACTTCTACATCTTTAACATCATACTGTTTATCTTTATATATTGCTCCACCGGAGCCAAGCGTAGTAATAATATTGTTTTTTAGTTTTCGAGTAAGATTATTTTTCGATAATTCATATTCAGCTCTATTAATTTTTATAAATTTTACCTCATCTGCCCACCTACCTAAGTTCTTCTTTGTATCTAAGAAAGTTATTGGATGTTGCTGACTAATATACTTGATATCATCCTCTGTTATAAAGCCTTTATTGTAATCAGAAATAACTACAGCAGAATAATTATTAAAATCTATATCAGATAAAACATCATTAAAGGTAGAATTGGATTTAGCTTTTGTATCAATCCTTATAAACATATGATTAGTTTTTTGATCAACATATCTCGTTTTAACTACCTTTTTATAATTAGTATTTGTATGAAATTCAACTTCACACCCAAGAGCGAGTAAATTTTTAAACACATTACCTGCCATTCCTTTATTAGTAGTAGTTTTAATAATATCTAAAAGAGGAATAGGTGCCTCTGGGCAAAGGCGCTGACATTTACAATATACAAACTTATCTATACAAGAATCTCCTAATAAAAGTACTGGCTTCATCCTATTCTCGCATCTAATCCGTAAGCAGTTTCTATAAGGTTATTTTCTGTTGAGTTTCCAACTGGACCTTCAGTAATTATCTCTTGTAACAACGTTACATCCTTGTCGCGTTGCTCTAAACTATTACGCCAGAGGTCAATACTATCATCATGAGACGCGTCTGACCCTGTCTTGTATGTATTATCGTAAGTAGCCTTACCAACACCCCAGTGACAATGTTCAAAATATACTGGAGTATAACATAATCGATTAAGCTTTCTATAGATGTATGTTAACCAGTTATCAGAATAATTATATCCCATTCCAATTGGGTGCACATACCCAATTTTTTCAATTGCTGCTCTACTTAAAAAGCCATGAGTAGCTAAAGTACCGATAGGTTGTATACCATCCGGTCCAAACACCAAGCAAATTTTATCAGCGTAACGATTAAACTCTTCATTCACTAATACATCCCAATGTTGCGTTTTAAATCGTACATCATCCGCAGAATACATGATAATATCCCCTGTACATTTTTTAAATGCCTCGTTGTACATATCAGCTAGTTTTATTTTTGTTTTACCAATGATAGCTGATGTTTTTATTACGCCAATATAATCATTAATTTCGTTTTTTAAAAAATTTACGGTGGGTTCATCATCATAATCAACATACAATACAACTTCTACCTCTTTAGAGTAGAGAGTAGTTTCATTAAGAGATTTAAACACCTCTTTAAGATTGTTTATTCTATTTTTTGTAGGAATAATTATCGATATCATTTTATAGGAGTGTATGAGCTATATATATGACTATAATCTAGCTGACTAGGTTTAAGAAATAAGTTATTCTTGATATATTCTTTTAAATTTTCATTTTTTGCATGACCATCTGCAGTGTATAGCTCCGGATCATGCATAAGGACATTGCCTAACTCTTCATATCCGAAACCAACTTCACGGGCTTCAGGATCCTCAACAATTTTTGACATGTCAGCTACACCGTAGAGGTTATTCCATGGCTGGCCCCGAGGGCCTACATGATCGTAACTAAGAGTCGCACCATCTTTTTCTTTAATATGTGTTAAAATAATATCTTTTAATATAACCCATTGCTTGTTTATAGCGGCGTTTAAAAAAGAAAACACAGATTCAGTGCAATATGCATTAAAGATATCCGGAATCAACCGGCCATATGCTTCTAATAGATCATTTGAGAAATAGGACACGTGTAAGTTACAACATTTACCTACAGGCATTACAAAGTCTTGACCTTTTATGTAAGGATTGTTTACATGATCATGCTTAAACCAATGATGGCCGTGATCTGTATCGGTTTGAACACTAATCATACTATATTGATCAGTATTAACTCGGCTTTCTATTTCATTTAAAAGATTAGTGTTAGTTTCTATATCTACACCCGAATCAAAGTATATATAACCATCAAATTTACCATAAGACTTAACACTTCTTAGAACAGTATTATTAAATGTTATGTTAACCGATAAAAAGTTCTCTGTATAACAAAAAGATATCTTACCTTTAAACATGTCATATAGAGTTTCTTTAGTTTTATCTGATACTCTACACCCACTAACCGCAATATGGAAGCGTTTATGGTCAAGTTTAAGTAAATTGTTTAAACAATTTACATACCAATCACAATTTCTTCGTCCTATTTCACAAATATTATATACAATTAAGTATTTTTTAAGCATTGTTAAGTATTTTTAAAAGGTTATCAATTTTATTTTTTTCTAATGTAGGATAATTACCTATATACCAACTATAATTATGCACATGCTCGGTATTTGCAAAGCTTTGTTGTAATGCTTCATCCGACATACCAGCTTGCCACGATCGCGCAATCTTTTGACCGTATTTTTCAATATATGGCTGTCGTAGTTGATTACCTCCTCCAGATAACCCCCTCCTAAATTCAATATTATTGTCTTTTAATGTTTCTTCTATCTTATTACGCTGATTTATATCAGCTAGATTCATAATAACAATAAAAGCATAATTACACTGACCTTCTGTATTAAGATTAGTAATATATTTGTTTTTATCTAGATTTTGTATAAAGAACTCAAAATTGGCCTTACGCTTTACATTATTATCATCTAAATTCTTTATTTGAGCTAGACCTAACACGGCGTTTATCTCCGTGCTCCTAAAATTATTACCTGGATTTAAAAAGATAAAATCCGGATTAAGATCTGAATGAGCTTTTTTAATAGTATTCTTAAATTCCTCACTCTTACATTCTCTCAACATACCATGTGATCTACTAAACCGTAGTATATCATAAAATGTATCATTATTTGTACATACCATGCCGCCTTCTATTGTTGACATGTGATGTGCAAAATAGAAACTAAAGTTACTTATATCACCATATGAACCAGCTTTTTTATCTTTAAATGTTGCTCCGTGTGATTCACAAACATCTTCAATTAAGAGTATATTTCTATCTTTACAAATCTTAATTAACCTATCAGTAAGCGCATTTAAACCTAAGACATGTGTTAAAAATATAGCTTTTGTTTTAGGTGTAATAGCTTGTTCAAGTTTATCTAATTGAAAACTTAAATTAGATAAATTTATATCAACAAACACCGGTTTATGACCAGCATTTAATACACTTGCTACATCTGATACCCAAGTTAGCGGCGGAACAATTACTTCACATTCACCATGCATGTAATGTAACAACTGCATGGTCATAAAATTAGCACTAGATCCTGAATTTACAAAAACACTATGCTTGACACCTAGCCATTCAGACCATTGCTTTTCAAATTCTTCTACTTTAGGACCATTTGTTAATCTAGGTACAGGGTCTTGTTGCAAAAATTCTATTAATTCGTTTATATCACTACGCGTGATATTATCTGTCATTAGTGGTATATTATAATTCATTTTTCACTGTAATAGTCTCCCCATTCTACTAGGATTGTTGATTTACCGTCTTCACGTGTTAATGCTTTTGTATAAGCCGGAAAAATATCTTCTGGTTCATCCAGACGAATAACCTCTACATTATTACACATACTCGCAAATGCTTCAGTATAATCACCGGTGTGTTGATGGTGTGGATGTAAAGGTCTAACAGAACCAACACCGGTTCTAATTATAGCTTTGGTTTTAAAATTTGATATTACAGGAAATTTATCTAAATGATTTACAATTTGATTTGTACCTAGTAGTAAAAAATTCCATCTTGGAAAAATACTCACTGGTATTTTACCTGCAAGCGCTAATCCGTTAGTTATACCCATTTGCAAATCTTCACAAACTGGTAGTTCGAGTTTTTTATCTCCAGTAACATCTTTAAGTGTGTTTGACATCGCTGTACCAGCGCAGTCTACCGCTTGCCCTAAAAATAAGGTATCAGAATGCTCAGCTAGCATTTCCATCGATCGTTTTAATTCATCAAAATATTTCATAATTAAAATTGTACTCTTTGACCTGCACCTGCATGTGGCCATTTAGTTTTATACTTATAATAATAGATGTAATCATCATTTATTCCATCGTAAGGATGCTTTTCTGCATTCCAAGTATCTTTTGTATCTGTGCAAACCGACTTATCATTGTCTTCGATTATAAATTTAATAGGTAGATCATATGCCTTAGCGTAACGTAAGCACTCACTAAAAGATCCTGTCAGAGATGTCATATCCCCAACAAAACAATATACTTTATTATCACCACCGCTTCTCTTAATATCTAACGCTAGACCGACACTAATAGGTAGTATACCAGTAACAATCGCAGAAGAAAATACTCTGTATTCAGGAAAGTTTAAAGAAATAGATCTACCTTCCATAATCTCCTGTTTAATTTCTGTTTTAGGTACCCCCTTTAAGAGACATTGATAATGACTACGCCAGGTACATAAAACCCAATCATCTTTTTTAATGTCTTTAAAAATAGATATCATTTCATCCTCATTACCTGAATAAAGGTGTACAGGGGCTTTTATTTTTGAATTATTAAATTCTTCAGCTATATCTTCTTCGAAATCTATTAAATCTTGTTTATTCATATCGTTAAGTTCTATACTCGCATACCACATACCTCATATTTGGATACAGGTAGTAAGAGCTTCTTAGGGTTGTCATCATAATTTAATCGTATATTATGAGCTTGTTGATATATTAATTTAAACAGCCGGTTTAAATTACGTATATGCGGCTCACCCCCGGAATAAGTATTATAATTATAACTTGGATTTGGTGCATGTATACCCGGTACACTATCTATTGTAAAATTATTTCTTGCATAAAAATTGTTTATTCTTGTAGCTATATTTAACCCAAAAAATTTTGATAATATACAACTTAAAAAGGTAAAATAAGCATCTATACTAGCCATCCAAAAATTACCGGATATAACGTCATATAATCTCCTTGAAAAAATAGGGCAATATTCGCCGATATAATTACTTAACTTAGACTCTTTAATTGATATTTTCCTGCTAATTATATTGTTTATCGTTTGTGGAGATATATCTGGAAATTTGCACCATTTATTTATAGGCATCATTTTACTATCCCATGGTAAAAATGGCCCATCTCTTTTTTCATTATAAAAATATTTTTTATTACCTTCTTTACAATCAGTTGGATATTGTTGTTGTTTAGTAGAGCACGGCCCTACAATACAAAATCCGCCTGTCTCTATTACAGATTTTTTATATACATTAAATAAATCGGTCACCCAGTTGGTTCTTATGAATAAAAAGTCATCTGCTACATTAAAATAAAGCACAGAATCCGGATGTGCTATAGTTCCCATATAAGACAAAAAATCATGTATACTAGATCTACCTTCACATTTATCATATATAATACTACGAATTGCTAAACCTTTATGCAGTTTAAACAGTTCTCCACAACCGGTGTTATCATAATGTTCAACATATTCCCCTAAATTATCTATAATAAACTTCATATTATCTTGTTTATCAAATTTTATTATAAGCTCTAATCGATCTCTCTCTTCAGTAGATGTTGTATCAATAATTGATTTTATAAAATTCTTTAGATAATTAACATCCCTGCCTTTTATCTTTGAACTAAATAAAATGGAAATATTTTCTTTAGGAGAGGATTTACTTTCCAAAAATCTATAATTATATTCTTGCACTATTAATACAGCCTCCTTTTTAGTTTTACCTTCGTCATTTGTAATATGTTATCCACTTGCTTCTGTCCATACTTACTTTTAACTAATTCTAAGAAAGGACCATGAGTATGATAATCGGTATATGCTTCATCTCTAAATTTTAATATGTCAGCTGCTGAACATTGATCTGTTTGTGATGGTAAAGTATCATAACCAAAGAAAGAGTAACCCTCATACGTCGATGGTAACGAATATCCCTTATCAATTGCATCTCTATATAATTGACTACCGGGTAATGGCATAGCTGCATATGCATTCCACCCCATTGTACATAAATCTTTACTAAGTTGTAGTGTTTTTTGCATGCTTTCTTGGGTATCGCCAGGTAATCCGAAAATATAGTTACCCATTACATTAATACCTGCATCATGTATCTGATTAACAACCTTTTGTATATCAACTTCCTCAAATTTACCCTTCGCAACCTCTAATCTTACTGACTTTTCACCACTTTCTATACCGAGTGCTAACCATTTAATACCAGCTGACCTGACTGTAGTTAAAAGATCCGGTCTTCTTATTGTATCAATCCTAGAATACGCCCACATTGTTAATTTATCAACATATGGTCGTTGACTTAACGCCAAACATAGTGGTTCATAATACTTTTTATTGAATAAAAACAGTTCATCTGTAATTTTTATTGTATAAACGCCTAATTCTGCTAATTTATCAAATTCTTTAATAATAAACTCCGGAGACCAGTGTCTCATGAGACTATAATTACCAGCAACGCCAATTTCTTCATTATCATTGCGGTTTAGTATATTAATCATGCAAAAGTTGCATCCAAACTGACATCCTAGTGAAGTTTGAATAGCAGCGTAGGGAGAACGCTTGGTTTCATCGTATTCTGCGTGCCACATCGGGGCTCTATACAAATCCAACGGTGTTTTATCGTATGGTAGTAAGTCCCACGCATATCCAGGTAAGTCTATGTCCATTCTATCACGTGGTACCACCTTTTCAGGAGGATTAAACGTGGGTTTACCGTCTTTTCGCCACACAATACCGTTAATATCACCTAAATCGTCAATATCTATGTTTTTTAAGCTTAGAACGTTTCTTAAAGAGTAAACTCCCTCGTTTGCAAATACGAAATCAATAGAAGGCTCATCTTTTAGTGTTTTTACAGGTAGCGCCTGTACATGTGAACCGACATAAGCTATAGGTGTTTTAATATTATGAGCTTTAAGATGACTAGAGAGGTATACCGCACCAGACATGTTAACTGTACCAGCATTAACGTTTTGACCATATACTACAAAGCATATAAGGCGTGGTTTTAGCTGTTTAACACGGTCTAAAACATCTGAACATGTTAATTGTTCAGCATTTGCGTCACATATACCAACTTTATAGCCTATTGACCTGCAAGATTCTGCAAGAAGTAGCGACCACGTGGGTGGTTCGATAGCAGCATACTTATCAGCAAGGTCTTGATATATACCTTTACTATTACCAGGTGATATAAACAGAACATCCATTATAAATTTGTAAAATCTCTATCTTTAAATGTTGCAATAAATTGATAACCTTTAATTAACTCTTCAATTCCGTCATCTAATGTAAAGGATGGAGCCCATCCAAGAGATTCGAGCTTTTCATTTGACACAATATAGTTACGTTTATCAAAATCTTCTGCGAACTCGTCTTCTATAATCACTAAATCTGGGATATATTGTTTAATACGCTGAGCTAACTCCAGTTTACTTAAATTAGCTGACGATAAACCAACATTAAATGGCTCTCCAACACATTTATCGTAGTTTTCTATAACAAATAAGAACGTATTAGCAATATCTCTTACATGAATGTAGTTTCTCTTAAAGGAAGCTTGAAATAACACCAATAATTTATCTGTAACAGCTCTATATACGAAATCATTTACCAATAAATCCAATCTCATACGTGGTGATAAACCAAATACTGTAGCTAATCTTAAGGCTACACCTGATCGTTCACTGTTTAACAAGCATAATTCAGCGTCACACTTTGTTTTTGCATAATGTGATAGTGGATTGAATGGACTCTCTTCAGTAATAATGTCTGTTGAAGAGCCATACTGTGAATTAGTGTTTGGTAATATTAATTGTTGATCTTTTGATGTATTTTCAACTAAACTATCAATCTGATCGTAATTAATCTGTGTCGCTTCAATCATATTACGATCACACGCTGGCATTCCAACGATAGCTGCTAATGGGATAATAACATCATAATCTTTAAGGTTAACTAGTTGCTTTAAATTGCGTACATCACCTTTTATAAAGGTAAAATCTTCATTATAACAATAATCTGTTAAGCTTAACTGTTTATAAATTAAATTATCTACAACTGTAACTTTATATTTGTTATCTAATAGTAGACCTGTTAGTATACTACCTAAATAACCCGCTCCTCCTGTAATTAACACTTTCATATTATTTGTCTCTATCTGAAATTATAGCTTGGTTTAAATCAATTGGCCAATTAAAATTATAATCTTTATCGTACCACTTTACCGTGTATTGGCTATCAACACCACCGTAATGTTCTGTCATTTTATAACTAAATAAACATTCTTCACTAATACAATAGTGACCATTTACACAATCTGCAGGTACCAGCACTTGATTGCGGGTTTTACTGTCTAAATAAAATTCTACCCATTTTTTTGTCGATGGTTGAGCCACTACAAGGTAAATTTCACCATATAAACAGCTTATAAGCTTCCATGTTTTATTATCACCATGTAATCCTCTAAATACGTTCTGTTTAGACTTGGAAAGAGTATCTAATACAAATTCTTTACCCTTAAACTGCTGTAAAAGAGTCGGGCTACCGTTTATAAACTCTTTAAAGGTATGTGTATCATACGCTTCAAAGTTTTCACCACGGTCATCTTTATATAGATCAGGTTCAATTAGGGTTAACCCTTCTATGTCTGCAATAGACTTAAAATACATCCCAATTTTGCAAGTTTGATTTAAGTTCTGCAGCAAGGCAGTCTGTTTTTAGGTCGACTCTCTCCCCTAGCTCTTTTGAAATTACATTTTTAGCGGTATTTCTAACACCGTTAATAGAATGTGTTAATTTAAGTAGGTAAGATTCATCATCATCCGCGCTATTTCTAACTTTACTTTCGTTTTCCCATATATACCTATTAGATAACATTACAATACTAACCGCCCTAATCAGTTCTGCTGTAAGATCTATATTTTTTTCCTTAATAATTTGATCTAGGTCATACTTTATATCACTAATCTCTTCATCATACGCCTCTTTATTATCAGGTATAAAGATAGACTTTAACTGACAAATAGTCATACGATCTATAAGCTCTGCAAACGTGGGTAAATATTTTCTATCGGTCATTTTTTATTTGTTTAAGGTTTTTTATTACTTCATTAATAGGTACATCTGGAACTGAGGTAGGCCCAACACCATGTTTATCGGTAAACTTGCCCCATGCCTCTTTAATGTTAGATTGCCAGTCATCTCTGGGCCTAATAGCGGAGCTATCTTCAGAACAAGCTTGTTCAACAACGTAATCCAAACTATTAGCAATATCTGCCCACCACCAATACGGCGTGCTATAGTTATCTTTAGCAAGCTCGTAGGAATGATCTACATGTTCAAACGCATTAGTGTAAGTTTCATCATATATACCCACTTCAGTTAAACACTCTCGTGTATAAAAACAAACAGCCCCTACACAGTGCTGGTTTAAAGCAATTTTTACTTTACCGTAGTCGATAATTTTACGTGGTACAGGCTTACCACCACTAATTCCAGCCTTGTTTGCTGGGCCATGGTATGCAAACATAAAATGGTGGATGCCAGTTGCTTTATGAGCTTTAATATATTGTTCAAAAATATCACCTTTAAATAACATATCATCTTCTACCAAAATAATATAATCACAATCCTTCTCCAGTAGGTGTTTAAGAGCCATATTCTTAGCGCGTCCTACACCCTCCATTCCAGTTGTTGCAATTATTGGTGAATTAGCGTCAAATAGCGGCCCTTTACCGTCATTAACTACAACGATATGATCATACCACTCTTCTTTAATAGACTCTCTACATTTTTTAAAAAACTCCGGTCTATTACATGTAATAATACCAACTCCTATCATATTCCAAATTTTCTATGTAAGTCTTTCATATGTTCCTCATGATCTACTTCTGCTTTCTGTTGGTATACTAATGACTCTAGCTCTTTTAAATTTTCTGAGTTTAAAATCGAATCTTCATCACCATACATGTCACCATCTTCGGCTACATATTCAGAAATTAGATCTATTCTTTTCTGTGCATCACTAGGTACGGTTAACACACACGGTGAATCACCTTTCGGGAAAAATATATCCGATTCAACGTTCTGTGAATACTGACTATACAATGAATTAAAAATATTATCTACCTCTTTAATATACTCCTTATCAGTCTCCCTCGTACCATCGTCTTCGATTTGTTGACTTTCATCAAATTTACATAAAAATATAATATCTAAATGTTTCATTGATTCACGCATTATTGCTATTTGGTCTGCACAAAATTCTTTAGTAAATCCTTCTATTCCTTTTTCATGTGACCATAAAGTATAAGCAATGTTATCTAAAGTACATCTATCGTATACAATATGTTGTACGTCTTTATTTTCTTCTTGTACTTTTGACATAAAGTCAAGAATAGCTGATTGTGTATCAGGAGTTGTGTCTTTTGAATGCTTTAGATTATCTTCTTGTATTAAATCCCTATATGTTTTTTCAGGTGTTGTATAATTATCCCATGTGTAAAGAAAACTCTTTACTGTTGTAGTTTTACCTGAATTACCTGTGCCAGAAAATGCGATTCTCATTACGTTATTTAGCTATTTTTTTTTCAGATTCTATACCTTTAATGCCATATCCCACACTAATAAGTGTAATCTTGAAGAAAATTTTACATTTAAAGCTTTAGCATATTCTGCAACTGCAGGAGCGTTAGTAATATGTTCTTCTCTACTACCAGCTACAGGCATTAACCATATACGATCTAACGGTAAATTAATTTCTTTATCATCTGTCACATACTTATCCCAAATTTCATTAATATCTGAAGATTTATTAATAACAAACTTAAAACCAGATCTATTATTTTTATGCCATTTAAGCACCTCCGGTTTATATGTATTAGATTCCGGATCTCCGTTGGTTGTAAGTTTTGGTGAAGTTGTAAAGGTAGCTAAATATTTATCTACCCATATATTATCAGGCATTATTGTAGCATTAGTTTCAAAGTCTATACGTGGAATAAAATCATACTTTTCAATAAAAGCTTCAATAAATTTTAATAGTTTCTTTTGCTGTACTAGTGGTTCACCTCCAGTAATTTTAAGTATTACATTGTTTTTAAGCTTTTCAATATATTGTCGTTCTTCCATATATTGAAATATTTCATTAAATGTCATTTTATTTCTGACAGACCAAGAAATAAATGAATCACAACCATTAGGTGAATCTTTTGAAGCAAACCCTTTACATGTTAGATTGCATAAAGATAATCTAAAAAATAAAGATGGCTCTCCAACATATTCACCTTCACCCTCTATAGTATAAAAGATCTTATCGTCAGATATAAGCAGTGTCTGTTTATCACAATCTACCATATACTTTATATTATAGTATTCATAAGCGTGTTTTTCAACTAAATATTAGTACATGAGCGTAAAAACTGCGCGTAAGCGTAAAGAATTTAAAGTGGAAATGCCAGTAGAGGATATTTTCAGTCCTAACTGGCTTTTAAATTTTAAAATAAAAAAACCTTTTTATTTTAATCCCGTACATAAGGAATTTTACAACTGTTTAAAACATCCTAACACAAAGATAACTTTTGTTGATGGTCCTGCAGGTAGTATGAAAACATATATAGCTGTGTATGCTGGTTTAGAGTTAATTAAACAAGAAACTTTTAGTAGGGTAGTTTATATACGATCAATAGCAGAGTCAGCTGAACGTAGTCTAGGATCTTTACCAGGTGAGATTGATGATAAATTCTCTCCATATGCGATTCCGTTAGAAGAAAAGGTAATTGAAATTACTGATCACTCTACTTGTTCGATGTTAAAACAAAAAGGTGTTATCGAAGCTTTACCTGTTAACTTTGTAAGAGGTTTAACATTTAATAAGAGCTTAGTTATAGTTGATGAGGCACAAAATCTATCACGTAAAGAGTTAACGACTATTCTTACAAGATTTGGTCGCGACTCGAGATATATTGTATGTGGAGATTGCAATCAAGCTGATGTTAATAGATCAGGTTACAGAGAGATCTTTAATAAATTTAATAATAAAAAATGTAAAGACAATGGCATACATGCCTTTGAATTCGGCCTTTCCGAAATATCTAGAAGTAAGATACTTCGGTTTATATGTGCAGTGTTAGGAACTTAACCCCACGTAGTTCCTTCAAACCAACTACCCTTACCACGTGATACCTTATTACCTACATTTGCTCCTCGTCTAGGTGGTGCAGCTGCTGGCTGAGGTACTGGCTGAGGTACTGGCTCAGGTTCAGGTGCTGGCTCTTCGCTTTTGACAAAAACCTTTCCACCTTCTTCATCAACATATGTTGTATCCTCTTCAATTGGTCTTGTATAACTTGCCCAATTATCATCGTGTTCAGTAATTGCTACATTTATAACAAAACATCTGCCTTCAGTAACTTCTTCGATAAAAGTATCAGCGGTTTTAAAAACCCATTCAGCAAATCTTTCGGTACCAACACCCTCTTCCATTACTCTTAACTGTATAACACCTTTATCATTAAGATCTTTAAAGCTTTGCAACTCCGGATCATCACCTGCAACTACTGTAGTATGATCAAATTGATCTCTAAGAATTTTCTTAAGATCAGCTAGCCCTCCAAAGTCAACACACCAGTTTTTATCATCTAAACTATTGCAACCAAATGTAAATCTAGCTTTAAGTTGATAACCATGTAAAAATCTGCAGTGACTGTGTGATGCTCTCCACTGACGAAACGCTGCAGAGCCTAATTCAATTTGTTTTGACGACGTATAAACACTCATATGTTTATTATATGATAAACGCGTTAGATGTCAACGGGTAAAGTGTTAAAAGATTAGCTCCCCCGTCCCAATCACGGTTAATTAGTTGGGCGAAAAAAATAATCAACTGCAATATAAAATTTCTTGATATTATAAAATTATACAATATAATGATCATATGGATCAGACAATAAAACTGCACACAGCTAATGGTAATATACCACTAACAGAAGAACAAAAATTACAAATTATTGAAGATGCATCAAAAGCTTACGAAAAATATTTAGATGCATTAAGAATTGATTGGCGTAACGACCCTAATAGTGATAATACACCAACACGTGTTGCAAAGGCTTTTGTTAATGATTTGGCAGCAGGTTGTTATAACGACCCACCTAAAGTAACCGCATTTCCATCAGATGGTTATGACGGAATGGTCTTTCAAGGCGGTATACCTGTTAAATCTTTTTGTTCACATCACCATTTACCGTTTTCTGGTAGGGCTCATGTAGCTTATATACCATCTCCAAGTGGTAAGGTTATTGGATTAAGTAAGCTAAATAGAATTGTTGAACATTATGCAAGAAGACCGCAAATTCAAGAAGGTCTTACTATTCAAATTCATAAAGCTATTGATGAAATTTGTGAAGGTAATAAAGGTGTAGCAGTAATGATATCTGCAACACATACATGCGCTTGCTTGAGAGGAGTTAAGCATGATGGATGTGAAATGAAGACTAGTCGACTAAGTTCTGACTTTTTAGAAGATGTCGCAACCAGAAACGAGTTTTATCAGTTTGTTTCTGACTGGAGAGGTAATTAAACCTCAAGGTCAACATTACTATACGCGATATTTTCACGATCTGGATCTATAATACCATCTAATTGATCTACTATAAAATCCTTACCTACTAAAATTTTATAGAGATTGGTCGCTCTATCACTTAATGTAAAAGGTATACCGGTAAATTCCTTGTCACCTATAGTAAAATCAAACTCCACGATGGGTCTATCCTCTGTATTACCTGCTCCAACGTTAATAGTAATCTCTCCCTTTTTATCCTTTAGTAAGGTCTTGTTGTTAACAGTTCTAAAAAACACCTTATCACCTTGTACCTGAATATCCTCTCCATGTAATACATTATATGCACCATTGCCAGAGTCTAACTTAGCTGGTACCTTACCTACCCCATCAATATCGAAAAACTCTATAAGACCGAAGAGTTGTTTTTCAATAAAGAACTGTTTAAAATTTTTCATAGCAAACTGCTTACAATCCTTCCGGTCATCCAATTTCTATATCTTCATATCCAATATTAGATATACCTACAACTTCTTCTTCTGTTTGTATATCAACAACAATGCTCGATCCTGCTGCTTTTGCTAATTCATAAATTGCGGTAATAGCATTATGAGCAATTTCATCGATGCTAGTATCATGCATTTGCGTAACTGCGTCGCACGGCGTCGTCTCTACTTCTACAGCATCAATTGGCTCTTGTGTAACGATGACGTCAGTGTCAATCATTTCATTACAAACCTTACCATAGGCCTCTTCTAAGAGTTTACTTTCTTTACGCTTCTTATCTCTCATATTATTATTTATCTATTATCCCAGTCTTTCTGTA
>Ga0208790_1000297_pt1 | contig 25687 bp, 25 predicted proteins | sample 10_taG_FD_184083 | JGI IMG/M metagenome (GOLD analysis project Ga0208790, IMG submission 184083) | Marine viral communities from the Subarctic Pacific Ocean - 10_ETSP_OMZ_AT15264 metaG (SPAdes) (version 2) | ecosystem: Environmental > Aquatic > Marine > Oceanic | place: Pacific Ocean | collected... | reverse complement strand
ATTATGTACGACTACAAATTCATGCCCGAGGATGTGCTCTGCATACTAGACGATAGGCAAGGTGTTGTAGATATGTGGAGACAAGAAGGCTTCCGATGCTTGCAGGTAGACGCATGGAAAGAACCACCAAAGCAACACCACCTCACGCTCGCAGACCTTGAGACGCTCAACACTGAGGAACTTATATTCCTGATTAAGCACGAACGCAAGCATAGAGAAATGGGAGGAGACACCAGTGGATGGCAAGACACACTCCGCACCTTCGTAAACGAAACATCTGCGAAGCACGACACAAGCAAGTGGAGGCAAGCACCAATGAAAAAGAGCGAGCGTAAAGAAGAACTTGTACAGTGGGCTAATAAATATCGAGAAACCCACGAAGGAGTGGGACTCAGCGACGTGGGGGTACACATCGTGCGCGAAGTTTACCGAAGAGCTAAAGAGGAGAACAACAATGAGTCTTGAATTCATACTGGCAATAGTGATTGCCACAAATGTAATCATGTGGATACGCATCTACATGCTTAAGCGGCGGCTTGACGGGACCGACATGATGTTGCACGCAATCATGGAGGAAGGAGCACCTAAAATGTACAGAGACTATAAAGCATGGGAGGAAAGAAGATGTTCGGACAAATAACAGACTTACCATCTCTACGCACGTATGAGGAAGCAGTGGCTCACTACGAGTCAATCGTACCGATACGGGGTAATGCAGACAACGTGCGCCCCATATGTGCTACCAAACTTGGCAGGCGCAAGAAGCACATGGCTATACGCAAGTACGTGGATGGCTCCGTAGCGTGCCGACTCTACGACACTGACGTGGTTACCTTTGAACCCGATGGTGGCGTGGTCTTTCGTAACGGAGGTTGGGCTACACCTACAACGCATGGCTTTGCCAACGGCATACTCCGAGACGGCAGAATTTATTTCGGTATGCGCCAGAGCCGCACTGAGGTTATGGTAGGTGGTGATGCTCACGTCATGGATGGCAATGACTTCTTTATACTACGCAAGGACAACGAAGGCAGATACGTAGCTGTCAATCCACCTGCTCAGTATGAGTATTATGTTAGGCGCAAGGTGCTCACCGCCAAACGCAAACCTGTGTTGGCATTTCAAAAGCATTGTCTCGCTATGGCAAAACTGGCTGACCCTGAAAACTTTGAGGGGGATAGCTCGTTTGCCCTCTACTGCCGTCGCACAGATCGCGCATATAACATTATGTCAGACCCCACTATGAAGGACTGGGGTGAGCTAGTGCAGGGGGTTCTGTCTGAGGCGCGTACCACAACCTATGTCTATAAACGCGGGAGGGAATACAGTATCAAAGACACACTTATTAAGGAGTTTATCAGTGACGTGGTTAAGCATATGTTCGCGGATGAAATCTTTGAGAAGCAAGAAGTAAGCAGGAAAACTTTTAACGGTAACGACAAATACTTTAACTAACTAACTAAGCTAGGGCGACCCTAGCTTGAGGAGAACATCAATGAGTGCATTAGTAAATGAAATACCCACAGTAACTTTGAAGCAAGCAGAGCAACGCATACTTGCTAATCCAGACGTGCGTTACTTCCTCCGAGGAGAACCTGGGGTTGGAAAATCCATGCTTGCATTGTCTTTGCAACGAGCCACAGGTTACCCATTATCAATGATGGACGTGCCTAATCTTGACCTTGGCGACATAGCAATGCCAGTGATTGATCACGAGGACCAAGTAACAAGGTACTACCCCAACGCTAGGTTTGGTATCCATACCGGAGAACCTGTAGTGATATGTCTTGACGAATTTACTAAAGGTGCAGACCCAGTTAAAAATATGCTTCACCCTATGCTAGAAACATTTATGCCTAGACTGGGTGACTTACCCATCCCCAAAGGTAGCCCTATCTACCTGACAGGTAATCTTGATACTGACGGAGTAGGTGATGGACTTGCTCAACACACTCGCCAACGCATCGTTGAACTTATCGTGCGTAAACCAAACTCTGACGAGTGGTTAGCATGGGCATTGAACAACGGCATCTCTTCTGTCTTGATGGCATGGGTAGACAGATACCCCCAGTGCCTAGCCTCCTACCTCGACGGCATTAAGAACGAGTTTATCTTCCACCCGTCTAGTCCTCAAGACAACGTGGTATCACCACGTACATTGGAAATAGCAAGCCGCATAACTAATAACCGACACTTGTGTGATGAAGATTCATTAGTGGCTGCGTTAACAGGGGCAGCGGGTAGTGTATTCGCAGAGTCCTTTGTTTCCTTTATACGTTTTCAAGATTCACTACCTAGTATCAAGTCCATCATAGATACCCCTGCGTCAGCACCTATACCAGAGGATAACGGGGCGCGTGCTGTACTGACATTCGGAATGCTTGAACACGTAGAGAAAGATACGTTGAGTAACATTATGAAGTATCTGCGTAGGCCAGAGATGGACGAAGAGTGGCAGGTAATCTTTGGAGTATCACTTGCTCGCCATGAAACTAAAAAGAAGATCGCTTTCGGCAACCGAGAGTTTGCTCTATGGGCTGCTGACAACGAAGACTTACTATAAGGAGAACGCCAATGCTAGCTGATCGTAAATTTAAAGCTATAAAGATAGGACTTATGCGCTCGAAAGAGTTTGGTCTGTTACGTGGCATTGCCATGTATGGCAACACGTATCTGACTACTGACATACCCACAGCCATGACTAATGGAAAAGACTGTTGGTTTAACCCTGACTTTCTTTTTAAAGAGATTAGGAACAACCCCAAAGGAACTGCCTTCATCATGGCACATGAGTGGATGCACATGGCAGCAATGCACTTGTTCATATACCAGAGGCTCGCCGCTATAGATAACGACTGTACCAATATGGCTACGGACTTCTGGATCAATGACCGATTACTTATTGCTGACCCTAAAAATATGATGGTAGAAATGCCACTAGATTTGGGGGGTAATGCAATAGGGTTACATGATTTAAAGTACAGGGACTGGACAGTAAAACGAATATGGAATGATCTTAGACAAGAAGGAGAAGGAGAAGGAGAAGGAGAAGGAGAAGGAAAAGGGAAAGGGAAAGGGAAAGGGAAAGGTGGTGGAATGGATGAACATGATTGGGAGGGGGCAGAGAAACTAACTAAAGAGGAGGCAAAGAAAGTTAGTGAAGAAGTGAAACAAGCAATCCGCCAAAACCTTCATGCTAATAACAGAGTAGGTGCAGGGGGTCTGAGCGATGCGCTTGGATTGGAAGAACTGGTTACACCTAAAGTAGATTGGCGCGATGCGTTACGGATGTTTATGAACTCAACATGCCGTAAGAAAGAACGTAGTACATGGCGCAGACCTAACCGCAGGTTCTTACACCAAGACATCATTATGCCTACGCTAGAAGGGAATAGCATTAATGAAGTCGTCCTAGCGCGTGACACATCAGGCTCTATGTTCTGCCAGAACAGACTTACGCAGGTGTCAAGTGAAATGGTAGGCATAGTTAATACCTTACACATTAACAAAATCCATTTGATTGACTGGGACGGTACTGCTGAACACAGGGGTATCTTCTCTAGTGATACTTTAAAGGAAGCACCTGAACTTAAACAAGTAATCGGAGGGGGAGGTACTGACCCAACATGCGTTTCTGATTACTTGGTTAAAAACAACATCAAGCCCGACTGTGTGGTGATGTTAACTGACGGCATAGTTGATACATGGGGTAATTGGACTGTCCCCGTGCTGTGGGCTATAGCTGACAACGCAAACACAACTGCCCCTTTGGGTAAAACAATTCACATTGACTAAATAAGCTAGGGCTACCCTAGCTTGAGGAGAACGACATGAGTGTAATAGCAAACAGTGCAGTATTAGTGCGTCTAAATATTAGCGTATGGGGAGCGAGTAAACGTAACAAGGAACTTGAGAGTGAAGTTGCAGCAAATAAGAAAGCTGACCCACGAGCCATGCGTATGTATGACAACCTGATGGTAGGTTCCACAGGCCATAAGGATATTCAAAAACATGCAGCACAGTCACGCCTGTGGCACGCAAAACTATCATTGCCGTGGGACGAACGCGGTTACAGGCTTTGTCCTACTAGCCTATTCCTAGACTACAAGTCTCAACACAATCTTAAAGAGGCTAAGTTTAATTCGATGGTAGATACCTTTCGCGTTAAGTATCTCAGCTACAGGGAGACAGCCAAGCACTATCGGGGAGATATGTTCAATGAACTTGACTACCCACCTCTTAGTGAAGTCATGCCTAAGTTTGCTTGGCACTTCACAGTAGCACCTGTACCGGAGAGCGGTCACTTGTACGTAGACCTGCCAGAGCAGGAGTTAGCTGAAGTACGTGCGTCATGCGATGCAGAAGTAGACCGCAAGGTAGAAGAGGCAGCCAAAGAAAATGAGAAGCGGCTACTCAAGGAGCTAGAAGGAATTAGTACGAAGTGTACTGACACTGGTAATGACGAAGAAGATGATAATAAGAGATGGCACGACACGTTTGTGTCCAACCCTTTGGAGTTATGCCGACTACTTAAACATATGAACCTTACGCAAGACCCGAAAGTTGAAGAGGCAAGACAACGGCTTGAGGATATTATGGTAGGTAAAAACAAAGACATGTTCAAAGATTCCCCAACTGTCCGTAAGGAAGTAAAGGAAGAAGTGGACGCAATTATTAAATCTTACGATTGGTAAAAAAGGAGAACAACATGTTTTATATAGACAAAGTATATTCACGCCACAAGTGGACACGACAACAAGCAGAAAAGAAACTAGAAACTAATAAAGTTTCAAACTTTACGAACCTGCCTCGCAATGTAGTTGCAGAGAAGCAGGAAACAACTATTGAACTAAGCACTGACCACTTAGGATATGAATTTTTATCCTATGTTTCACAACGCAATCCAACCTATAAATTTTATGTCGAAACAGTCCACAGTCCTGCAAGGGGAAGGTGTGTAAATAGCATACTTGTGTTTGATGAAGGCGAGTGCGTAGGGTCAATAGAAAGACAAGATACTTACACCTATGGTTTTTTTAATGACCGCATCTCAAATGATATAAAAAGGGGGGAATGTAAAAGGACAAGTAAATTATCAACAGCTAAGAATATATTTACTACTTACTTTTATAAGATGACTTTAATGGAGTCTATGCAAGTAGTACAAGGAGCCGTAAAGGATGCGTTGCGTGAAAAAACATGGGACTCCGAACGTACATATCAAAGCCTCGTAGAAGGTTTACAGAAATTTGTAATAAAACAACTTAAAGATCAAGACCCTGTTCTCATTGACTACCTTGAGTTATCAGGACAAAAGAAACTACTGGGGGAATATGCAGACGTAAGAGGAGCCAAGGAGGAACACAAACAACTGCAACAACAGTTGCAAGATAAAAAAGGTTTCTACGTTTATATGGCAGACGATGAGTATCGGTTATGGGACGAAGAAGGTCATGCTGTTAAACGACTCAAACGTACTGAGTTGTCGAGACCCATGCTAACAGCGCTAGGACTACTCAAAGTAGCAGACAAACTTACAGTAATAAATAACGTAGGTTTTAAAGTTAACAACAAAACATTTTTTATATTAAAGGAGGTGACTCTTGACTTTGACAACTAAAAGACGCAGAGGTAAAGGAGTAAAACCCGCAAGGGTTCACATCAATGTGCGTCTACCCCAGTACGTGGTAGACCACTTCAAAAAGTTTCCAAACTATACAAAGGAAATAAGAAACGTGTTAGAGACGCACGTAAAAGAAATAGAAGAAACTGAGGCTACGCAAGTAGCCCTAGACCAACAACGATGGCAAGACATTCTTGCCGAGGAGAACGATAATGAGTAACTTAAAAACTATAGTACGCGGTGCGTATGACATACAGAAAAATCGAATACAGACTGGCAACAGACTGGTGGGTAACTTCAAAGCTAAACTGGGGCTTGCCCCCAGTGAGAAGGAAGATAAGTTAGACAAAGCAGGGCAGATAGTGCTGAAGAACTTACGACAATCACATAAACTTTTAACAGACGGGGTAGCTTCATTCCCCCGACAGTCTACGTTTAAAGGTGATGAAGTTATCAGTGACTATACTGAACTATGTCTAGTGGACAACTACTTTGAACTGGAAGAACAAGAGAAGTCTCACTTCCGTAGACTTAGTAACATACTAAAAGACTACCCGATCTACACTGAGTTTCTCGATGGAGTAATGGGTGTTGGCCCTGCGATGGCAGGAGTAATCATCAGTGAGATTGATATTACTAAAGCTGAGTACCCTTCCAGTCTGCATAAGTATGCGGGGGTAGATGTTGCAGGTGACGGACAAGGACGTAGCCGCAGAGCAGAGCATCTTGAAGATAGCGAGTACACTGACAAGGAGGGCAAGCTGCAAACCAAGAAAGGTATTACGTTTAATCCTTTCCTTAAGACTAAACTTGTAGGTGTATTAGGCAGTAGTTTTATTAAACAGTCGCCAGACAAATGTGAATATCGTAAGATATACGATGACTACAAACACCGTATTGAGAACATGGATGCTCATAAGGAAAAGTCTAAAGGACACAGACACAACATGGCAGTCAGGTACATGATAAAAATGTTCTTGATTGATCTGTATAACGAGTGGCGCAAGCTAGAAGGTTTACCTGTTGCACCTACTTACACAGAAGCAAAGCTAGGTAAGGTTCACGGTAAAGCCGCCTAAGTAATTGAGTCAGGGTTAGCAAGACAACCATCGGAAAAGAACGAGTCAAAGACGTCGAGACAACCACGGGTCGAAAACGAGTCACGGTAATTTAGATAACCAAAGGAAGGAAACGAGTCAACTAGGTGGAGACAACCATTGTTCGAAAACGAGTCAGCCTCCCCGAGACAACCAAAGAGAGATAACGAGTCATATCGTGGAAGACAACCAGGATCGAGAACGAGTCATAATGAAGTAGACAACCATTGACGGGAAACGAGTCAAGAATGTTGAGACAACCAGTAGAAATAAACGAGTCGTGGGATTCGAGACAACCTAGAAAGCTAAGCGAGTCAAGGGCGTCGAGACAACCTAGAAAGATAAACGAGTCACTCATCGCTAGACAACCAGTAGCTGTAAACGAGTCAATCACCCGAAGACAACCATTGACCCATAACGAGCCATCCAATCAAAGACAACCATATAGGTCAAACGAGTCACTTGTTGTAAGACAACCAATAATAGAGAACGAGTCAACTAGGTGGAGACAACCATTGTTCGAAAACGAGTCAACTACGTCGAGACAACCATTGGTCGAGAACGAGTCAGCACTATCTAGACAACCAGTAGTGGTAAACGAGCCAACGTTGCGGAGACAACCAAAAAAGGTAAGCGAGTCAGTGCCACATAGACAACCATATAGGTCAAACGAGTCATAGCGCGCAAGACAACCAGATGCCATCAACGAGTCAAGAAAAATTAGACAACCACAATTCAGAAACGAATGCCACTAACCAAAGCACAACCAATAGCTCAGAGCGAGTCATTCTGCCAAAGACAACCAGAGATCGCGAACGAGTCACACAAGAATAGACAACCGTATAGTGTAAACGCTTCAACCAACAAGCTAGGGCGACCCTAGCTTGTTTTACCTCGCACCCTGCGGGGTTCTTTGTACCTTTACAAAGTCCAACCTTTAAGCTATCCTTTCTGGATGGCTCTTACCCCCGAAAAGAAAGTTAAGAATAAAGTAGTAGCTATACTCAAGCAGAGGAAAGCTTATTATTTTTTTCCTGCTACTTATGGCATGGGCCGTAGCGGCATACCGGATGTTGTATGTTGTTATGGCGGCTATTTTATTGGCATTGAATGTAAAGCCGGAGATAACACACCAACCACACTTCAAGAAAGAGAACTTGCAGCTATTAAAGCAGCGGGTGGCTTTTCTTGTGTCATTAACGAAACCAACACTTCCCTCCTTATAAATATATTAGACAATGTGATAGGAACTAATACCCATGAATTTTTTGACCCTTGATTTTGAGACCTATTATTCAAAAGAATATGGCCTTAACAGGCTGACAACAGAAGAATATATACGCGATTCTCGTTTTGAGGTTATTGGCGTAGCTGTAAAAGCGGGGCAAGAACTATCATCAAGAGAAGCTGCTGCGCCACTGTGGTTTTCTGGAAGTAAAAAACAAACCGCTAAGTTTTTAGCTCAGTTTGATTGGTCAAACTGCACAGCCGTAGCACACAACGCTATGTTCGACATGGCTATACTTAACTGGCATTTCGGTATCAAACCTAAAAAGATTATCGACACGTTAGGAATGTCACGCGCTATACATTCTATTGAGGTAGGGGGGAGCCTATCTGCACTTTCTGAATACTATAAACTAGGCGAGAAAGGAACCGAAGTACAAGATGCGTTAGGCAAGAAACGATTAGATTTTACACCCGAAGAACTAAAAGCTTACGGTGGATACTGCATTCAAGATGTAGAGCTTACTCATAAGCTGTTCCATGTATTAAACAAAGACTTCCCCCTTTTTGAACTTGCGTTAATTGATCTGACAATACGCATGTTTACTGAACCCGTGTTGGAATTAGACAAACACGTTCTTACCAGGCACTTAGAGAGTGTACTGGCTACTAAAGCAGAGCTAATGGCTAAGGTAACTCACGAAAAGACTAAGCTTACGAGCAACCCCCAGTTTGCCGATCTCCTGCGGGAGTACGGCATAGAACCCCCTACTAAGATAAGCCCCGTCACAGGCAAAGAGACCTACGCTTTTGCAAAATCTGACGACGGGTTTAAAAAATTACAAGAACACATGAACCCGGCAGTACAGGCTATTGTGGCTGCTAGACTAGGAGTAAGGTCTACCATTGAAGAAACCCGAACCCAACGTTTTATAGATATTGGGGGGCGAGGGACGTTACCTATACCGCTACGCTACTACGCTGCACACACCGGACGTTGGGGAGGGTCAGACAAGATTAATATGCAGAACTTACCCCGTGGTTCTCAACTTAAAAAAGCTATGTGCGCTCCCGAGGGCTACAAGTTTGTGGACTGTGACCTGTCTCAAATAGAGGCGCGGGTGTTAGCGTGGTTAGCAGAGGCAGAGGAACTGGTAGAAGCGTTTGACAGGGGCGATGATGTGTACAAGATAATGGCTGCGGCTATATATGATAAGCCCGAAGATGAGATAACCAAAGAAGAACGTTTCATTGGTAAGACTACAATTTTGGGCGCAGGATACCAAATGGGGTCGGCCCGTTTTCAGGCGCAACTTAAAAGTTTTGGGGTGGAATTAAAAGCTGAAGAATGTAAACGGGTTATAGATACATACCGTACCACCTACGCTGGTATACCTAAGCTATGGCGCGGGGCTAGCGAATCATTAGGTGTTATGATGAAGGATCAAATTACTTCTTTTGGCCTCCCTGATATTTTAAAAGTAGAAGGTAAGAATGGCATTAAACTTCCTAATGGTTTGTACGTTAAGTATCCCAACCTTAGACACGAAACGGATGAAAGTGGACAGACGCAGATGGTTTATGACACTCGGAGGGGAAGAACTATTCTACCTACGAGAATATACGGAGGCAAAGTAATAGAGAATGTATGCCAAGCACTGGCACGTATTGTCATAGGAGAACAATTACTACGAGTAGCACAACGATACAAAGTAGTAATGACGGTACATGATGCTATAGGTTGTATAGTACCCGAAGCAGACATAGAAGAAGGTTTACAATACGTTGAAAAGGTTATGAAGATAAGACCTAGATGGGCACCCGACCTACCTCTTAATTGCGAAGGCGGATACGGTGAGTCTTACGGGGCATGTTAATTTAATACCCCAGCGGGCGGTGGGTTAAAACACCCGCAATGTATAACAATAGTCACCTATCACTCTCCATAAGTTAGGTTTCCCCTTCTTGTGGCGTTCTCCGAGACTGTTGTGTATATGTCGAAGAAACCGCGATATGGTTAGCCGTGTTATAAAGTTTTACTTCCTTTTCCTTTATAACACGCATTTTAATTTGAGGGCGTTATGAAACTGACAATAGAACTAAATGATACTGATGCAGAAGAATGGACAGAAAAAATAGAAGGGCTATTAAACAGTGTTGAAAGGTTAGATGGATTAATTGGAGAACTAACAGAGCTTTTAGAAGAAATTAAAAAGAAAGAGAATGTATAAAGAACTGCCAAAAGTTTGTAAGTGTACTTCTAAAATGTTAGAGGTACTGGCGTATGATGAACTACCGCAAACTAAAAGTTTTAGAGCATTTCGTAAAGGGTGGCTTTGCCTTGGTTGTAATAAGTGGGAAGCTGCGATACTAAGAGAAAGAGTTGTGGAGGAAACACAATGTATGAGTATAAATGTATCATTAGATCAATCACTGACGGGGATGGGTTAAGAGTTGATATTGACCTGGGTTTTGGTGTGGTCTTGCGTGGTAATTCTGGGCGTGGGGTTAACATTCGTTTGTATGGAGTTGATGCTCCCGAATCTCGTACTAGAAATAAACAGGAAAAAGCACATGGACTTCTTGCAAAAAAATATTTACAAGACAATCTTGAAGTCGGAAAAAACTACATACTTAGAACAAAAGAAAGAGGAAAATTTGGAAGGTGGTTAGGAGAAATTAAAACAAAAAAAGGGCTTATTACAAATTTACTTATTAAAAATAAACTTGCCGTCAAGTACCACGGGCAAAACAAAAAAGATATTAAAGCAGCGCATGAAATTAACCGTCAACACTTAATTAAGATAGGATTACTATAGTATGCAGTCGTGGTCTTACAGCCGGGTTAATTCGTTTAAACAATGCCCTAAAAAATATTACCATCTGTATGTTAAAAAAGACGTACAGGACAAGGGTAACGCTGCTACTTTCTATGGCAATAAAGTACATAAGGCAGCAGAGCATTACATTAAGGACGGTAAAGAACTAGCGCGAGAATATAAGTTTATGCAAGGAACGCTAGATGCTTTTAATAACATAGAGGGAACTAAACATTGTGAAATAAGGCTTGGAGTTGCTAGAGAAGACGGAGAATACTCGCCTACTACATTTTTTGGTAAAGATGTATGGTGGCGTGGCATAGCAGACTTACTTATTTTAAACGGGGATAAAGCTTTTATAATAGATTACAAAACCAGTAAAAACACAAACTATGCGGATACTAGACAATTAGATTTACTTGCGGGGGCTACTTTTATCCACTACCCAGAAGTTAAAAAAGTTAAATCTGCATTATCTTTTGTTGTTTGTAAGGGGTTTATAACTAAAGACCACACAGTAGACATGTATAAATCTTACATGAGTGTGTTTGATTCTGAACTGGAACGGATTGAAGTAGCATTGGAAAAAGATGTGTGGAACCCAGTTGAAAGTGGACTATGTGGATTCTGTCCGGTGACTAGCTGCGAACATAACAGGAGGTAACAATGAAATACGCCATTATGGTAACAGTTGCAGATCAAACTTTTATAGACGGTCATTATTCAAATGAAGACGACGCTAAAGAAGTTTTTAAACGGTGGGAAAAAACTTACCCACAGTTAAAGTTTGATTTTTGTGCAACGTTAGGACACGTATGGCCCATATCAGATGAAGCCTTTATGCCTAATAATAGAGATGTTTTAAAATTTGCTAACGCCCTTGCTGAAATTACAAACAGCGATGCTTATAAGAAATCGCTACATTAAATGTAAAGGAGGTAACATGCCTAAGAAGCGCAACTACAAAAGAGAATACGAGAATTACCAAGGTACAGAGGAACAGAAGAAAAACCGAGCTAAACGTAATACTGCCAGACGTAGAGCATTAAAAGACGGAAAGGTATCTAAAGGAGATGGTAAAGATATAGCCCACAAGAAAGCTATATCAAAAGGCGGTAAGAACTCAGGGAATACTAAAGTAGAATCTGCATCCAAGAACCGATCTTTTAAACGAAACTCTAGCGGCAAATTAGTGTCTGAAAAAAGTACAAGGGAAAGGAAGAAAAAATGAAAGTAGTAAAAGACCGAGCTATTGTCCTTCAAACTAAACAACCTCATCTTATAACAGAAAAGATAAACAACTATAAAATATTAAAAGAAGAACGAGGTGTTTATAAGATAGCATTGCGTTGGGATTTATACGAAGCCCAGGTTCTAGCGGAGCTAAAAGTAAAAAATGTACCTTCTCCAATAATGCGTGACTACGCATGGTTAGGTAAACACAAACCATTTAAACATCAAAAAGAAACGTCAGCTTTTTTAACCTTACATAAAAAAGGTTTTTGTTTTAACGAACAAGGGACAGGCAAGACGGCTTCTGTAATATGGGCTGTTGATTACTTAATGCAGCAGAAAAAAATAGAACGAGTGCTGATTATATGCCCTTTGTCTATTATGAAATCGGCATGGCAAGATGATTTATTTAAATTTGCCATGCACCGTACTTGTTCTGTGGCACATGGGACTTCTGCAAGACGCAAAAAAATATTTAACGCAGGTGCTGAGTTTGTAATTATAAACTTTGACGGTGTAGCTGTAGTTAAAGATGAAATTATGAACGGCGGCTTTGATATGGTCGTAGTTGATGAAGCTAATGCTTACAAGAATACTCAAACTAATCGTTGGAAAACACTAAGAGACATAGTTAAAGATGTACCGTGGCTTTGGATGCTTACAGGTACTCCCGCAGCACAATCTCCTGTTGATGCGTTTGGTTTAGCAAAATTAATAAACCCAGACAATGCACCTAAATATTTTGGACAATTTAGAGATAAAGTTATGTACAAGGCTTCTCAATTTACATGGAGGCCAAAAGTAGATGCAGACAGAACGGTGCATGAAGTATTACAACCTGCTATAAGATTTGAAAAAGACCAGTGTTTAGACTTACCTCCTGTTACTTACGTAGAACGAGAGGCACCTTTGACTAAACAACAATCAACGTATTACAAAGTATTAAAAAACCGCATGATGATGGAAGCTGATGGAGAACAAGTTACTTCTGTTAATGCTGCTACTAATTTAAATAAGCTTCTTCAAATATCAGGAGGGGCAGTCTACTCTGATGACCGTGAAGTAATTGAATTTGATGTAAGTAGTAGATTAAAAATTATTAAAGAAGTAATTGATGAGTCTTCTAATAAAGTCCTGGTGTTTGTACCCTTTACTCATACCATAGAATTGCTAAATGAATTTCTAAAGAAAAGTAAAATAAGTTGCGAAATAATATCAGGCAGAGTGACTGTAAATAAACGTAACCATATCATTAAAGACTTCCAAGAAACTGATAAAATTCAAGTGCTTATAATCCAACCACAAGCAGCTTCACACGGGCTAACCCTTACTGCTGCTAACACAGTGGTTTGGTACTCCCCTGTAACCAGTGTAGAAACTTACTTACAAGCTAATGCACGAATAGACCGTCCAGGCCAACATAGTCCTATGACCGTAATACATGTACGTGGAAGTGAAGTAGAAACACGTTTATACAACATGTTGCGATCAAACATAGATCACCACTACAAGATAGTCGATTTGTATAAACAAGAGTTAAATACTTGACAATGTAAAAGAGGCTGCTAAACTAATCGTCCCTTTTAAGGAGGAGCGATGAACACCACAGATAAAGCAGACAAATTAACAGCCGTCTACATAAAAATGAGAGAGGCTATTAAAGAAAAAGAAGAAGAGATTAAAGAAATAAAGGTGCAGCAGGATAAGATAACTGAGAAACTGGATTCGTTTTTTGGGGAAAAAGGTGAGTCTCTAAGGCTACAATCTGGCACTGTATCTCGACGCTTACATACTACATACCAAGTAAGCAACTGGGATGAAATGCACACTTTTATTTTAGAAAATGAAGCAGCGCATTTGTTGGAGAAGCGTATACACGGAAAGAATATGAAAGAATTTCTGGAAGTGAATCCAGATGTAGTACCTCCAAGTCTTCAAGTTAATCGTAAACATATTATTTCTGTTCGTAAGCCGTCTAGTAAATGAGGCGGCTCCAGACACAGGATGGGTGTTTTATACACCCAGATACTTACGAGCCTCTATCTTCTATTCAAGTAGTCATAGCAGATGCCGGTACGCTGTCCAGAAGTTATTACGACTCACAAGGCAAAATAAATTGTTGGTCTATCGGGTGTGATTTTCCTGATACAAAAGTACCAGAGCTTACTAAGCAGGCTACGCGCTGTTTAGATTGCAAACAAAGCATAAAAAGAGGCAACACTAACCGAGGAGCACCTTGTAAATTCTTTACTAAGATTAAGGTAGCTTTTTTGGATCGAAATTCTCTTTATGAACTTAGACTTGGAGCATTAAGTTTATTTTCAAAAGAAGATAACAGGATGAGTTTATATAAATATATAAGTCATCTTAAACACAACCAAGAAAATATTGGAAGTGTGCTAACTGAGATATATTTTGTGCAGCATTACAATTTTTACAAAATGTATTTTAAACCCGTTCGACCTTTAGACAAGGATGAACTTATAAACGTAGAACAATTTGAAAACGTAAGAGAGGAAATATTTATGGCTAATGAAACTCACATAATTAGGAATGTTGAAGCACGCTACCCGCGTATAGACAAGCCTTACAGGTTTGATACTAAAGCAGGGAAGAAGGGCAAAAGCGTTCCATGTGATGCGACAGAAGATGGTGCTAGTTACGAACTGGATTTTGTTTTAGATAAAGACCAAGCAAAAGAACTGTATCAGGTTATGCAGGTAGCATTTGAAAATGCTAAAGGCAGAGACAAGTCTTGGGATAAGAAACTAAACATGCCGTTTAAAAAACAAGACGATGGAACTTTCACAGGTAAAGCTAAACTACGCGCTGCTTATGATGGTGTTCCTACTAGCGTACCCGATCATTTTGACGCTAAAAATAACCGCCTTGAAGAAGGTTTTATGCTTACTACTGGTAGCACAGTACATGTAGCAGTAGAACTAATACCTTATAAGATAGCAGCTACGGGGGCATCTGGAGTGTCACTCAGACTGCGTGGCGTACAGGTACTAGAGTATTTACCTTACAAACCGCCTTCTCCTTTCGGTGAAGAAGAAGGTTTTAGTGCTGACGATGCTTCTTCTAATCCTTTTAAAGAAGAAAACCCAAAGGCTGACGATATGTTTGAAGCCGAAGAAACCCCTTCTGAAACTGACCCTTTTGCCGATGAAGTAGAAGAACCAGTTAAACGCAAAAATAAAGAAGAACCTACGGACGATGAAGAAGACATAGAAGACATAATTTCATCCTGGGGAAATGGGAAAGACTAATGAGCTACGGCTATACGACACGGCTTGATAGTCTGAATAAAAAAGCTGATGGCTCCCTGTTAGGAGTAAAGTTAGGGCGGGTGTGTATTAAACACGACATATCTGTTACTGAAATTGCTACTAAGTTGGGAGTCAGCAGGCAGACTATTTATAACTGGTTTATGGGCACCCATGAACCAAACGACGAATTAACTAAACCAATAAGTAAAATAATTTGTAAATATAAAAAATGAATGACTTTGACCTCATAGATTATGCCGTTCCGAAAGGCGGCTTTTACAATGTGGTCGGCATGAAAAACGGAAAGCCTTTTCCAAAGTTTACCGATAGTAAAGAAGCAGCATATAAAATAGCTAGGGAGTTATCTAGCGAAGGATTAGATGTTTACTTTGCTTTAGGGAAACTTAAAAGTAGCGGCAACAGACAAAAGGATAACGTAGAATCATTAGGAGCTATCTGGTTAGACATAGACTGTGGTGGTAGTAAAGCGACAGAGATTGAAAGTTCTACTGGGTTACCAAAAGGGTATGCAACACAACGAGAAGGCAATGCAGCACTTGTAAAGTTTTGTAATACCGTTGGTTTACCTACTCCTGTATTAGTAAATTCAGGTTATGGACTTCATATCTATTGGGCGTTTACTGAAGAAATACCAACAGAAAAGTGGATACCTATAGCCGAGCGCCTTAAAGAAGTCTGTATTACGCAAGGATTCCGTGCTGACCCTGCGGTGTTTGAACCTACTCGCATACTCAGAGTGCCGGGTACTTACAACCATAAAAAAGAAAAACCTAAGCGCGTAGAAGTGCTTATGTCTACTACCGAACGGTATGCACCTGATGAGATACGTGAGCTTCTTGGGGTAGACCCCAATGCCGTTATAAAACCTAGAACAAAACCAACGCTTGATGCCTTACAAAAGTTATTAATACAAAACAAAGGTTATAAGTTTTCTAAACTCCTAGGCCGTCAAGATACATGTTTGCAATTAAAAGATAGCCTAACAAACAGGGCCACTTTATCAGAGCCTCGTTGGTGGGATGCTTTATCTGTAGCTAAATTTTGTGAAGACGGTGGTATGGCTATACACGCGGTGTCTAAAGGGCATCCCGATTATGATTTTAATGCCGTTGAAAGAAAGATAATGGGCATTAAATATGCTCACTCCTGTGAAGAATTTAGAAAGAAAAACCCTGAAGGGTGTAAAGGTTGCACGCACAAAGGAAAAATAACAGGGCCGTTAGAATTAGGAAAGGTTATAAAGAAAGCTAAAAATAGCCCCATTAATAAATTTACTGGTTACTTTAGAGGTGAGAACGGAGGTGTTTATAAACAAGACGGAGATGATCCTAGGTTTGTTTACGAGCATGACTTCTATTTAAAACAACAAATGTGGGACACAGGGGAAGAAGCATACGTTTCTGTTTTTAGATTTCATTCTCCCCATGACGGTATACGCGAGTTTAGCATACCGAATGAAAAACTAGAAAAGAGAGAACTGTTAAGGCAGCTAGCTAAGAACGGAGTAGTATCAACAACTAATGGCGGCGCTCTACATGAGTACGTGATTAATTCTATTACATTTAAACAGAACGAACGAGCGTCAGAAATTATGCGTCTTCAATTTGGTTGGGCTAATAAGAACACTAAATTTATTGTGGGGGAAAGAGAGATAACTGTAGACGGGGTATACCATACACCCGCTGCTAAAGTAACTCGATCTATTGCACAGTGCTTTGAACCTAAAGGTACGTTTGAAAAATGGCAAGAGGTGTTTAATATTTACAACCGCCCAGGTTTAGAGATACAAGCATTTGCCGCGCTGTCTGGATTTGGCGCACCTTTGTTAAGGATGACAGGGCAGAAAGGTGCCATTATAAATCTTGTACATAAAAATGCAGGTACAGGTAAAACCACAGTGCTTCGCATGGCTAACAGTATTTGTGGTGACCCAGAAATGTTGTTGGGTAACCCTAAAGATACTCAAGTAGCGCGTGTAAATAAGTTAGGGTTTTTAAATAACATTGTTAATACAATGGATGAGTTGAGCAATTTAGATAGTGAAGAGATAAGCGAGTTTGCTTACGAGTGTTCACAAGGTAAGGGTAAAGAAAAGGGTATGGCAAACTCAAATGCCAACCGTAAAAATGATACTACATGGCGCACTATAACTCTTAGTACATCTAACTCTTCCTTTTATCAAAAACTTATGGTGGGAAAATCTTTACCAGACGGGGAGATGATGCGGCTTATTGAGTTTGTAATTGACTACCAAGATATAAACATTGTTTCTACAGAAGAAGGTAAAGAAAAGTTTGACCACCAACTTAATGACAATTACGGCCATGCCATTATTCCTTTTGTTCAACATGTAATAGCTAACCCTGAAAGAACTAAAAACATAGTTCAGAGCATACAACGTAAGATAGACAAAGAAATGCGTTTAACTCAACGAGAAAGAAATTGGTCTGCGATTATTGCGGCTAACATTGCAGGGGGTTACATTGCTAACGAACTAGGCATAATTACATTTGATATGGAACGCATCTACTCAAAGGCCGGTGAGATTATTAAGGTACTTCGGGAGGACACTATAGCCCCTGTAGATTCTTACGTATCTGTATTGGGAGGTTTTATAATACAAAACTTAAACAAAATGTTAACAGTAAACGATGGGGTAGACCAACGCACTTCTAAATCTACTGCACCTATAGCAGAACCTAGATGGCAAGAACTTATAATGCGGCACGAGCCTGACACGCAAAAACTTTTTATCCCTGTAAACAGGTTAAGAGAAGAATTAAATAGAGACCAAACAGACTACAAAGCTTTTATTAAAGACTTAGGAGGACGGGGGATATACTGCGAAACTATAAATAAAAGAATGTCTAAGGGTATGTTAATTACTGCACCCGCTCAGAGATGCGCTGTGTTTGATACTTCGCATCCTGAATTTATAAACATGGATGAAATTGTAGAGAAGCAAAAAGAAGATGCAGATAGAGAAAGTGGAGTATCAGATCAACTGGAAAAGGTTTAAAAGGGGATGGTCATTTTTTATACCGTGTCTTAAACCCCCAGAAACTAAAAAGATTTTATTAAAAGAAACTAAACGGTTGAAGTATAAAGTAACTACTAAAATAACTGTAGAAGACGGCGTGCGAGGGATTCGTATATGGAGAGTTTAATTTAAATTTCCGTAATACTCAGTGTTTTCCAGATTTCGGAAGAAAGGAAGAATTTCCTTTCGGAAACTATTATTAAAACGTATGCCTGAAATGTATTCAAGCTCTGACGCTTTACGTGATTTATAAGAACGATTAAGAGTTTGATTTGATATGAGATACGGATAGCTTCTTCTAAAGCCGTTTAACCTTTTTAAACTTCTTTCATTTAAGTCTTTGTCACCTGTAGTAACTGCTATATACCTATCTTTAAGTACGTCAGCTCGTAAATCCATTACTTTATTTTCATAGCTTTTAGATAAAGAACGAGCTTCATAAAGAAAAGATACATCTGCGGGAGTGAAACCTAACGCTTGCATGTATAAATTCCACCCGCTTATATCGGTACTTATTGGACGACCATCTCTTGTTCTAGCACCTTCTTGTAAAAAGCGTGAAGTTTTTAAACCATTACGTAACCAACTAGGAAGCAGTCTTTCAGACCCTCTTTTTATTTCACCGTCTGCTATAAGGGCAAGGTTTTCTGTTGAATCTAAAAGATAACTACCCATAGGACCAACCATTTGAAGTGCCATAGCATTTAGGTAACCAAATTTTTCTATCTCATAAGGTTCTTCTCTAAACGCTATTCCATTTGCAATGCTGGCGCGCCCCGATATTTCTAAATTAAACTGTGCATTAATCGGGCCTTTAAGCAGCATTTCAGAGAAACCCGCTTGTCTTAGAGCTGTACGAAAATGAAATGGTGCATCTTCATCATCGTCATACAGGTCAATTGCGCGTCCAACCATAGTAATTAATGTTGAAAGTGCCCCAAAAAGTGGTAAACCAAACATACCGCCCACTGCATAGCTCATCCCGTACATATAAAAAAGTTGTTTAGTAGCTTGGATTTTAGTGGCTCTGTCTTGCCCTGCTGTGGCATCTACAAAAGCTTTAGCTGTTACCCATGTACTTTGCCATATAAAACCTTTGAACGTCCACATAACACGCCCAATGTCACTTTGCAGCCACTTAGGTGCAGTTGTTGCCATACCTGAAGTATTTACATCTTTTACTGTTTTAAGAGCAATTTCAGCAGCTTCTTTGTCTGACTTACCATCAGCTTTTGCCAACTCAAATGCAGTTATGCCTGTTGTTGCACGGTTTAGTTTTTCAGTCTCCGATATAGGTATAGAAAGAAAACTAAGAGCCTTAGCTGTCAGCGTTGTATATTCTTCTGAGCTTTGGCGAGCGCCTTCAAGAACTTCTCGTTCTAACGTATGGCGTAACTGGGCATGGTCCCGCAGTGTTTCATACAACACTTTATATTTAGGGTCTGTTTCCCAATCATTAATAGCAGTTTTACTTGCTTTTCCAAGAGCCGTTGCTGTTTTTATGCCTCCGTACCGAGCTGCTAGTATAGGATACGCTAGTAGGGGGACAGAGCTTAAATTTACTACGCCAGAAGAAACATTACCTGCCATAAACAAAAAATAACTACCAGTGGTAGCACCAGCGGCCCAGGGAGCGTACTGCGGGTTTAAAGTAAACTCTTCTCTTCCTTCTCCTTCTTTCTTACCTGCAATATTTCTTCCTAGAGAATGTATAGTTGACTCTGAAGGGTCTGAAGGCGACAGTTGGCTATAGCCCGAAGCCTGTGAACGTACTTTATTAAAACCTTCTTGTATTTTAGCGTTGTATTTAAGGTCAGCTAGTTTACGCTCCCACTTAACCATCGACTCCCCCCAGACACGAAGTATATCGTCTGAAGCCCCAGCTATATCTGCTGAAGTTTGAAACTGTTGCATTAAAGAAGTGTCAGGAAATAAATCTACATATGCTTCGTATACGCTTGTAGCCAAAGCTTGCGCTTGTTCTTTACCTAAACCTTGCTCTTCACCAGTCTGTTTCACTGCTTCCATAGCATCTGCAATAAAGTTTTCTGGAGGAAACGAAGCTGAAACTGTGCTTTTAATACTATTTAAAGTAACGTAATCATTTACTTTTAATTTTTTTGTTTGTTCTTTTAAACTTTTTCTTTCTTCTTCTGTTTCAGCTTCATTTAATTGTTTTTGAATTTCAATACGATGGTTTAAACCCAGTGCTTTTATTTCTTTATTTCTTTTTGACCTAGACTCAAAGGTACGGACAGTTCTTTCTCCTGTAGCTTTATCTACATAGATTAAAACAAAATCACCATAGCGGCGAGCCGGTATATAACCTGCAATAGGTTTTTCTGCATCAAATTGTTTTTTTACTTCGTTTCTTAACTCAAAATCTTTTATAGAATTAAGAAGAACATTTACATAATCTTTATACGTTTTATCAAAATCAGCCCGCATGATCTTGTACATATTTTGTATAGATTTTCCTCCTTCCATCTTACCAAGTTTTTCAAACGTAGCTTTACCTTCCTTGTAAGCTTTTAATCTTTTTTCTTCTCTAACTAATTCTTTGCCTGTTTTGTTTTTGCCTGTCTTATCTTTAAGACTAGGTGCCGGTTCAAATATATCTACTCGTGCAAGCCGCATAGCTATAGCCATTTTACCCATTGTTTTCATGGCAGGGTTGTATTTGTCAGCCAATTTATAAAACTGTTTATATTTTTTATTAATTTCTGCAATGCCTTGTTCTTGTTCTCCCTGGCGTTTTTCTACGAACTCAATTATTTGTTTAATGCCGGGTAAATGCTTGCCATAGGCTTCCATTAAATTATCAAGACGAAGGGCACCGGACGCTCCTGTTTTAAGTTTGTCAACAAAATTTGCTGGTCCTTCTATATTTTCCATTGTTTCTTTTAAACGTCGAGAACGAAACGGCGGCAGCTCATCGCTTGCTTCTTTAAAAACTACTTCTGGATTTTCATTGGCAAAAAACATACGTTCTAAACGGGAAGGTTCTATAGAAGGACGCGCTTCTATAACATCATTTAAAAATTTAAACGACGCATCATACGCACTTTGGCCTTTACGAATGTTTAGAAATTCTAAAATGGAATCTATTATAGTGTCCCAAAGTGATTTACTTTTCGGTGCTTTTATTGTTTTAAGAAGGTTTTGAAACTCAGAATTACCTACTAGCTCTGCAACAAACTCATAAAGATCAGTCCCTCCGTAAGCATCCCCCATCTGGGTTTTTATAGAAGAATAGAACTCAAAAAGTTTTTTTACTTCTTTAGAATCAGGGTTAGCTAATAAACGATCCAAACCCGCATGAGAAAGTTCATGGAAGAACGTAGCTTTATTCATTCCCCTTTCGGGGTCTAACGCGATAACCCTTTCTTCCGAGTAATAACGACCCACTTCTTCTGGATCAGCAAAAGATTCTATACGTACTTTAGTACCCGCAGCTAATTTACGTAGCTTACGTAAAACAGGTCTTATTTCTTTAGGTTCTGAAGCAAGGAGTATTTCAATAGTACGATTTAAACCCCGTACATTATTTGCATACTCTTGTATTATTGGGTCTATTTCTTGAGGTTTTTGCGGGTCTATTATCTGGGCAAGTCTTTTCTTGTCACTAGCATCTGCGGTATATTTCGGTACTCCCGGTAATATGTTTGGCGTACCTTCTACTGTTATACGTTTGTTTAACTCCGTTTCTACTGCGGGGTCATCTATAGATAAGTTTAGCTCTTCTGCTATCTCTTGGCGTTTAGTGTTTCTAAACGCTTCAACATCTTTTGGTAAATCTTTTTCTAATTGTGTTTTCTGTTCGGGAGTTAATTCTTTATCTGTAGCTTTAGCTTTTAGCGCTGCATCATAAGCTTTTAATAGTCTACTTTTTTCAGCAATATACAAAGTATTCCACTCTTCAGTTCTATTGTTAGGTTCATCTTTTTTTAATGGTTTACCTTTGTATTTTTCCGTCATTTCTTTTGTTGCAAATCCATGAGCGGCAGTATTAATTTTTTCTCGTTGTTTCTCCTGTAATTTATCCTGAATTTTTTTTGCTTCTCTGTTTATTTTTTTAAGTTTAGCGGTTGCTTGTTGTTTTGTTAATTCTCTATTAGCAGCGTCAACACTTGCATCCGCATCTGTATCTACATCTTCACCTTCCAGAGCACTTACTTCTTCTTTAACATCTTTAAATGTGTCTGGTACTTTTTTGTTTTTAACGTCTTTTGCTATCTGTCTTTTAGCTTTATTAAACGCTTTTGTTTCGTTGTCACTTCCTTCTTCAAATTTAAAAACGTCACTTACATACGTACTAGCTGACTCTACACCTAGCTCTTCTGCTATTTTGTTTTTTCTTAAGTTATCTGCGCCTTGTAAACTTCTTGCATTTTTTAAAATTTGTTTTTTATGGTCTTCTCTAATAATATCAACACGCGCTATAAAATTATCTTTTATAGCTGTAGAAAGTTCTGATTCAAGCACCCAGTCTTTAGCATTTTGTGTAGCTTTAATAGTATCTACACTACGCTTTAATGCAGTTCGCCTCGCGTCCGTTGGTATTAATTCAAGTGCTTTTGTTAATACTTCTTTTGGAGGAGTAGGCAATCTTCCTGTTGAACTTCGGACTGAGACGGGGCGGCTGTCTATTATTTCTTGTTCAATACCGGTAGGGTCTAAAGCTACATCTATAGCAAGTTCTTCTAAAGCCAGTTCAGGATAGGTGTCAACAAAAGGCATATTAAAATATTTATTTATAGCTAAAGCACGTTTTCTTTTTTCCCCTTTTAAGTTGCTAGCTTCCCCTTTTAGTTTGCCTGATTCAGCATTTACATCATCTACAAGTAAATCATCTTCGGCTGTAAACCCTGGAATATTTTGTGCATTTTTTAACCCCAGCCAATATTCTTCCACTGTTTCTGCATCTGCAAGGTACTCAGTGTAAGCTATAGGGTCTTCTGCACTTTTTGAAGGGTCTATTGTACTGTCTGGTCTTAAACTAAATATTTTTTCTGTAATTATATCTAGTTCTAGTTTTGCTTCTTCAATTGCTAGTAAGTCTTCTTTTTCTATGTTTGGAAATTCTTTTTTTGTTCTTGCTTGTTCTTTAAGGGCTGCGGCTGCATACCCTTTTGTTGTACGGTAGGACTTAATTACATCACTAATTGGTCTTTCTAAATCTATTGTAGAGAAAAAAGCATCAACTTCTTTAGTTTTTCTTAAGCCCCTCGCTTTATTTATGTCTATATACTTAAGAATACCCTTAGTCGTTTCTTGTGTAGTGGGCATTTTAAATTTAGGAAAAATGGAATTAGTTTTTCCATCCCTAAGTGCTCTAAGAAACCTTCCTAAATCTGTTTTTTTATAGCCAGCCTGAATTAAGTTTTTTAATATCAAATCATTTTGTATTGCTCTTTCTACTCGGTCTCTGTAATTGTTGTAAGCCTTATTTTGTTCAACTACCGCATTGTCTACTAGCTTACGAAACGTTCTGTCTGGTGTAAATTTAAACAGCTTATCTAATCTTCCTTCCGAAAGACTTTTAAGATAATCGTCTATTTGTCTTTGTTGGCTAACCCCACTTTCTTTTTCCATTTTATTTTTAACAGAATCTACATAGCCGTCATAGCCTGCTTCTGTGTCTATAAAAGCTTGGAGGTCTTCTTGTTCGCGTCTTGTTAACTCATCTGCTGCGTCAGATACAACAGTTTCTTCTACGCCTTGTAATTCAAATTCTCTTTTAATTGCTGCATCCGCTGCTTCTTCACCACGAAGCTCGGCGGTTTCTACAGCCTCGTCTTCTAGCACCCCTTCATTTATTAATTTTTCATAAACCTCATCTACTACACGTTGCCTAATTTCTTCAGGGTTTTCATACGCTGCCACCCCTTCCAGTTGTCTTTCTTCAATGCCGCGTTCTGCATAACTTTTTTCGGATTCTTTCCTTTTGCGCCAATATGCTCTGTCAGCTTCTTCCATTCTTTTCTGTCTGTCTGCCTTAAGTCTTACTTTGTCTTCCTGCGCTGCTTCTTCTTCTTTTTCTTCAAATGTTTCTGTTTCTTGTTCCCCTGCTAGCCTTTCTATCTCTGCTTCAATATCAGCCAGTTCTGTCCCGCGTGGTTTTATAATGTCTGAACCTAATGAACTAATAGCTCCGACTGGCGCACCTACCGCACCCTCTAATGTGGCAGCTCCTGTTACCCCTCTAAAAGTAGGCGTATCAATACCTTCTCTTTGAAGCGCGATGTTACTTGCAAATTGTTCCTGCCCACCCTGTAAAGCTTCAGGCAATGCTTCTTTTAATGCTGTACGAGAAGCTTCTTTTATAAGCCCTAGCTTCGTTGCATTTTTTAACCCTTCCGCAGACACATCTCCAGCTAACCTTCTTCCTACTCCACTGGTAAGGATTTTTGGTTCCATACCTACTTTTGAAGCTATCCCCCCAAGAAAACCACCGAAAGCAATGTTATCTAAGTTATTTCCACCGTATGCCTGCGCTTCTTTTGCAGCTTCTTTAGCATCGGCTTCTGATACACCAGCGCTTATTAATTCTTGGAAAACAGCATCGTTAATAGCGCCTTTAGTAATACCAACTCCAGTTAATACTCCTACACCAGTAGCCACACCCCTTGCACCTAGACCAGCCATTCCACCCAAAAGACCTGCAACTAAGACCGGCACAGAAGTACCAAAAGCATTTACAACTAAATCTACGGGAGCAACAGTTAAAGCTTTAAGACCGGCTACTACTTGAGCACCCATTCCTTTGTCTTCAGCTTCTTTTAATATCCGAGCAACTTCTTGCTGGTCCCGTTTAGACTGGGCAGAAAGAAGGCTGTCTAACCATTCTTCAGTACCACTTAATGCCTGGGATAAAGGGTTACCTGCACCTAAAGTATCAGTAATAAAACGAACACCCGAAACAGCACCTTTTCCGAATTGGAGACCCACGTCTGCTGTTTCTCTAAAAAGGCTTCTATCGCTTGCATCTGGCAATGGCAAGGAACTATCACGGGGGGCAGGAGGGGCTATGCTAGGCATCGAACCGCCTAGCAGAGTAATTGGATTGAACACAGGAGAGGTAGGTGTATCTAACGCTTTAAAAGCCGTTGCTACAGTGTCAAATTCAGGTGTGCCTTTTTTGTCTTGATTATCTACTAACCAAGTTGCAAAATTTTCTACGTCTGACATATTTACTGGCCTACTATTCTTCTAGCCTCTTCTATGTTATCTAACCCTCCCATATTATCTAATACTGGGCTTTGTGGGAGCGCCCCAAAGAAAGCCGCTAAAGTAGCTATTATTACTTCGGGATCGTCCATAGATAAACCCTTTTCCTCTGCTATTTTGGCTGA
>Ga0208790_1000294_pt1 | contig 25727 bp, 22 predicted proteins | sample 10_taG_FD_184083 | JGI IMG/M metagenome (GOLD analysis project Ga0208790, IMG submission 184083) | Marine viral communities from the Subarctic Pacific Ocean - 10_ETSP_OMZ_AT15264 metaG (SPAdes) (version 2) | ecosystem: Environmental > Aquatic > Marine > Oceanic | place: Pacific Ocean | collected... | reverse complement strand
ACTCTCTTATCTTGTCCTCAATAAAGACGCCCTTGGTTCCTGCTATCTTTGTCCAATATTGATCGCTCTCAATTGCTTGGCGAATAGTATGCCAAGGACCAGCCCATTCGTCTTTGATGCGATATTGCATTCCGTAAGCGGGAGCGTCGGCGTTGTAGGCAGCAATAGCCATTACAGTGTTGCCGAACTTGTCTTCAATCGGATATCCAAAGATGAAGGCGAACTGATTGTATTTGGCGGATAGGCTTCTTCCCAACTCAAATAGGGCGGCTGCTTCGTCTTCCACCTCTTCACGGGGAACATCTCCTCGCTGATGAGTTGTGACTATCTGCGTTACTTCGAGAACTCGCTTAATGCTCTTCTCGTTTGTATCTGGATCTTCAACTGGCTCTTCTTGTCCTGCGCCAAGAACTTGAGTGAATGGGTATCCCGCTGCCTTCAAGTCGCTCTTTAGCATCTTGCCTCGCTTCTGGTTACCTGCCTCGTCTTCGCCCAAGTCGTCTCGTGCTGCGGAGATGACGACGAAAGGTTGTTTCCCTTCATCTACCATTCTCTTTATGCGAGAGAAGGAAGATTCGTTTAGAACTTCGTTTGTGTATTTGTTCCAGTTGTCTATATTGCTGTTCATAATTTGCCTCGCTTATAAATAGTTCGCTGAACCATCTACTGCCTTATCCTTTTCATTTCTCCGAATGATTTCCCACCACTTAGATTTACTTGGAATGTTCCGAACTTTGTTTCAGAGAAGATGGAGATGAGTTCTCCTATGAGTTCTCTGTCCTCGTCGGCAAAGTCAATAACTATACTATCATGAAGTGTGAAAGAAATAAAGGACTTTCTGTTTTTTAGTGTCTCGGCGATATTCATTGCCTTGGTGAGAACCAAGTCGCTTGTCGTGCTTTGTATTAGATAGTTGAGAGCGTGGTGTCTGTCTGCTGGGATGAGTCTCTTGTATGGTGTCGCGACATGTTGTCCGTTCCAATACCTTTTCAGGACGGATTCTCTATCATACATTCTCTCCGCCAAGAGATCTTTCGCTCTGGGGTTGTATAGCCAAGAGAAGATGCCCTTCTTTGCTTGTTCTCTCGTAACCAGTCCTCCATAAACAACGTCAACATTCCACTGGTGAATGTCGTCACTTGGTTGCTCTTTTCCTGCGAGTGCGAGGAGAACACGGAGTTCTGCTGCGTTGTAGTCAAGTTCCACGAAATAGTCGTTGTTTGGTTTGACTATCTTTCGGTAGTCGGAGTCAAGCGTCATAATGGGGAAGAACCCCTTGTTCGTTGTTAGTCGTCCTGTCTTGGTGCCGAAGATGTTGTAGGATACATACGGACTTGTCGTCTTGTTCTTGCTGATGAAGTTCTTCACTTTGAGTTTGTGACTGTCTCTCGCTATTCTTCGGTAGTCTATGTTGAGTTTGTTCTGCTTGATGTCGTGTGCGAAGGCGGAGAGTTCTCGTAGGAAGTCGTAGTTGGATGGGGTGGCGTTGTTCTCAATAACATGCTTGGTTATCTGGTTCTTTATCTCGCAATATTCCAAGAGGAAGCGTTCAGGGACGATATCGTAGAAGCAGTTGGTGCGGAGAGATACTTTTGCGGTGGTAAATGACTTATGGAATGCCCGTAGGCGGGCGGAGATAGTCTCCCAGCGGGTTTTGAGATATTCAGGGCATACTTCCGTTAGTGATTTATTTTGGACGAGCAGAGAGGCGATGGTAGCAGGTTTTTGCTGAAATACTGGATTATAGTTCCAAGTCGCAGTTATGGCGTTGAAATCAAACTCGTCGCACTCATAAATGAGTTTGCCGTCGTGATATACGCCTAAGCAGTGCCGTTTGTCGTCTAATGTTTGAACTATCAACTAAGTTCCGTTGTTTTTACTTTTTGAACTGATATTTTCTCATTGTATCTCCAATATAACGTATTGCTTCGGAGATGTCAAGGTTTTTTCTCAAATCTTTTGCATTTTTTATGACTTTTTTGAGTTTATGCTCGTCAAGTGGTTGAGATAGTTCAAAGTTTCTCGTATTGACGTAGATTGAGAGCCAATAGTCGTCAGAATAGTCATCTGCGGAGATTTGCTCTCGCAAAATCACTCTTTTTGTTGGTTTTCCGCACTTTGTTGGAGTTGTAATGGTTTTTGATGGGTATTGGGCGACGTAAGTGTTGTAATATTGGGAGATGTAGACTTTTAGAAGGTAATAATCGTAATCACTTGCTTTATAATACATCTTTTCGAACAGGTTGTCAACTGTTATTCCATATTGTGCCATATAATGTTGCATTTCGGGTGAGCCGATGTCTGCGATGATGCGACCTGGGTAGTCAACGTCTACCATGAATCCGAACTTCTTGAGAGCGTTCATATAGAACTTGAAGTTTCGGTTTCCGAAGAACTTCTTGGTTGATTCGGTGCCTAAGTTTGGCGTGATCTCAATAGCGAGTCCAGTTGAGGCAATGGGATTGCGTCTGGACAGAACGAATGAGGAGCGAGTCAGTCTTATCTCGTTTCCCTTCGTGTATAGTAAGTCGTTTAATAATCCTGCGAACTGTTCAAAGTCTTCTGGACGCCTGTCTGACTGTTCTCCGCTCGCTCCTGTTTTCTCGAAGTATAGACTGACGAGCTTCCCGTAGATGTCATCTATGTTCTTTCCATAGAGTGTGTGCATACTTTCCCAACCTCGGATTGGTTTTACGATAGAGAGAGCGCCCTGTCCTTGTCTTATTCCTCCTGCTGTAACCATTTTGAGATAGTATTCTCGGAAGTCCCTGAAAGCATCGGCAACAAAGTTGAGGGCGTAGAGTGATCCCTCTGATGGGATTGAGGCAAGGAACTTCTCCGATGGATAGACTGCGTTGCCTAATAAGTCAACCCTGCCGTAGTTTGAACGTAGGGATGAGTCGTGGAAGTTGACGTGCTTGGACAGGCGGACTACCTCCTCAAGGTATTGCTTGCGGAGGGCGAAGATGTTCTTTTGCGTTAGTGTGATAGTTGGCATTTGTTATTCGGTTCGAGTCCCTGGTGCTACGGACTGGGTTCTATGTTGCGAACTGCCCGCGACATCAGTTCGAACTCCTGCTTGCGAAATTTCTTGGTTTCGTCGGTTTTCAGCATTCTCAGCAGCAACGGCGGCAGACGCTGTTGCCGCTGCTCCCTCTCGTTCGGCGCACATGCCAAGCGACTCGGAACTTGGAGTTGTAGCTGCCGACACTCCGTCAGATGCGTCTCCAAATGATACCCATTTAGTTCTCACTTTTGTAGTCCACGTATTTCCAGAGGAATCAAATGATAGGGTGCTTGTTAAATCACTTACACTATACATCCCTCCAAGTCCCAGTGAGCGTGCCAAAGAATTCCTTTCGGTACTGCTGAATCCCAAGTCAAGAGGGAGTGGATCTATATACAGCACTGAACCTGGAAGGAAGGCGGTAGTTCCTAACAACTCTAATGAAGTATTGTATTTTTCTCGCAAGGCTATGTTTCCAGCGACAGAGGTTCTGTCCGAGAACAATCTTGCCTCTGCGTGTCCTGGTATGTCCTCCCTTTCAAAATCTATTTTCTTCAAAATCCCCTTGGAGGTTTCTCCGAAAACTAACGTAGGGTGGACTGACGGATTATAACGAATCCCAGAATTCACCTGCTCTATGACTGATAAATATTCTTGAGTGTCTCCTTGTTTTTCACCTTCGTCTACCGATTCCTGTAAAATATCTTCGCTGACATTGTTAAATTTCGTAACCCACCCTGGCGCGCCAGGGGTGTAAATATTGACATATATGTCAGTAAGAGAATCAACAGCTATTGTATTTACAATAAATCTCGGAGTTTCTATCTTGTCTTCATTTGTCCCATGTTCCAAAGGAATTTCACTAAAGACATCTTTTTCAACAAACCTCAATAATTCAACTATAAAGTCTTTAAATACAAGTGATTTTCTTTGTGTTTTCACAAATTTTCTTATCCACCAACCCCTAAATATATCCAAAGCTATTGGTATATCTCTTATCGGAATCTGTATGTCTTCCTCTACATTGTTTGGGTTCGTATACTTTACCTTTCCTAATAGAAAGCCACCTAGTTGGCTAAGGGCGGCTTGAACCCTCTTGGATGCTGTGCCACTCGGACTATCTCTCGCTTCGTAGCAAAAGGGAGGGACATATGTTACTTGGTGAGAGTGTGTTCGCATCTTATGCGTTCCGACATAATAATGACGACTATTACGCATGGTTCTGAATCTGCGTGTTCCCCCAAGGCGGGTGCCTTCTTCAAAAAGCATTTCTGCCGCAGCATCAATGATATCTCCTAAAAAAATAAACTTATCTTCCGCACGGGGCGCATAATAGGGGTTATCGCCCATGTGTAAGGTTCTAGTGATAGATTCGTCGTTCCTTGCCTCTGATGCGTTTGTGGATGCCAAGAAGTCAATACTGCTTAAATGTAGCTGGCCACTTCTGAGAGTCGTGCCATGAGTCTGTCCTTCAGCAGATGTCGCACGAGCGTAATGTATATCAGTTTGGACGTCATTATCGCCAACAGGGAGGAAACGGCGGATATATAGTCTAGAAAAATGCATGGCATCGGTGCTCTCTGATGGCTCTAAATAAATCTGATTTAATAGTTGTAAATTAATCTGAGCACTTTTCGCCTTTATTTCGTTGTCAAAATCTTCAATTGCTGCTTCAAGTCTACTTATGCAAGCGGTTGTAATGGCTGTGGTGTCCTCATCAGATTGTTGGTGGGCTAATTTAACTTGTTTTTTCTTTTCTCTTCTTTCTTTTTGGAGTCGCCTTAAGTTATTTCTCAACTCAATATTGTTAAACATATCCGCAGCAGGTGATAATTGTTTAGCCTCCCCTGATGCCACAAAGTCAATAGACAGTTCAACGCCGTCATATCCATTAAACTCGAACTGATGCTTAAGTAGACTTAAATAAAACACTTCTTCTTGTTTCCCTATTGCTTCTGCCCATTCTCTCCAATCGGATTTGTTGTAGTTTATCGGCTTATTGTTGACCTCTGCATATCCTATTTCGACTCTTATCCTTACCTGTTCTTCCGAAGTCACAAGTTCGTTGGAAACGTTTTCTTCCAGCGGCTGACCAGGATTTATCTTTATCAAATCTATCCATGAAGTCCTGCGTGTTCCATCTTCGGCGACATCTGTCACAGCTTGCGCCAAGGCGCTTAATCTACCATTTATTCGCTCCAGTATAATCGTTTTGTCGTCTATACGTTGTTGAATGCCTGCCTGATTTTCGGCGTCGGGTTGACTCAATTGGGTTTCTAAACTAGAGATTGTATCGCTTATAGCGTCAGCGCGTGCCGCGTTGAAGGCATACTCTGGGGGAGGCGTCCATACAAAGTTCTCAATCGGTTTTGATTCATTCTTTATAAAAAATGTATTAATGTCTTTTGCAAACAGTTTCAAGTTGAACTTTATGTTTGTATCTATTTCCGCTGGGTTTCCACCAAGCCTTGTGAACTCTGCACTCTTTACGACAACGCCTTGCACGTTATCGACAGCTTGTCCTCTTCTTCCCAAATAACTTCCCATAGGAAGGAGGTAGTTATATTCCTTTCCATCTGAGCTTATATATGTTTTATAAACTCTTATTTCTGGCGTTAAGCTATTTGTAAACTCATCTGGCAAGTCAATAAAATCATATCTTTTCTGTACCTTCTGAACAGAAGTAAGAATTTGATAATCAGCATCGACTGACGTAGGAATGATTGGCGGCATAACCTTCTCTTGTAGGTTGTCTTGACCAGCTTGGGTGCGGTATCCAGCTATAATGGTGGGAGCTTCTTCGAGAAGATTCGCCTGAAGTTGTTTTATTTCCTCCAATGACACGGGTGTTGATGCCATTATAGATGTCTCAAGTATTTTTCAAGAGGGAGTGGAACTCTTATCATATCTCCGAGCTTTACATGCCCCTCGGTTGGCTTATTGTTGTAGAGCGCTATCGCCCACCAATATTGAGGGCGTCCATAATACCTCTCTGCTAGTTTATAATACCTATCCCCTGTCTTCCAAATATGGTTGACTTCAGTTAGTGTGCGTTTTTGAGCGGCAGATAATCTAATATTTGTAGGGGTTGAATACTGCTTGACGAGTTTCGGAGTCTCTCCACTATTGTTCACGCCTACAAACTTAAACCTTCTTGACATTCTTTTTGAGTTACTCGCCAATGTATTTTCCTCCGTGATATAAATAGTTGTTGTTTGTTTTTATCATTATTCTGGATTCTCCTGAACCCATTCAACGTCCCTCATCAACTGTATGTCTTCTTCAGAGGCATTGTCGGCTGTACCCTTTATGGTTACATGGAGTCTCCATGACGCATCACTTCTGAGGTTGCTTGCTTCTCTCGCAGTTCGCACTCTACCGCGAGTTGCTGCGTCCGAAATCGCACCCTCGGCTAAGGTGCGGATGGCTTCTGCCGTATTCATCTGATCGCTGTCGAAGTCAGAGTCGTTTGGATGGATGACTCTCGGGAGTTTCGCGTCGGCTTGTTTGGTAGTGGGGAGCATATATTCTTGAACATTTATCCCTGTTCCATGTGGCCAATCTCTGCTGATGCCAACTGGGTTATGTGCCCAGCGCAATGGCTCGCCTGGCCTATTTTCTCCTCCGAAGCCTAAAGGTGTATCGTGGACAACAGTGAAGCCAATCTCAATCTTTACTGCTCTCGGCAATATGACGCCTTTGGTGCTGTGAGTTACGTCAGTGTCGCCGCCTACAGAATAGTCAAACACTCCTGCATCCATATCTGCTGTGAAGTTGAACTTGTTGATGAATACTCTTTCGTATTGCAATAAGTTGCCGAAGCTGGCTCTGAATTCCTTATGTCCTCCGAATACAGTATTGTTTCTCGTTGAAGTGACGATTCCCGTAGAGTCTAAAACATTTTGTGACATTCTTTTATATCTTCCATATACTGTTCTCGCAAGCTTTTGACAATGACGGAGGTTGCTTCTTGACTCTGCGACTGTAAATGCGGCGAGGGTGAACGAGAGGGCTATTTCTCTCGTCGTTCCGCCATAGTTATGTATTGGGTTTATGCGTCCGTGTGATAAATCTTCTGCGCTCCATCGTGATTTGAATGTCTCGTTGAATGCGTCTGGAATCATAAAGAAGTCTAGATTTATTGGCTGACTGTCATGTTCAACTCCAGCACCTTCAGATGGTATTTCGGATAGTTGAAGAGGGGGATAGAGCGCCTCGCCTATTATTCCTAGAGTTGCGTTTATGACTGGTGGACTTTCAGCGACGGGCGTGTCCTCTGCTTCTTCCTGTGGAGCTTGTTCAGGTGGAGAAGATCCTCCTTCTGGCACTATTTGGTTTGGAAGGTACATAACCCATTATCCTCCATATGATGGGTAGTTTTCATGGAGCGGGCTGACTTGGTTCGGATTGTCGATGCTACCGATAATCGCCTTGGCGCTGATGCTTATTTCTAAACTCTGTGGGTATATCTCTTTTTCAGGATGGTTTTCTCCTGTGGGGGCTTCGACATTGTTTATGATTCCGTCATCAAACTTGATTCCATAGTCAAGTCCATCGATGACGCAAGTAACTCCGTTTACTGCAATTTGATCGCCAATCGTAGCTGGCATTCCTTCCAACAAGTTCATCATATGAATGTTTATAAATGGTTTACCTACAAAGCTTCCGCCCTCGGATACAGTTGGATATAGCATTTGTATTAAAAGGTTCACGCACTGCCTATTGTGTCTTGCTTCCTCTAACGAGGCGTTTGTCACTGTTAGGGTGAATGATATCTTCCTATCTGTTTTTGTTAGAGTCACGATGGGATCGTGCATGTTTGCACCGTGAGTCTGTCCGAAAGTTGGAGAGTGCGTGTCTGCAAAATCTGATATTAGGGCTGGGAACTCTACTGCGTGTCCAGTTGGTTCGTGAACAAACCTTACGACATAGCCTTGATTGTCTGCCCAGCCTGCGACGGATACTGCTTTATGTCGTCCGCTGTAGACTCTCATGTTTGCTGGCGCTGTCATGTCGTTCTAAGCCTTATTGGTCTTGTACCTGGTTCTCCAAAGTGATCATTCACTCCTCCTCCGAGAGTATCCTTGAGCATAACTGGGTTTGTCGTCACTTCTATTGGGCGATTGCTCATTTCTTTCATAGCTCCCTTGAGCGAGGCAATAGATGCAGCCATTGCTGCGTTTGAGCTTTGCCCAGCAACTTGTCCAGCAACACTTCTACTGGTTGCTTGGGAGGCGAGAGATGTCATTGTAGTATTGTTAATAACCGCAGAACCTTTTGGCGGATGGATGAATTCAGGACCATTTGCGCCGACTATGCCTCCCTTTCTTCCGTCTGGCGAAACAAGTCCCTCTGGACCTTCCTCACCTACGAGAGCCATTCGTCCCGATGTGCTATCGGTTCCTGCGGCGTGAGAGTCAAAACCGCCTAAAGCTGCGTATACCGCTGCACTTGCCGCTATTCCGCCAGCTACGGCGAGAGCGCCCATGATTGGATTTCTTATAACCCACGATGCGGCGAGAACGGCGGCGTTGGCTTTATCCACTGCTAACTTCTTTATGTTCGCCAAAGTTAACAACTTTGTAAGCGATATCGTTGTCTTTATCCCTTTTATTATTTTGAAAGAGAATATCCCAGCCATAATCGCAGCGACGGCTCTACCAATAGTCGCGAGCCATCCCATTTCCTCTCTCATGAATGTAAAGAGTCCATTGACTTTATTGATTGCGGCTCCTAAGAAGTTCATAAGTGGCGTTATTGTGATGGCGAAGTTTTGAGCGAATATTGTCAATTCTTCCCAGAGGGAACGCCCTGCTGCCATTGACTCTTCTAATGATTTTGCCCTGTCTTCTTCTTGTTGAGTCTGCGCTTCTGCATTCATAAGGTTGCTCATAGTAGCGACGTCCATATCCGCTGCGTTTGCAATAGCCTTTCTCTGATAATAATCCATCGATTCCCATGCCATCCCAGAGGCTTGCAGAGTATCTGTAAGATAATTTGTCAACGAATCGCCGCCTTCACGAACCGCATCAAGGAACCCCATTGCGCCGAATGATTGAGTGCCAAGAACGGCGTTCAAGTTTCCTGCTGCTGATGCTGCCGAATCGAACGTGTCGTATCTTGACGTCATATCCATGAGTTCGCCGATTTCCAATCCTGTTCTTTGAGCCGCTTTTTGCAATTCTCCAAACATTTTCGTTGCATCGTCGCCGTATGCCGCCAGTTGGGGCAATGCTTGATTCAATTCTGACATAACTTGTCCGACATCTTTTCCAAGAGTCTGCGCCAACTCCATTGTCTCTTCTTGCATTCCTGTCGCAGCTTGAGTTGACATACCCAATGTTCTCGTCATTGTTTGAAGAGTCCCAGCGGAGTCTGTGACAGAGACGCCTACTTTGGCGTATTGTGCTCCAAGTTCTCCGAGTCTCATTCTTTCAGATTCTGCCATGACGCCAAAGCCTGAGAGGTTTGCTTGCAAGGCTCCGTATGATTCTCCCATTTCTGCCGTGGAGATGCCGTGTTGCCTGTTGGACATCTGGAGAGAAACTAGCTCATCGTCGTATGCCCCTGCTGCGCCTGTTGAGGCGTTGAATGCGGCGGTAGCCTTATCGTTCGCCATTGCCATCTGAGTCGTTAGAAGCTGTACCGTGCTAATGACGGAGGCTATGGAGTTAACTTTCTCCATGTACCTCGAAACCTTTTGGGTAATGGTTTCTGTTGCTTTGCTGTGCTGCTCCTTTTTATTGGCTAAATCTTCTTCTGCTTGCGCCGCTTCCTCTTGAGTGAGTCCGCCATTGAAGATCTTCTCTTCGAGTTCTTCTATTTCCTTTGCTAACCTTTTAGCCTCGGTGCGAGAATTCATCCACGATCCAATAAGAGTCTCATTTCCAGATGTCAATCCAGTAAATGTTCGTATCGTCCCTTCGAGAGCAGTATCGAAAGAGTCTGTCGCTGTAGTTAAGGACTCAAGGGATTTCTTGTTGGCTTTCTCAGAATCATCGAGTTTTTTTAATGTTGCTTCTTTCTCAAGTATGGCAGCGGTGGTGGCTCCAGATGCCTTTAAATATTCTATCTCCGTCTGGATGAGTGCCCTTCGAGATGCGATGCGTTCTTCTATAGATGCTTTTTCAGCGGCGTAGGCGGACATAGTTTCCGCATGGCGGTGACTGGCGAGTTCCATTTGCTCGAAGGCTGCATCTTCTACCTTTTTCTTCTGTTCTGCGGCAGCGGTGGCTTTTTCAGTAGCTTTGGTTGCTTCTTCTTGAGCTTTGGTATGCGCATGTAGTGCTTCAGTGGCGGCGTTTATCGCCATTGCTTGATCCGTGAGTTCTTCTACGGACGCGCCCGAAGCAGCGGCATAATCCCTATTAGCTTCGGCAAGCGCCTTGGTTATTTCAAGTTGTCGAGTTTGAGCTTCAGCGTTGCCATCAAGCGCGGCTTGCTCGGCTTCTAGCGCTTTTATCTTGGCTTCGTAATCTATTGCCACTCTTAGTTACCCCCTATTTGAATGGCCAAACGATGCCAGTGTCTTTCTCGAAGTTCTTGATTGCTCTGTCGAGTTGGGCTTTTGACTTGTTTGCACCTGGCTTATCAAGTCCGTACTTCTTCATTGCTTTGAGGTATTTTGCCTCGTGTCCAAGTGCTTTCTGGAAAGATGCAATTTGCTTCTTGGTGCCTGTGACATTCAGAGGCATTATCTTTCCTCCAAACATGCCTCTCATCAGCATTTCTATGGCTCCGCCGAACATTGCGAGGATACCTTCATCTAGAGTTCCTTCTGCTTTGGCGTTTAAGTTGATTTCGAGTGGAACCAAATCGTTATCTTTATTCATTTTATGTCCTCCGCATAAAGTCGTTGCTTTATAAATAGTCTCTTACAAAAAGAAAACGGGCAATAATGCCCGCTCTCTGTTATCATTTTTTCTTCTGTGCCTTCTTTACCGCTTCGTTCTCGTCTTCGAACTGCTTTGATAGGCGTCGGACGAACCAGTTCCTTAGTTGGACTGGGAGATTGTATGCTTCGATGAAGCTCCAGCCTCCGTGATGTTTAAGATAGAAGAACTGTTCGTAAACACTCTCCATATAATCATTGTTTAGGCCAAAAAAACTCCGCAGTAAACGGCACCTCCACGTCGGCAACTACACCGCAGGATAAACATTCGCAGGGTTGATTCATATTGACGTTTGGTGTAACTACCTGAACACATGCTCTGATGTGTCGTGCGTCTTGTGCTGGCATATTATCAACGAAGTTATTGACTTCTCCTCTGTCTGTCACGCCATTGACTGATACTAACAGGACTTTTAGCAAGTCTGTTGACGCCGAGTCTGCAAGCTTATGCTTCGCTTTCTTAGCGGAGGTTTGCATAGCATCTTTCTCATCTTGAGAAGTGAAGAGTCGGAACTCAGCGGTGTATCCTGTTTTTGGAAGAACTGCTGTAAAAGTTCCATTGTCAGTTGCCGCTACGCCGCTTGTGTTATTTTCGTCGGGCTGAATGCCTTCTTTATTTTCGAACGCAGTCAAATCGAAAGTGTGCTGCTGTGAGACGCCACAAGATGGACAGGACACTTGTACTTTGTAGTCTGCGCCGTAGCCTGAAACTCTTGCTGCCATTAGGAGGGCGTTTTTATCTCCGATGAGCAATTCGTCTGGATTGATGTCTTTATCGACGATAAGGTTAGATACAAGCCTTTCTATTGCGAGTCCGTTCTTGAGTAGCGCTTGAGAGGTTAGGATGTCCTCGTCTTTCGCTGTCATAAATCGGAGTTCGATAGTCTCTTGGTTGTGGAGCGGGTGATCCGCTGAATAGAACTGTCCTCGGGAAGGAAGCTCTACGAACTCTGTGGGCGTCACGTAGGACAACCCTGTGGTTTGAGTTGGAGCAGCTTTGACTGCTTGTGCTGGCGCAGGGGAAGATGCCTTCGTGCGTCCTTTATTTCTCGACATTTACACCTCTAATGTATTTGTTTGTATTATGTCTTTATAGTATAACACGCTTGGATGAATGTTTCAAGCGTTATTTTCTAGTTTTTTTCCTCGTATTTTGCCCAATCGTACTGAATAGTCAACTGGACATCTATCATGTCTTCACTGTCGTAAGAGTGTTGTCCGAAGTTTACCTCGGTGATGAAAGCATTTTCAAGCTGCCACTCACCTTTTACGTTCTGATCGCCAGAGCCCTCGCCTATTTCTTTTATAAGAAGTCTCCCCATTGCAGCAGTGGCGCTCTGCTTTGTAATAGCATTCGCCGTGGCGGTGGCTACATTGGTAGGATTATTGTAGCCGATATTGCCAAGGTAGTCCATGAATATTTTTGATGCATTGTTGCTGCCTATTGCATCAACCAATGTAAGGGTAATAGTGTTCCACTCGACACGACCTGGATAATGGAAAGTGTGGTTAAAGAACTTGTGAGGGTTCGAAGTTACAGTATATGACGGGCGATCCACAGACTTTGCAAGAAACTGTAGATTGTTTGCGTTGCCGTCGAGGTCGGCGTCGGCGCCAGGCGTGAACTCTATAAGGAACCTAAAGGCTCTTTTTGGTTCGAATGTGGGGTTTGACCAGAAATCTGACATTATTTGTTTCTCCTATTGATGATATAAATAGTCATTAGTTTAGTTTAGTCCTCGAATCCTGCGCCTGTATTTGTAATAACAAAGTCGAGGGCGATGAACTCGATTGAGCGTGCTGGCTTGAGGAATATCTTGGCATACATGACATTTCTATCAACCAAGTCTGCGGTTGTTGTGCTTTCGTCAAGAACAATCTTGAAATCTGCGAGTCCAAGTCTTGCTTGAACACTTCTTAAGAATGGCTCTGCGGCTGACATAAAGCGGTTCCAAGTTGCTGGAACGTTTTGATCGAAGAGGACAGTTGCTGCCATACGGGAGATTTCTTTCTTCACGTAAATCATTAGACGGCGAACGTTGATTCTGTCGAGAGCAGAAGGAGTCACTTGGAGTGTCTTCTGTCCGAAGATTACGATTCCCTCTGCTGGAAATGAAGCAATCGGGTTGATGTTTGCTTCGTACAAGTCGTCTCTGTCCTTAGAAGTCAATCTCTCGCGAGTCTGAATAACTCCAATTCCTGCGGAACCTTCTGTCAATCCACCTCGGGTGAATCCAGCGGGAGCAAACCATAGTTCGCTTTTGCGCTGTGAACTTGAGAATGTTCCAAGAGCAACGATTGAAGGTGGTGCCCAAAGGAGACTATTACTTATAGAGTCGTTGATTTGAACCCAAGGGTAGTAAGCACAGCCATAAGATGAGTTAACTCCTCTCGTGTTTAGTCCATTGATTGCATCTGAAACACTTCCGACTCTTTCTGAGATTGAGTCAGTGCTTTCAGCGCTTGTTCTGTAACCAGAATCCAAGTCGATGACTGCAAGAGCATCTCCACGAGCCTCGCATACTTCCATCATGTGAGAAGTGAGTCCTGCGTGGTAGATACCTGGCATAGCCATTAGGTTGTATTCTACTGCTTCTGGATCAGCTACGGTGTCGATTGCTCGCTTTGCTGAGTAGTAAGCGTATTTTGTAGAATCGGTTCCGTCTGCGAGGGCGCGAGTATAGTTGAATGGATCTTTCTCGGTGATATCTAGTCCGTCAAATCCGCCGTGGAGCGGAACGGTGAAGCGGTTGTATCCCTGATCGAGAACTTCTGTATAGTCGGCAGTTGCTGTCCATGAGTCTCCTGCGGCTCGTGAGCCAGAAACCCAGACGCCCACTGCGACACCAGTGTCTGACGAGGCTGACACATCGTCAAGAGAGAACATGTATGAGTATTCAGTAGAGTCTCCAATTGCGAATGAGTCAACTACAGGTGGAAGCATACGAACGGCGTCTGCATAACTTGCTTCATAACGATTGTTTGATGCCTGAGTTGTGTCGATGCCGAAGTAAGCATTCTTTGGATTTGAAAGATTTCCAGCGGAGGCGCTTTCTCTTAGTGGAATCGCTGGGTAGTATACACTTCCCGTGAACCCTCCTGCTCCATGTGATCCGCTTTGGATAAAGTTTGCAGATTCAGCTAAAGGAATAAGTGCGTTTCCACCCTGTGCCCAAGCCCAATCTGGAACAGAGGCGCTGTTAGCCGAGTTGTATGTCCATGACTTCATACGAACTGGTCCGAATGAACCGAATGGAAGTAACGATGCGTCTGATACGCTTTCGTTCACTTCTACTCTGATGAACTTAGATGCGTTTACGTAGTTTCCATAAACACGGTGACGGCGTTCGGTGTCGTCCCAAGAGAGGTATTGATCTCCGATTTTTCGTCCGATGTAGTTATTGGAAGCAGGGTTCAAGTTTACTGAACTGTATCTCTCAAGAACAACTGGTGCGTTATCATTATCTCTTGCGTCTCTTACGAGAACGCTGAATGTGCCGTATTTCTGATCTGGGTTCGTTGGAGCCTTGATGTCTGCGATTGATATCTTGAGCTTCTTTTGCTCGTCTTCACCCATGTCGAGAGTATGGAGCCTGAATAGCTTTGTCATGTTCTCGGCTTGGTAGTTTGCATAAGCTCCAACATCCTGCGAGATAATCCAAGGAGTTTGTGCTGCTTGGAAGCCTCCACGGAAGTCTGCGGCGCTGATTGAACCGCTGTCCAATCCTAGAACTGTTCCGAAAGTATCTTCAGAACCGCCTACAACTTCTGTAAGGTGTCCTTCGTATGTAGGTCCAAGCCAGTATGTTTCTAATTGATCTGTGTCAGTTATTGCACTATTAGTCAAAGTTGGATCGGTGTTGAATACTTTTCGGATATACTTTGAAGAGGAAGGAGTGAAGTTGAAAGAAACCTCTCGTGAAACTGCTTCATCAACGCCATAAATGACTGCCTTATAATCTCCACCATCATCTGCGTAAAGACAAGCGGCGGATTGTGACAGAACTGAATTGGGTCCTCTCAATGTTCCTGAAAGTTCGATAGAACCAGTAGTCAAATACCAGACTGCTGCGAGTGCGCCGTCTACGATTGTTTCAGCCGATGCCGAGTTGAATACGAAAAGTCCGTATGCTCCACCGTTAGTGACGACTGAATTGGTGTTCTCTTTTGCTGTATACCAGCCTGCTTTTCCGTCTGCGTCATCTTCCAAGCCAGTTTGCTCGGCTCCCAAGAGACGAACGACTGTTGCGGCGTTGGAGTTGCGGAGGTATGCTTGTGCGGCATAAGAGGCATAAGTTGGTGTGGTGTAGTTTCCGTCACGCCAGATGTCTCCACCTTGTCCGCCTGCGATAGGGTTTCCGAAAACCTCGACGAACTCTGAAAATGAGTTTACTTTCACGGGGCGCATTGCTGGCCCTCTCTCGGTGCGTCCAATAATGACTGGACCCATCTCCGTTCCAACTGCTGGCAGTTGTGAGTTATCAATCTCGTTTATGAAGATACCTGGTGAAATGAATTTGAATGATTTGACTGACATTATGTGTTATCTCCTTGCAGCATTATAACATAATCTTCGAAATAAGTATTTATATTCGTATTATCGTAAGTAAATAGTTGATGAAAAACCTAAACGCATAAATAAATAGAGACTACTCTCTATAAAACGGAACATTACCGCTTAGGTGCATATTCTCGTTTATATCTCCGAATATAACTCTTTCTCTCGGCATCTTTATTTCCACTGCGTTCTCTCTGCGAACTATCTTTGGTTGCTCGTCGTTTTTACCTGCTCCCATTATATATCCGATGACTCTGAACGATACTTCTGATTTGTATCCTCGCTCATCTTCTCCAAGGGAGGAGCCGTTGTTTTCTATTGAATAATCTGAATCAACGAAGACTTCAAATCTGTGCCCGTCTTTTTGAGCGACGAAGTAGTTTATACCACCTGGGGCTGTCATAAACGGGGTTAGTATCTCGTTCATTTGCTGCTGATACTCTGTCTTGACTGTTAGTTTGTATGTTGCTTCGAGATAGACGGGGATGGGCATTGTGAGAGTTTCGTATACTACTTTTTTATTTTGTTTTCTCGGATATGTTTCTTGCCCGTTGCCGACATTGAGAACAACTCTTTTTGAGTCGGCGTTGGCGAAGTTGGCGGTTTTGTCTTGTTTTATTACCCTGCCGACGGTTATGGAACCGCCCTGTACATCGTTGATGTTTGAAATAGGGGCGTAGACTGAACCTCTCTTTGCGATGTCTTTCACTATCGACACTCTTTCGACTGTCATTAGTGGATAAATGAGGACACCGTTGTTGTCTCTCAACTCTCTATCGTGTTTTATCTGATATGCTCTTTCGGCACCTGCCCAATAGAAAGGCACTTTCTTCCAGCCCTTGTTGGTGGTACAAGAGATGTCCAGCGTGTCATCAACATAGTCGAAGAGCGCCCTGTCGATAGTCTCGATAGTTGAGGGTTGGAACGGAACTTCTTGTAAAGGGGCAAGTTCGTCGCCTTTGCTCAATTTTGGATCAAAGAGAACTTTGTCTTTGTCGTATTTTTTACGTGGCATCGAATAGTCCCTCTCTGGATAGTGTACACATTGCTGTTATTTCGAACTTGTGATCTATTTGTCCGAAAAGTTCTCTTGGCTGTGAAAGTGTTGAGATTTCATAGAACAGTCCGCCGTAGAGAACGAAGTCGCCCTCACGGACATACAAGTCTTGATCTTCGGTTAGTCTTCGTTTATGGAAGTTGACGGTTATCTTGCTTGACTTATCAAGTCCGCTTGCGTCGTCAGCTTTTGTTTGAATGCTTTCGAAAGCAACGAGGGCGTAGACACGGACTGGCGGGAGGAATGATTTCTCTATTGCCTCTCCGTAGATATCGTTGTATTGTGTTATATTTCTGTCTATTGGATAATAGACTACTTGCTGCCCGACGACTCTTTCTATGAGTTCGTCGTTTACTTGCTTTACTAAGTTTCTTTCCTTCTCTCCGACAAATAATGGTGGAGGAGGTGCGTCTGGTTGACTCCATTTATTATCATCTGACATTATTTATCCCCTATCCAACGAAGACACCTGCTGGAACCCTCTTAGTTATAGTCTCTACTGAGTCTGCGATAGATGCGTCCTTCTCTGCGAGGACTTGATAGGTGAGTTGATCTAGAACTTCTTTGAGTTCGTCTCTTAATTTGGTTTGTGTTTCTCTACCCTCGGTGATAAGTGCGCTTCCGTTGAGCGTTACTGATTCACCTGGTATTGGAATAGTGGCGAACTTGGAGCGTGTCTGTCCAAGCGTCTCTTTACATAGGGCGAGAGTGAAGCGTCGTATCCATTGCTTACCGATGGAGTTCACATTTGCGTATGGGATGTTGGCGAACGGCAATGTGTTCATATTGTTGATGCCGTCAACTCCTGATGCTGCTCCTGCTGCGGTATTCGTTTCATCCCAAGCGTTGCTCATTATGCGGAAGTCAAACCAGTAGTATTTAGGTGTGACTGAACCTGGTGCCGTTGGTGATGGGAAAATCTTTAGTTTGTCGTGGTGGAGTTCGAACGAGTAGTGTGAGTTTCTGGTGTAGATAGAGTCTTCGAACGCCATTGCTTGTGCTTTGTTTTGCCAGACTGGAATAAGTTGGAAAGTCGAGTCGTCAGCGTACTGTCCGTAGTTTGAAAGATTTCCGACGGTGTTGAGTCCGCCGTAATATCCAAAGAAGCGCCACATCGCATGTGGCGTCTTGTAGTACACCTTCTCGATGACTATCTTGTTGCCGTTTATTAATCCCGTGAAAGGAACTGGATCTCCTGTTGCTGGATCAGTGTTGGTGTCCGATGAGGATGAAAGGATGGAGTATAAGTCGTATTCCTGTTGTCCTGCTACGCCTGCGAATGATGCGGAGTAGATGATGGAGTTTGCGCCGATGCCTGCTTGTCCGCCGAAACCTTCTGTAAGTTTCTGAATGTGGGCGAATGTTGTTCTTGGGTATTTTAGTGCGACATCGGTGTCGCCTGTCTTTGACTCTCCGTCGTGATCGAAGGTGCCTGTCGTCATGCCTAAAACATCTGATAGGATGTTCTTTGATTGATGCATGTTGACGATGTAGGAGTATTCTAATACTGCTTCTTCGTAGGCGGCATAGACACTACCCGTTGTCAACTCAATATCCAAGATGTCTCCACCGAGTTTCTGATAGGTGTATGCTACTTGGTCTGACGCTCCAGATAGGAAGTCGGTAGAACCTGTGTAGACACCGATGGGACAGTTTGCTGCGACGGATGCCGCAGAACCCGTTGAAGGAAGCACTATTGCGCTAACTGTTGAACCTGGTGTGAGTGTTGGTATTGCCATATTCTATATATCTCCTCTCCATAAATAGTCTGCAATATTGACTAACGCAAATAAAAAAAACGCCCCCGACTCAATGAAGAGAAGGGGGCGAGTTTAATGTTACGAGTTATCTCTTAGAGATCACGAACGACAACGAGTCCATACATATCTGGACGAACCATCTTCTTACCGTAACGAGTCATCACGCCCTTGCGAGGCACGAAGTCTTCGGTTCCGAAGATAGTAGGAGTTACCTGTAGTGGGACGTATGGTGAGTATACATATCCACTTTCGAGGAATGAACCACCCTTGCGTCCAACAAGAATAACGTTACGTGGGAAGTAAGGATCTACGTATACATCCCACTTCTTGCTGAGAGAACCAGTCTTGACTGCTCCGACAGTACCGCGATCAGCATCACCAGTGATGTTCGCACGGAAACCAGCGGTAAACTCAAGAACGTTAGCAACCTCTGGACCACATACGAGGAAGTTTGCACCACCACGTAGAGTCTTACGGTGGATTGCCGCAGAAACGTCGTTTACAGTCTCAACAAGAGTCTCGTACCACTCTGAAACAGTACCAGTGAAGTCAGGAGTAGCGGTTGTTGCGCCAATCTCTGCACCAGTTGTACGGTCTACAAAGCGTCCAGCAGCACGACTCCAGTACAATGTACTAGCAGTTGCGCCCTTGATTAGGTCTTCAAGAATCTCACGATCAATCTCAAGAGCGATTTGCTCAGAAAGGATTGAAGTAAGTTCAACCTCCGCATCCAAGTTGTGGTATGCGTTGAGGTCTTGACCTAACTCTGGTGTCCACTTAGCTTTCAACTTCTTGGTGATTGCAGTGATGCTCACTGAGTCAACCTTGATGTCGATTTCTGGGATTGCTGTTTGGTTCTCAAGACCCCAAGTAGTATCACCTACTACAGCGCCGAGAGCGTTAGCTGTGCCCGCTGCTGGAGTTCCGTCGAAGGCGTCGGTGATTGGGAAGTCGCAAGATGCAGAACCACCAATAACAGAACCACTCATGGTTTCCCATGAAGTTCCGCCAGCTATAGATGCGAATACGCACTGCAAGTCTGTTCCATCGGTAGTAGTAAGTCTGCGAACGTGGTTGGCGTTATCAGCCACAACTGCAACTAAGTCACGAAGGTTCAATTGACCTAAACCAGTTAACGGCGTAGAAGCAATAAGTACCTCGGTTGTCCCTGATACGAAGTCAGGATCGTAGCGACAAAGCCTATCAAGAACGGCATCGCCATCTCCATAAGTTCCGTTGTCAACCAATGTCCACTCGATGGCTGCTACGGTGGAAGATGTTGGTGAAGAGTAACCGTTGTTTAGGTTGTAGAAAGACTTATCGCCTGAAATATCTACACCACCAGTGATTTCCTGACCAACGGCGTCACCGCCGTACAAAGATTCATCTGCGACTGCACCAAGACGGCTACCTTCGTAGGTAAAGTCGAGGAAGAAGATGAGTCCTGATGGAAGGCTCATTGGTTGAACGCTTACGAGATCGTTAGCGATAAGTCCACCGAATACACGACGAACGATTGGGAATGCTACAGCGGCGAAACCTTCTACGTCTCCGCCTGCCATTGAGGAAGCCTCGCGAAGAAGCTCCTTAGCTTGGTTTTCAAGTAGGCGAGCCATAGAGTTACGGTTACGATCAGAATCGATACCCTCTAGAAGTCCAGTGCGCTCCCACTTGCTTAGAAGGGCTGCGCCCTCTTTTGAGAGATCGCGGTCTACGATACCCTCAGTTAGTTTATTAAGAATTGACATCTTAGTTATCTCCTTTAATGCCTGCTAATGCTCTCATCCTGTTATATTGTGGATTTTGAGCAGATTGTTGTTTGTTTGTCCTCGAATTATTACGAGGGAGTGTTGGAGAAGATCTGTCAACTGCTTCGCTTAGTGATTGCGGGGCACGCTTTGTGCCTCCCACTGCGCTTTGAAGTGTTTCATAGATTACCTTCGCCTCTTCTACAGAACCAGCAGTTGAAATAGACTCGACAATTCTTGTTCGTTGTCGCTCATTCAAGGAGTTGCTTTTCAAGACACGGTTTGTGTAAAGTAGTCGAGCGTTGGATAGATTGACATCTTCCATTCGCTCATTAAGTGTAGTAAGTGCTGTTTGAAGCTTTTCGTTTGAAGCGGTGAGTTTCTCAACCTGCTCCAAATACATGTCTGCTTCTTCTTTTGCCTTTTGGAGAGCTTCGTGCTCTTCGGCAAGTTCATCGTCTTTTAGGTTGGCAAGAGTTGCCTCTTGTCCTTGCAAGTCTGCCGATGTTGGAGTTGTTCTTCCGCCGAGTCCTTGACCTGGCATTCCGACGTCAACTTTGAGTTCTTCTGCGATGGCGGCGAGGAGAGTTTCGTCAAGCTCGATTTCTTCGTCGGCTTCTTCGGTTGTCTCTTCTGCCATCTCAGCAAGTTCCTGAACGTCTAGAGTTACGGTTTCTTTGTCGTCACCTGATGCTTCGACTTCTTCGTCGAGAACTTCTTCTGCTAACTCTTCGTGAGTTTGCTCTGCTTCGACTGAACCTTCTTCGTCGAGGGCTCTTTCGAGTGCCTCTAAGTCTAAACGAACAGTTACGGGTGCGTCACCATCTTCGTTTGCGTAGGGAACTTCGTTCATTACGGGACTTTCTTCGGATTCTTCTTCCTCTTCGAGTTCTTCTTCAAACTCTTCACTTAGAAGGGACTCGACAGCCGCCTTCACTTCTGAGGAATATTTTTCAACAATTGACGCTTCGGCATTTTTCATTGCCGCCTCTCGTAAGGCTTCTGCGTCGATGATTGCTTGTTCAAGCAGGGTGGACATAGTTTATAACTCCATGAAATAATAATTATCACAAATAAATAGTATTATAAAAGTCGAAATGCCTTATTTGTTTATTGCTAAATCTTTTCTAACGTTATCCATGACTGATTTCCAAGAATTGTTACGTCGAGTTCTCCCGATGTAGCTCCTCCAAAGAATGAAGTACACACATTGATAGTATCTCCTGCACTTGCTGAAACAATAGTTGTTACCGAGTTTGTGCCGTACTTTACGGTGGCATTACCGCCACTAGTTCCGCCCCAGTTTGTACCGCCATCGCCTCTAAGATAGCAGTATGCATGGGTGTATGGCATTACTGTCCCTGAGAGTTCTGAGACGACGGAGCCTGAAAAGTTTACTATTGCCCAAGTCTTCATACAAGCACGATTGCTGTTGGGAGTAGTTAATGCATAGTTGAGGTTATAAGATAACTGATAATCCCCTGTCTCGGCTATAAGTATTCCATCTGATCCAGATGTATAGTATGATTCATCGATTCGAATAGTGTCGTCGAATTCCACACGAAAAATAGGTGTTGTTAATGGCGTTACGTTGATACTGTTAATATCTCTATCCCCTGTTGATGGATCGATTTGTAAATTAAGGGCACTTATCAGGATGTCTTGATCTCCGCTTCCGACTCCAAGTTGGATATATCCTAACTTCTCTATTGAACCGCTGACATCGAGCGTTCCCGATATCACTGCATCGCCTGTATACGGGAATGCCGAGCCTCCGCCTGCTGGTGTTGCCACAACAACTTGGTGAGAACTGTTAAGTGCGAGGAAACTACCTGCGCCAGCAGCAGTACCAGAAACCACTGTTCCGCCTGGGTAGTCCATACTTATGCTGCCACCCATTAGCTCAATACCTGTGGCTGAACCTGAAATGGCAAGCCTGCCTATGCCAGAATCATATTCGATAAGAGCATCTGCGGAATCTCCTAAGTTGAGCTTCTTGTCGTCTAATAGATTGATGTCGTCAGTGGTAGTAAGAGTTCCAGAGACAATGGCGTTTCCGTCAACATCAAGTTGCGCGTTGGCACTCGTCTTGTTGCCTATACCCACATAGTGATTTGTACCGAAGCATCTTATTGGGTTTTCGCTATTTGTTCTGAATATAATATCCTTATTAGTAACCTCACTCTGAATAAACAAGTGTTCCGAACTGTTTATAACCATTGACGCTGCGTCGGTTCCATCCTTCTTGAAGACTATCTCTCTTGTAGTGTCAGTATCTAAGGCATGAAGTACCAACAATTGGGCATCAGAACCAGTTATTTCTACCGCTCCTGTAATTTGCGTTACGGGACTGTCTATAGTGACTGAGCCTCCTCCGAGCCACAATCCTGTGGAAGAACCTGAAACAACTAAGGTATCTGAACCTGCTTCATCATATTTGATGATTGAATCGCCTTGACTGCCGAAAACCAAGTTTTTGTCATCGACTATCATCACCTGTTCGTTGAAAAGAGCGCCTTGTGATGCAGTTAGTTGACTGGCGATTGTTGTAACGTCAGAATTGTCAATACCAAGATACGCATTGCCGCTTGTAATAAACAGTCCCGAGAGGGTGTTGAATTGCCCCATTGCGCCAGATATATTAGTAGCTGAGATGTTGTCTAAAGTTGAGCCGTCGCCGTAGTAGGCAGAGGCGGATATGTTCGCTGATGCGGACAAAGGACCATTGACATAGACAGAGCCAGTGAACTGATGTGTGTCGTCGGCAGTATCGCCGAAGATGGTATCGCCACTTGCGGAAATGTTTGTTACTGTCTTGTCGATAACATTGACGTTATATTGATTAGCCGTAAGGGTTCCTGATATCTCGACACTACCAGTTATTGCCAATAAACTAGATGCGGTATGATATACGAAGTTCGACGAGCCAGAGACGGATGTATTTCCGCCTGAGTCTGCTACTCTGTATTGAATTGAGCCTGTAGGTCCACTCGACGACAAGACTGCCTCTGAATCAATATATGCCCATGAAAATTCTGCCATTTATTGTCTCCGACTTAAAGTGTGTTGACGCCGAGGAAGATTGATGCTGTTCCGCCTGAACCCCATGAATAACATTCGACATGAACTCGCTCGATGCCCTTTATTGGGATAATGTTATATATCTTAGTGTTATTCGCAACAGTTAATGTCACTGGATTATTTCCACCATCGGCAGGGTCAATAACATTTATCACTGCCCATTCTCCAGAAAACGAGTGATATCCCCAAATACGAAGAGATAATGATGAGCCGCCGCTGACGTAGCCTATCGCAACGTGAAGGTTTTCCTGAAGCCCGTAGTTTGCGTACCCGTCTGTCGCAACAGATGGCGCTGAGTTGGCTGCGGTGAGGGAATAAGCGGCTGTGCCTCCATCTCCGACGTCTGCTATGTTGATAATGTTTCTTGTGCGTCCGCCTGATTGATAATTTTGCATATTTGGTAAACTCCTATCGTTTCATATAAATAGTTACGATTCTCTCTTATTCTCTCGCTTCTTTCTATTTTTCTCCAACTCACGCTTGATTCTGATGTTTTTTTCGTGGCGGATCTTTGATGGTTTCTCAAAATACCTTCTGTCTCGGAGTTCTTTTATGATTCCTTGTTTCTTTGTCTTTCGTATGAATCTCTTGATTAGTTTCTCAACGGCTTCATCTTTACCCTTAGACTTAACGGTAAGTCTTGTAACTCTTTTGCTCATTTCTATGTCTTCTTATTTGTTATGGCGATGCCAAGTTTTGTTGGCACCTCCGAATAGATTGCTGATATCAACGCCAGCGTCGTTAGGTGCGACTCCTCCGAGCGGATCACCTTGCTTTGCTTCTGCGGGTGCTGGGGCGGCAGTTGTTCCTTCGAATAAGTCAACACCTCCGTATGCGCCCTTGCCTACTGCTTCGCTCATCTTCTTTCTTGTTTGCGCTGCCTGTTCCATCGCCTTGATTTTGGCGACTTGCTGCTGGCGGGCTATTTCGGCGTCGTTTTGTTGTTGTGGGGCAGTCTGCCTTGGAGCGGTTGCGCTCTCGGTAATGACTTGCCCTCCGAGTCCTTGGACTACTTCGGATACTAGTCCTGAAAGTATTCCGTCCTCAAACATTATCTCTTTTACGCACTCCTTTATTAGTGGGCGTAAAACTGTCTTTAGTTCTGATTTCTTCACTTATCCCTCAATACGTCATTCAACGCTCGGTTTATTCTATCTGCTTTGGTTATGATGTTAGGCTCTTTACCTTCTTTCATCATAAACGCTCCTGTCGTAGATGGCTCTGAAACCATATCGTAGCATACAAGGTTGAAGTCGTCTTCAACGATGGTGCCTTGGGCGTTCTCTGTTACTGAACCCATTCCTCTTGACGAGATGCCGAGAGTTACGCCTGACTCAACTAGTGAGCGGAGTATCTTTCCAGATGGGGTGTTTAGTATCTGTATCTTGCCCATAACATCGTTGCCTTGCCACCAAGCCTCTGTTACAAGGTGAGATGCGTTGGCAAGATTGATGACTGCTTGATCAGGATGATCAAGTTCGCCAAGTGCTCTGCGCTCTTTGATGAGCTTCTGATAGTTGCCCATCTCCCGCTCTAAGATGCGACGGGGGTATATTCTGCCGTTTCCGTTTTGGGCGTCCGCTCTCTGCATTACGCCTGTTAGGAACATTGCTCCATCTTCACGGACTTGGCGTTTCTCGTCTTCGGTTAGGAAGTCTTGGCAGACTCCACCTTCGCAAAGAGAGAAGTATTCTGTTATTAGTAGTTTATCACTCATTTTATCTTCCTATGCTGGCGCTACCAGCGTGAGTCAACTGCCTTTGCAGCATCGCCTTACTGGTTGTAGCATCCATCTATCTGTCCAATTATTCATTTGTTCTTACCTATTTGTATTCCGTCGTCTGAAATCATTTTATCCAGAACATAAGATGTCCCAGATGATAATGAACTCAATATCAACAGGTTGGCGATATTATAATCAAATGTAAATAGTTCTGTGAAAGCGTTTATGCCGAACAAAAACGCTCCAACCCAAGTGCCCAAACACATTGAACATTGGAATAGTTCTCCTAGTTTGCCTTTGGTTGGACGGATGGAGTCAAATATTGTGCCGTAGGCAAGAATCTGTGTCAAGCCAAACGAGGCAAGAACGAAGTAGATGAGTTCCACATTAGTTCCGATTCATTATGCTCATGCCGTATGGACCTCGTATCCAACCTGGACGGATGGAGCCCTTGACTGGCTCTTGAGGGACTTCACCTAGTTCGGTTGAGTCGCTGCTCTCTGGTTCTGTTAGATAATCATCTACTGCTCTCTCGAACTCTTCGATGTGTTCGAAGTATGGCTTCTCTTCGATAATGAACTTGTTGATGCCGTGGAGAGCAACCTGAACCATATCGTAGTCTTCGTTTAGGAACATCTGTGCTTCCATTGAGCCGTAGACATAACCGCCTCGGATACTTTCTGGTTCAACGATACCTTCTGTTCTTAGTAGTCTGAATAGTCTATCTTGGGTGTCGTAGACTTCTTCGCTTGACTTATCTTTTGAGAGTGCTAATATTTTCTTACTCTCGGGATAAATAACGATGTCTACATCTGGATGATCGAAGACTACTAGCTGATTTCCCAGTGTCTTGCGAACATTTAGGCTGATGTCTTCTTTTATCCCTAACTTTGGAGGCGACT
>Ga0208790_1000292_pt1 | contig 25738 bp, 15 predicted proteins | sample 10_taG_FD_184083 | JGI IMG/M metagenome (GOLD analysis project Ga0208790, IMG submission 184083) | Marine viral communities from the Subarctic Pacific Ocean - 10_ETSP_OMZ_AT15264 metaG (SPAdes) (version 2) | ecosystem: Environmental > Aquatic > Marine > Oceanic | place: Pacific Ocean | collected... | reverse complement strand
AGGTTTAACTCCTTTTGTTCGCTTAGCTTGTCTCTTTTTATCTTCTTTATTTTGTTTATTATCTCTAGCTAGTATTATTTTAGTGCCCTGAATCTCTTTTAATTGGCTTGTTACAACTTTAGCAGCAGCTGTATGATTGTCTTTAGCTGTTCTAATTACAGATGATGTTCCAGCCGTATCTAAATCATTAAACATATCAATATCTAAAGGTAAATGTAATACATGATTATAACCTTTATCATCACTTGTATTAAATATTGTTTCTAATAATTGAGTAGTAATAGGAGCTTTACCTTGTCCTTTTACAGGGAATGATAATAAACTCTTAGATGAAACTATTCTTATTTTTTTACCGTTTCTTTTAATTCTTTTTTCTACTCTAAATAAAGAATTACTTTGAGCTAATTTATTCATAGCGCGCTGTGCAGGGCCTGCTCCTTGAGTATCGTTATCAATACTACCGTCTGGATTAGTAGAAACTTCAGTCCATTTTTGCTCTCTTATAATATCTCGCTGAGCTATTAACTCATCCATTATTTTAATATTACCTATATTTAAAGCAATATCTTTAGCTAAACTATCAGCCCCTTTAATAAATTGTACAAAACCTTTAGTACCTAACTTAAGTTGAGTTTTTGATAAAGATTCTATCTTTGCAGCTGCTTTAGCAAAAGTATCTATAGGTTTAAAATAATTTTTAACATCATCTCTTATATTTCTAGATAAACGTCTAGGAGTTAATGCTATATATTGTGTTTTAGTTTCATTAGCTACGCCTTGAATTACTAAATAAGGTCTACCAGATCTAATAGTAAACCCTTCAGGTATATTTAAATCTGCTATATCTTTTTTCTTAAATATTTTAACTCTTGAATTTCTAATAGCTTTGATCTGTGCCTCAGTTATTGGCTGGCTTTCAGTATAAAACTGATCAATAAACATTTGTAAAATATTATTAATAAGTTTCTTATTACTTCGCAAAAAATTAGAAGCAGCTGGCTGATTTGCTGTAAACGCAGCACCTTCACGAGACCCATATATATAACTTAAACGTCTAGCTCCTCCAGTAGGTATTGTAATTCCAGTTAATAAATTAGATCTTCCAACTGCATTGTTTGTATCAGACACTAAACTCTTATCTCCTGGTATTCCTAATTCACCTAAAGGAATAGAAACTCCTTTATCTAATGCATTCTTTAAAGATTGTTTCTCTTTCTTCTTTAGGAAATTCATTTTATCTATTTCAGCGTGATCTCCTATTACTGCTATTCTTCTATAAACTCTTTTATTATTATATTCAAAATTTGTAGTTCCTTCTCTAAGCTCTTCTCTAGCTTCTTGTAATACTACAATACCAGATATAATCTTTCCGTCTCTAGCTACAGCTCTGCCTTTTACAAAAACTATAGGGCTATTACTTTGTATAGGCAATACATATTGTTTTTTTATAGTAGTACCACTTAAAGCATCATATTCAGGATAATATAATACATGTTTATCAGAAACATCTATATCTTCATAAAATGATTTTGTATTATTCTCTGTATAAGATGCTTTGTCTTCTTTTGAATCATATCCTTCTTCTGATATTTCATCTTTGTTTAATTCTTCACCTTCTGTAATTTCAGGATATACTTTATCTTCAGGTTCTGCAGTACGTTCTTGAAGCTCTGCATCTTCTTCCGTGGGAACATCCTCTATAAATTCATCTTCTCCTACTTCTTCTTCTACCACTTCTTCTTCTTTTCCACTTGAATGCATAGCGTCTCGTTCATCTAACTCCTCGAAAGATTCTAATAGTTTAGAATTCTGTTCTACTTCATTTGTAAATTCTGTACGTCTAGCAGCAAATTCTTTACTTAATCCTTCTTGAACAGCGTCTAATTGTGGATCAATTGTATTTTTTAAACTAAGATTAGCAGCTACTATTAAACTTTGAGCTCTTGAAGTTGCTGCATATATAGCTATATTAAAGTTTTCAGGACTCATATCCTGTTGTGCTATATCCATGTATACCTCATCGATAGTTTCTCCCTGAGCATCAATAAAGGACATAACTTCTACATTCTGCAACTTATTTGCTTTTACAAAATCTTTATATTCATCTTTTCTTTCTGGATTAGTTATAATAACACGACGTCCTTCTTCTGGAAGAGGAGATTGTAACTTAAGTAATATCTTATCTTTAAAGTTCCCTGATACACCATATACACCTGAAGCATTAGGCATCCACGGATTTGCTTTATTTAGTTTTACTGTTAAAGTAGTGCCAGATAAATCTTCTTTTCTTCGTCTGAAAATATCTTGAAAATTTGCTATAGCTGGGTTATCACTTCTATATATACTAGTTACAGGAGTAATTAATGTATGCATTTCAGAAAAAGTACCATAACTGCCTAGTACATCATCTTTTGATAATTGCGCTTCATCTCCTAGCATTAATACTTTTAAAGCAGGTTGCTTATTTTGATGTTTAAGAGCATTTATTTGTCTAACTTTCTTTTCTAATGCTGTATATTGATTATCATCTAATGCAGGCGCTTCATCAATAATTATAACTTCTAACTCTTCAGCTATAGCTTCATCTAGTTCTATAAAATCATTAAGATTATTAGGCGCTGTATCTTTTTTAACGAGGTTTAAAGCATTATTTATTGTAGCAGATGATGTTATACTATGCCCAAATGCAAATATATTTCTATTAGGTATTCCTGATGTTTGTATTGCCCATGGTAATACTACTTTACTCTTTCCAGTACCGGCAGATCCTTGTAAGAATGCTGTAGATCCTCCTAAAGTTAAATCTTCTTTATTATTTATATCAGATCTTAAGAATACAGACAGTTCTCTAATCGATTGTAATTGTTGTTTAGTAGGTATAAATTCTGCTGTATTATTCTTTACTATATATCTTTCATTTTCTAATTGATCAGTAACATTAATATCAGAATCAAGTATATTTAATTGTTTCTCTGCTCTTAAATGATTTATATGATGCTCTAATATTTCACCTAATACTTGAGAAGACACCTCATGCTTTGTTCTATCTTCTACTAATATATCCTCTAATACTTTATGAGGACTTAAATGATCTACGTATTTCCATAATGCTGAGTCCCTATTATTAAAATCTAAGCCATTATTTATTGTGGAAATTTGATGTAAAATATTCTTAAGTCCTACTTTAGGATTATCTGTATAATAACTAGTACTTACTTTATCTTTTCCTATATTATCGTTAATATTATCAACAACTGCTTTACTCTGCGCTTCAGATATTTTCTTTAAACTTTTCCTTAATTTAGTCTTTACTTTAGATTGCTCAGATAATGCATTCTTTAATAATCCTTGAAGAACTAAAGTTGTTGCAACTGTATCTGTATTAAGCTCTAAAGAATTTTTTAATATATTTAATGCAGGTTGTCCTACAGCCTCTATTACTAACTTTCCTATATTTTCAAATACTCCTCCTTCATCAAGAGTAAAGTCAAGCGTTAACCCTAATGATGTCATAGTATCCTCAAACATTCTTTGCTCTACTTCATACTGTTCTTGAGTTCTATCTGCAGCATTAGCTTGAACGATTTTTACTACATTCTCTGCTCTGCCTAAAGAAAGAGTTAACGCATCAAGTATATCAGTAAAGTAATCTTTTCTTTCTTCAGAGGCCTCAACTATTCTTCTTTTAAAAATAGCTACTCTTTCTCTTATTTGCTCATAGATTCTTTCTGCATTTTCAACGTCTGCAAAATTATCAACATTTTTTACTTGGTCTTCGAGATATTCTAATCCTTGAGATGCATCTAAAGCAGCTTCTTTTAATATAGCATCATCATTAATTTCTTCAAACTCGCTATCTTTTAATATAAATGCATCTGGATCTTCTTCTAAACGTTTAATATATTTCTCAGCTAAATTGGCATCTTCAGTTAATGCCGCTTCTTCAGCTTCTGCTGTAGCTATTTCTTCAGTTAATAGATTAATAGCTTTATCTACTTTTGCTCTTTCAACTAGATTTTGTAAAGTAGCTTCTTGTTCTTCATCTATTGTACCATCTTCTTCAAACTTTCTTAATTGTATTAAAGTTTCATTTTCCTCAGCAGTTAAAGGCTTATGAATAAGATGAGTTTGAGTTTCAGAATCAAAAGATTCTTGATATTCATTTAATGTTTTCTTAAGTTTTTTAATATGACTTCTAGTACTTCCTCTCTTATTTATTACGTCTCTAACTAGGCCACCTATCTCCTCAAGAGTATGTTCATCTAACTTAGTATTATTATCTAATATAGTAGGTAACATTTTACTTAATCCTTCTGCACCATACTTTTCTATATGTTGAATAACACTTCCTAAACCATGCATTAAAGCAGCTCTTTTTGTAGCTTTCTTTAAACGGCCCTCTTTTAATGCATTATATTCAAAGCCTTGCTCATATATAAGTTTATTCTCTTCTATTATTAAATCAGCCAAAGTAATTTTATCTGCAGCTGTTAGATCTTTTTTCTCCATTATCTCCTTCTGCGCAATCTTTATTCTTCCCAATTCTTTTAATGCAGATATATTCCACATAGCACCCTGAAACCAAGTCTTCTCTTCAGTAGCTATATCTTCATTTTCCTTTGAAGCTCTTTCTGTATCTTTGGAAGTCTCAAGAAGTTCTAGATCATAAGGAGTTACATCTTTACCCCTTACAGACATTTTAGCTTTGATTCTTTCTTTTTGCTCAGATGATACTCCTTCTGAGGTCATCTTATCCTCAAGTTCTTTTACTCTCTTTTTAGTAGTATTAGGATTTTCAAGTTCTGCTTTTTCTTCTGGAGTTAAAGAGGTTGTAAATAAATCCAATGATTCATCTTTTCCTTCTCTATAAGATTCTTGTAATTCTTTTAATTCTTTAGTTCTTTTATTATTATTAATTACATCTAAAGCATTCTCAAATACCTTCTTCTTATCTTGCTCGCTATATGGAGTACGCCCTCCTATTCTTCCTAAATCATATTCTATACCAAAAAAAGATATTCCTAAAGGAGATTTTTTATCAAATACATCATTATATATCTTCTCAGCTTGTTGTACTTCATGTATAGCATCAATAGCTTCTTGCCTACTCATTAACGCTTCTTGCCCAGTACCTAGTTTTCTACCCATACGATAGATAGCATCATATAATTCTGAACTTCTACCACTATCAAAATATTTATAAAGTAATTCTTTCTTTTCTTCAAATAATCTTTTTCTATTTATTTGATCGCCTCCTTCTCCTAGTAAGGACATTGCATTTCTTAATTCTACTCCTGATCTAAGACCTCCCCAATTAGAAACAGCTCTTCCTCCTCCTGTCATCATAGTAGCCATATCTCTACCCGATTGTACAGCCTGTTTAAATGCCACACTGTTATACATATCAGGATCTGAGTTACGTAAGCCTGACATATTCATACCATAATCAACTGCATCAGTTGCTGTATTCTTTGCAGCATTCCAGTAGTTATTTAACCAAGAACCTGAACGTTCCTGTCCCTCACCTCCTAAATAATCTTGAGACCATGCGAACTGTAAACCCTCTTCCATACCCTCTAATTCTCTAGATATACCTACAGCTGTACTAAACTTAGCTGCATTGATCATTGCTCTTGGGACCAATCTAGAAGTTATCTCTTTAGCTGCAATATTTCTAAAAGTATTTCCTGTAAATGATTTAGATAATCCTGGAATACTCATAAATGTTAATGCGAATTGCATTATATCTGATGCTCCTAACATCATATTATTTTGGAATAAAGCGTCTAAACCTTCTCCTGCAACAATAGCTAGTTTATTTTTCTCAGATTTAGTTAACTCTCTATCTACTCCTTTCTTTTTTAAGTCTTCTTTCCACGCTTGTTCTAACATATCAACTTTTTGCCAATATGCATCACCAGCTTCCATCTTAGATTCTAAATTTCTACTCCACCAATTACCTGCAGCTATAGTACCAAGTTGTGTTAAAACAGAGACAGTTCTTAAATAAGGATTTTTACTACCTCTTACTAGTTTATCAGCTATCTTATTCTCATATCTTTTAACAAGTGCAGGACCAATTAATGCTCCTAATTGTCCCTCAAATGTAGATATAGAACCAGCTAAATCTTCAGCTGCTTTATATTGAAAGTATTCATCTCCTGTCCAATTATCAGATAGTCCTGTCATTTTACTAAATATAGGAATAGAACTTAAAGCTGTTGCTCCTTTATCTTTTTCAATCTGTGCTCTTATCTCATAATCTTTTTCAACTTCTCCTCCTCCATACACCGGTAAAGGTATTCCTTGTTGATACCATTTATCACCTCTCCCAAATATAGCTGATGTTATACCAGAGCCTATACTACCAAACCCGCCACTTTTTATTTCCTCTTCTCTATATGCGAGATCTTTATGTAAAGCTTCTTTCTTTTCTAATAAACTTTGATATGTTTCTTGAGGGCTTACTATAGATTTATCAAGATCATCTCTATTTAATAGACCTGATTTTTCTGCACGTTCTATTGCTCGTAAATAATCATCTTCAGTTAAAGCATCAGATAATCCACCCATAACAGTGTTAATTAATTGATCTACTAGATTCTCCTGATCTTTATTTCCTCTTAAATGCCCTTCTTCTATTTGTCGTAATATTTCACTGTGATCAACTTTACTAAGTAATCCCTCTGCATAGAAAGCATCATTTCTATCTTTAGCTTCCTCATACTCAGCTAGTTGCATACGTATTTTTGCTAGATCATGTTCAACAGTTGATTTAGCCATAGGACGCATATGGTTAAACAAAGTGTTCCATACGTTCTTCCTATCACTTTGCCATACAGTTTTATATAATTCAGGATTTGTTCCAGGAGTTAAGTACCCCTCAGCTTGCATAGCCTCTTCAAAGATTCTAGGATCTTGAGATATCTTTAAAGCTTCAGCACTTTCTGCTGCTATCTGCCCTATTGATCCTCTATTACTAAGTTTCGGATTTCTTGCAGCCCTTAAATTACGTATAGATTCAAGTACTGGTAAACTACTACTTTCTCTATCTAAATAATCTAAAACAGAAGTAGACGGGCTGCCTCCTTCTGGTAAATTATTTTCATCTAAGCCGCCTGTTTGATATTCCTTTTTCGCCATTATGCAAAAATACTAATTATTTTTTTATTGACCTGCTCCTTGAATAATATAGTTATCTATTAACTTTAGTTGTTCATCTAACTTCTTTCCTATATTTAATTTACTAGTATCTCCTTCTTTTATTGCCTCTTCAATAGCTATTTCTAATCCTTCTAAATACATATTATAAATACCAGGTGCGCTAGGAGTATTACCATAAATCGTAAAAGTGTGTTTTTTTAAGTCCTCAGCTGTCTCTTTATAAAGTTTTTTAAGCTCTAATTTATTACTTGCCACTGATTTACCTATTACTATATTAAAGGCAGGTCTACGAGATGTTAAAATAGCGGTTGATTTTACAATATTATTTCTAGTCTCGTGTAAAGGTACATCATACTTACCTATAGAACTTTCACTATGTTGTACAGAATATCCTGCATCACCTCTATCATTATTAAATGCAAATTGATGTTTTGTAGGGATCGTCCAATAATCAGTACCGTCAATAGTTGTCTTAGTAAATAATTTTTTACCGTCAAGTTTCAAATCATCTATATCATCAAAACTAAAAAAAGCACCTACATCACCTTTACCTGTTTGGTTAGCAATTCTATTCATTTGCTCTTCATTAAGATACATTAATCCATCTGATTGAAAATCTGTTCCTATTGTTCTGAAGTTAGTTCCTCCTGAAGCAGTACTCAATACAAAAGAGCCATTAACCTTAGCGTCAAGTATAGCTCCCATAGCATCTAATTTTTCTTGTCCTATTACTTCTCCTACACCTTTACTAAGGCCATATAACTGATCTGCTTGTGCTTGATCCCAACCATCTCCCATATAACCTAAATCCTGTGCTATTTTTAATGCCTGCTCTCTCTTATTTCCTTCTAATGATGATTTAAAACTTAATAGAGGTGTTATCATTGCAAGAGCGTCTTCTTCAGTGCTTACTAATTTTGTAGATAGTAATCCGCTAGTCACATTTCTTAATTGATCATCAGTAAACTGTTTAGCATAATCAAGAACTAATCCGCTAGAATTAGTTATCTTAATAGATCCAGCTACATCACCATCAGGAGCATCTACATATCCTCTCCATAAATTATATCCAATATCATCTCCTTGAGAACTTAATAAATGCACAGACATAGGATCAGTAGTAAAAGGATCTACCCCTCCTCCAGAAGGACCTGATGGAGTTAAATCTTTCATTCCAGATATAGTACGAGTTATACCTTCTTGCTTCATTGCTACATTTGTCATTCTACGTATGATATCTTGTTTAGCTGCTTCAGGAGTCATACCTTCTATTTGTGTAAGTCTTCTAAAATCCTGATCTCCTACCTTATCACCTATATAAGCTTCATATAAATTATTAACTATTCTTTCTATCTTATTTTTACCAACTCCTTTTGAATTTCCATATTGATAGAAACTACCTATTACATTACCCCATGTTCTACCATCTGGAGCTATACCTTCAGTTAATCCGCTCATATAAGTATAATAATCTTCTTTTTGTTCCATCGCTTCCTTATAACTATTTACAACAGGATTACCTTCTTCATCTGTTGTTACAGTTGTAAAGGAAGATCTTAAATCTTTATTAAAATCTAATATACCACTAGGACCAAATTGCTCTATTAATGCTTCTTCTTTTTGATATTGTTCAGCATTTTTTCTAGCTTGTGTTACAGTTTTATCAGTACTAATATAGTCCACGGCATTCTGAACTGCCATCTCTGCATCTTCAAAATTACCTATAGCAATTATATCTTCAAAGGTTTGATTGATAGTACCAGAGAATTGATCTCTAAGCCCCGCTTGCTCATCTCCAGGCATAAGGTCCATTTGAGCCATAACTCTCTTAGAAAGGTTGTAAGCGTCCTTATTTTGATCGTAGGTCTTTCTATAAATAGCAGCAGCCTGTTTAAAAGTTTCAACTCCTGGATCTACAAATGTAGACTGCACAGGAGTTAATTGATTTGTTAAGTCGTATTTTCCCATAGTTTTATGCGTTTTTCTTATCCTTTTCTAAAGCTTTATAATTAGTGCTAAGTTCTGCTCCCTGTTCTTTAGTTATTACGTTCCAATTAATCATATTATCTATTATATCATCAAACTTTCTATCATCTAAACCTGACCTACCTGCTATTGCGTCACCAATTACTTGCATTTGCTGTTCAGCTGAGTTAAGAAGTTTAACATCTTTAATTTTAGTTAATACTGCATCTCTCATATTTTGAGAAATAGCTATAGAATTTTTATACATACTAGCTAAAGTATCATTATTCTCAATTTGATCTTTTCTGTCGTTAGTAATATTGTATTCTGAAACTGCTCTACGTTCTTCTATATTAGCTTTCTTAGCAATATTCATTTCTTGCTTTTGTAATTCAGCTTCAGTTTTAGCTATCTTTTCTTGAGCCTCAGCCCCTGATGTAAGTAATGCTCTAGTTTCAGCTGTTGATCTACCTTCTTGTTGACTACGCTGTACTGCAGCTGTAGCTAATTCTTTAGCGTTCTTTTTAGCTTCACTTAAATCTACAAGTTCTGGATTATAAGTTTGTGGTTGTAAATGTTGAGAGTCAACTCTAAGTTCTCCTATTTTTTTATTAGCTCTATTAGCATCTCTATAAGATTTCGCTATTGTTAATCCTTCTATTATACCTAATATATCACGTTGATTCACTCCTAGTTTTTGCCACCATTTTTTCTTAGCATCTATATCTCCTTCTTCAATTATTTTCTTTTCTTCAGGCACTTCTTCCTCATCTCCCCAATCTTTAGCGTTATACTCTTCTTCAGTTAGCCATTTTTGATTATCTTCATCCCACGCATAATTTTTATTATCCCATCCTTCATCTCCTTGCCAAGTATCTCCAAACTCTGTATTTACAGCTCCAATCTTAGGTTCAAATCTTTTAGTTTCATTGTTATATACCATATCACCTGGATCTACACCATAACCTTTTGCTTCACGTGCTATATCTGCTTCTCTTTCTTTAAAAGCAGCGTCCGTTTCTTTACCATATTTAGCATCTACCCCATATTTAGGTAATGTATATCCTTGACTAACTAATTCGTTTTGTAAATCTTCTACATCTTGACCACTTTTCCAGTATCCTCTCCCAGAACCAGAGGTTGAAGGTGGGGGAGTAGATTGTTGATTAGGATTCCTTTGCATTGGTATATTTGGATATTGACTTGTTTGTGCTGCTGCTGCTTGTGGTTGTTGTGGAAATATGTATCTATTGGAAGGCGGTGTCCAATTTGCTGCTTGTACTGGGGGCGCCCAAATATTTGTGCCTGGTGTTTTTGTCCAACCTTCTCCTGGCGAAGTTCTAGAAACTACTTCTTGTGGTGGTGGCGTACTCCCAGTCATTTCTACAAAAGGAGTTCCAGATGAACCCATTATAACATTAGTTCCTCCATTAAAATATCGACTTAAGTTTTTTCTTTTCATTGTAATTATATTTTTATTCTACTCTTTCATATGATGTTGAATCCCCGTTATGATTTAATACTTTCCATGTTGTACCCTCCCAATCAAAAGTTCCACCTACAGGAGTAAATGGTATACTATCAGTAGTTCCTAAATCTTCAAGAGTATCAGCAGGAGTTTCAACTGGTATCATAGAATCTGGTTCAAAAGTAACAATTCCAGAAGTATCAACTTCACTAGGAGTTTCAATAGCAGATGTATCAGAAGTTGAAGTTAAATTAGAAACATTTTCAGGAGTCCATCGAAAGTCTTTTTGTGTATTTCCTTCAGGCCCTTCTCCTGTTATTGCATATTTACCAAATTGATATGCAGGTACAGCTACTGTAGCTTTTTTACCAACGTTTACTATGTTCTTACCAACATTCAACAATCTTTCTCCTCCAGTCCGTGGACCACCTGGAATAGTTTCAACCATAGGTGTAACTGTTGGAGTGCCTGTGTAATTCCCAGGTTTACCTGTAACTCCAGATACATTACCACCGGTCTTTACTATTGTTACTTTTCCAAAATTTGGGTTTTTTACTTTTTTCCCATCTACTATAATTGTTTTCTTATTATCTATAACTTTCTTTGTACCTTCTCTTGTTGTTTTAACTGCCTTATATGCTTTAGTAGTAGCTTGTTTAGTCGGGCCCATTCCTTTCCAACCTGATAAAGGATTAACCCAACTTTTTTTAAGAAGGTTAACACCTTTTTTAGTTCCTTCAACTAATGGTTTAGCAGTAAAAGGTAATAATCCAAATCCTGCATATAATGCAGCATCAGTATAATTACCTTCTTTAGCTTTTGAAATGGAATGTATAAAATCAGGAGCAGGATTCATAATAGCTGCAGCATCTAGTACTGCATCTTTCTCTTCCTTCCCTGGTTCATATCCAAACAGTTCCATCCAAAAGTCTTTTTCTTGTCTTAAACCTTTTGCATCTATAAATTTTCCTACTTTAGATTTTTCAAACTTGTCCCATCCACCATTTTCTAACCTATAACCTGACTTTCTACGCCTTGATCTATCAAAAGTTCTATCTTGTATACTAGGTATACCTCCCATAAAATATTTTTTCATACCGCCGTCTTCTACAGTATAAGGATTATCACCAAGATTTCCAGTCTCATTCCAATAATCATTATCAGGATGTCCAATTAAATTGTCTTTTATAAAACTTTCATTTTCTAGTCCTTTCCATGGCGTTTGCCAACCCCATAAGTTACCAGTTCTTATAAAGTCTTTTGCATTTACAAACTTTCCAGCGGCTGGCCATATCCTACTTACAGCTTTTCCAGCTCCTTCATGTGCTGTACCTTCAACTTTAGCAAACTCTGATTTTCTTCCATCTCCTATATATTCAGATAAAGAATGTCCTGTAAATGCTTCTGATACATTTCCTGTAAAAACATCTGCAAGAGTGCCTCCCAAATCGAATTTTTTTATTCCACCATCTTCTGCTGTATATCCAGATCTTCTATCAATAGCTACATCAAGTCCTTGTTGAACCCTAGCATCCTCGAATTGATTCATTCCTCCTCCTGGACGTCCTCCCATAAAGTATTTCTTCATTCCACCATCTTCTACAGCTTCTAAAGCTCCATAACCCCATCTATTAGTTTCTCCTAAAGCTCCTCTTCCAGATTCTCCTAAAGCTCCTCTAGAACTATATCCTAAAGCTCCTCTACTAGAGTCCCCCATATGTTCTATAGCTCCTCCACCTTCACTAATAGCTCCTCTATTAATATTAATTTTTTTTGCAGCTGAAAGTGCGCCCATACTCCAACCACCATTAGCTGCTATATCTTCTGGATGTCCTTCAGGATTAGCTCTTTCATTCATAACTGCATATGCTTGTTTTCTTCTTTGAGATAACACTCCTCCATTAGCTGCTTTCTCTGCTAAGTATTGTTGAGCAATACCATTTTTACTTGACATATAAAACTCTTGAGGATTACCACCATCATCATATATAGTAGTAATAACTTCTCCTGGTTTAGGATTTCCAGAAGAATCAAATCCACCACCTTCAAGTTCAGTTTCTGAGTCTCTCAGTACTCCACCTTGAGAATGACGTGCTCCGTATACTACTTGATCGCCTCCTCCAGCATTTTGAATATATCCTCCATCTGCAGCTTTATCTCTACCTCCACTATTAGTAGTAGATCGTACAATAGTTTCTTCTCTAGCAGCTTTTTCTCTAGCAGCATTTTCTGCTGCTTTTCGTGCGGCTTCTGCTGCTCTTGCTCTTGCTCGCGCACCTCCATCCGGATACCTAGTAGGTTTGTTTAATGCTTGTCTTAATCTTTCCTTAAAATTCATAATATTTATTTTATAACTGGATTACGTACTAAATCTAACTCCTTAATTTTACCTTTAGGAAGTACTTCTAGACAACTATCGCATCCACTTTTATATCTACTTTTAGTCCACCATTTTTTAAGAGATCGTTGTGGATTCTGTCTAGCTGCTGCTGCTGCTGCTAAAGCTGCTTTTTGTATTGCTAATGTTAATGCCATAATATTTTTTTTATATATATTTACTGTAACCTCCTAATTCACCTCTGCCAAATCCAGATCTCTTACCTGTCTGATGATACCCATATCCTACATACTGTTTAGCTTTATTATAATCCTCATCCCATTTTTTATCTACTGTATCTATACCTTGTTTTCTTCTTGCTTCTAATCTTTTTTGTTCTTTTTTTAATTTATTACGTTGTGCCCATTGAGATCCTATATCATATAATTGCATAGCTGCTCCTACCCAGTCATATGTAACTATATCTAAAGCTAAACTTCCTATATCAGTTGCAACTTCTCCAGCTGTATATGTAGAAGGATCTTTATCATCACTTAAATAATGTAAACCTATATCTGCTGCTGCTGTCCAAAGTCCTCCTTGAACTGGAGCTTTTGCTACTGTTCCAGCTGCTGCTGTCCCTGCTGCCTCTGCTCCTTCTGAAACAGCTGTTTCAGCAACCTCTCCTCCTACTGTTTCAACAACCTCTCCTCCTACTGTTTCAGCAATTTCTCCCCCTGCTTGTTCTAAAGCTTTTTGTCCTGCCTGTCCATATCCCATTAATTTACCTGCATTATCATAAACAGGTTTTCCCATTCCCATTGGATTTATCTTTGTAGCTACCTCTCCTGGCATACTACCTGTTGCACCACTTATAGTTGCTGCTCCTTGACTTGTTGCTTGTGTTGCTGTTGTTCCTGCTGCTGCAGTTGTTCCTGCTGTTGTTCCTGATGTAGCTAATGGAGTACCTGCTGACCAACTCCTTTCTACTAGAGATGGCATTGAAGCTGCTGGAACAACTGCTCCAGACGCATTTATTGCTAATTCTTCATGAGGTAATCCTTGAGATTCTCTGTATCTATACTCAGCATCTAGTAAACTTTGATCAGTAGCGGTCTGTCCTATACCACCAGGATCTCCAGGTGTTGTTTGAGTTGGGTCATATCCTCCTGCTAAATCTCGCCCTCCTTGTACATCTATTGTTCCGGCATCAAGTCCAAATTGCTTTGTTATATAGTCATTAAGCTGTTTATTATATGTAGTTCCAGATTTACCTTTTTTAGCTAATAATGATTGTGTTATATTTTTGTATAATGCTTGTTTTTTCCTATTTTCACCTGCTTGTAAATGAGCATCTGTTATACCAGCTTGATAATTTTCATTTAATGCATTTGTATTTGCAAGATATTGTTCATTAGCCAATTTAGTATAATACTGATTTTTATCTTTATTTAATTGTAGCTCATTTTGTATATTAGTTTGTAATATATTATCTCTATAAGAATAATCTATACCATAACCTCCTGTGGCATATTTTTTAGGTTTTTTATAATTTGTTTTATATTTCATTATCTTGTGGTTTTACGTTTATTAGTAGAAGCATGATGCAAAGTTACTAAATTTTTTACATTTGAACCTAGTGCTCCCCCTGTAAGTTGATAAGGTGGACTAGAAATTAATCTAACTGCCATCCATTTATCTACCATTTTACGTCTTTGATTCCAAGTTTTAGGTAGAGGAGCACTATAAGCGGTATTATTTATAGAGATATCTGCTGTTGAATAATCTGATACTAATATAGGAGTATTCATTGGAGCATCTAAAACTTGACCCGGAGTAACAGGTGCTTCATCTCTATCATCTCTAAATCCTTTTGCATACCATGTACGCTCTCTTCTTCTAACTGATGCTGTTGACCATAGAAAATTATTCTGTCCTTCAGGTTCAATTAAAGATATTTCTTCACTTAATTGTCTACTATTATATACATAATATTTATGAAATCCTGAATCTTGTAAAGGATGTCTAGCTCCTGAATCTAAATCTGCAGGAACCTCTACATCTATTGTATATTCAATATTATAAAATAATTTGTTATCTGTTGGGCTTGAATTATCAATATATTCAAATACTATATCATATCCAACACCATAATAATCCCCTATATTATATTTTGCAGTCAAACTATTTTTTCCTGTAGCAAAATTATGTACCCAAATAGTTTGTTGTCCTGGAGGTAAAGAATATAATTTATTAGTAGTATAAAAATACATTCTAGGCCAAAAATCATGAATAGATCCCCATACTTTTAATGCAGGATAATATGATACAGTCCAACTACGATCATAAAAATAAGTATTATCTTCAAAACTTATAAGAGTTTGAATACCTCCACTTCCTTCTATTTGATAAGCTCTATGTTCATCATTCCAGGAAATATTCCCTCCACTACCTCCATTTGCAATCGAGGGAGTATTCCATCCTGTTATAAATGCTTGCTGAGGCATTTTATCTAACTTAGTTATAATATATCTTGAATATTCTGGATCAAAACTAGCTATAATACCTATATTCAAAGTAGGTAAATCTATATTATAAGGTAAGTCATATGCTTGTAATGCCCAAGTAGTTAATCTTTTTGCAAAGAAGAAGCGCATACCATAAGATGATATCTCTTCTAATTTATCAGATAGCAGAAATATTTTTCCTGTTTTCTTATCTACTGATAAATGACCAAATCTAGAAGTACATATACTCCATTGAGATAATGTACCAGCATATCCTCTCTCAGTATATAATATCTCATTAGGATCTTTTTCAAATAAATCTCCATCTCCTAAAGCAATTTCTGATATATCTCCTATACCTCCACCTGTACTAAGAGATTCTTTACCTTTCGTTTTCATTAGAGTTCTTTCTAATTGAGGTAATAGTACATTATCATATATTGCTAAATTCCATAACTCTCCTCTATTTCTAGGTAAATCTCTATATTGTCCAGGAAGATATGATCTAAAGTTATCTACTAATCCAGATTTATTATAACGAACACTCCTTATTATTCTTGTTGGAAAATCTGTTTGTTTTGAAGTTTTATTTAGATAATTAAATACAACAGTCGGATATAGATTCATTAAAGAGCCCATATCTTGATTATATGTAAATAATCTAGGACCAGAATTCCAATTAACAATATTAGGAGATTGTCTATGAACAGCTGGAAAAAAATCTTCATTTACATCATTACCAGTATATCTTTCTACTATATTTATTTTAGATTCTGTTATATATAATTGTTGACAAATATCCGTGGAAGTATCACTAGGCATCTCTCCAAATACACCATAAGCATAATGTGTCCATCTATCACTTTGCCATAGATATCCTTGATTTTGATTCGCTCCACCAGCAAAATCTAAATTCTCGCAATTACCAGTACCTGACTGCCAACAAGGACCATTATCACAACAGTTTGGAGGGCCATCAATCTGATTTCCTCCGGCACAATAGTTAGGACCTTCTAATGTATGAGTAGATTGCCCTTTAGATTTCATATGTCTAGTTTCACAATAATAACCTATAAAAGTATCTCCTCCAAAAATAACTGTTCCTGGATTATACATTAAACCAGTGACAGGTGGAATAACTAATGTAGTAATATCTTCTGTACATCCTGTATAAACAAGATCTGATTGCATATCAAAAGTATTATATACATTAGCAATATCTCTATGAATTCCTGCATAAGCTGTAGATTGTTTAGCCTCGTCTATATTACCATCAGCAACCCAATCATAAACTTGATTTGGTTGAAGACCTTGTAAAAAGTTTGCACTAGTACCAACAAAATCACAAGTATATGATGCATAATTAAAACAACTACACCATCCATCTTCCCAGTTTGCATTTGCTGTCGGAGCAAGGCCATACATAGTAGAATTACCTACATTCATATCTCTATAAGCCCAACTTCCTTGTCCATCCCACGCATCAAATTTATTAAAATACCAATGATGATGAAATCTATGATAACTTGGATAATTAGCACCCCAATTCTCTACATCACCCCGAATTCCTCCTGTCCCGCATGCTTGTGCAGATAGAAATGTCATATGAGCAAAACCCATATAATGATTCATCCACATAATAAAGTTATGAGTTAATATATTATTATGAGTTGAAAGATAAAAAGTCTGATCTCCTCCTGCATTACGAATATTACCAGCCATACTGCCAGATACTGCAACATTTACATCAGCATCAATTTTTCTCATAGTACCAGAACGTAAAGCTCTAAGAGTCTGACGTTCACCAATAGGAGCGCCTCCTGATTGAACTACAGGAACATCATATAATAGACCTGTAGTTTTAGCCGTACCATAATCTTCAGGAGGCATTAATACCCAATTAAAAAATGTACAGGATTTTGTTGAGTTACGAACAGAAGAACCTGTGTTATCTAATCTAATCCATGAAGATCCTAATAATTGAGAATTACCAGTTGTAAGTCTTCCTATATTTAAATGTCTTTGTATTTTTATAAAAGCAGCATTTGATGTATCAGGAGAATTAATGTGAGAATGTAACCCATTAAATGTAAAATGATTTGCAGCTGGAATATCTGTTAACCTCCTCTTTGTATTCCAACAAACATCAAATCCACCAATTGCATTATTATCACAACATCCTGGATTTCCTGTATTTCCCCATCTATCATCACCTACATTACTATATGGGGCATGCACAGCACTAAAAGGTGTACATACTACTTGTCCTCCTGTATTATTATCAAGTGCCATAAAAGGAACAGGAGTATTTGGATCTAGCATACCTGTACCCGTATAATCTAATCCCCCAGGTGGATTTTGTACTGCATATGTAACCCAGTTAGCCCAACAATTAGAACTAAATCCAGCTGCCTCAAATCCATTTTTAGGATGATTTAAAGTAGCTTGTGGGCAAGCGCCGGAATCTCCCCATCCAGGAGTTCCATGGCCAGCCCCCCATCTACCACATTCCGGAGGCCCATGATAACTAGGAGTAGCATTAAGTATTCCTGTATCTAAAACAGTTGTATTAGCTTCATCCCTTCTAGCATAATATATTTTATAAGCAATTACTTTACCTACTAATGAAGCAGGAATAGGTACATTCTTTACTCTAAATCCTAAAGGATTTACAACATTCCTAGCAGTATGGTTTCCAAAATTTTGTTTTCCCCATATATGTCCTCCTTCCCCTGCCACACTATTTTCACTATTATTAGCTGATGGAAAATGATGGTGCCTAACATTAGTATTCATTAAAGCAGTTTTATTTAAATTTGGAGTTCCATCTGCATTTAAAGGAATTCCATAATTTACTGGATCTGGAGGATAATACTCACTAGCATTTTCCCAATACCCCATACTATTTGGATCAATAGTAGCCCCATAAGTAGTTATTTTATATATTTCTATATCACTATTTGGCATAAGGGACCACTGCTCTGATGTAGGTCCTGTTCCCATATCACGTGCAGGTATAGCATTTGCAGCAGCACTAGCAAATGATAATTGAGCACTTCCTGGAGTAGCATGTTCAGATTCCAGAAATGGATTACCTGATACAGTATTTTGACCTGCATAAATAGATATATCTAAAGGTTCTCTCCCAGGTATATGATAAGCTACTGTCTCGTTACCATCAGCCATAATCCAAGTAATATAAAAAGCATAAGTTTCATCTCTTTGATATCCTTTATGAAAATATTGCTCATGTGCAGTTCTTTGAGCACCACTTTGATCAGGCCGCATATTTACTTGCTGCCACCCATTTATTCCCTGTATCCATGCATTACTTTGAAAGTTTGGATTACCATATACAGCTTCTATCTCTATATTATTAGCATACGGTTGATAATCTACATCTATTTTAGATTTAACTAAATTTCCCCAATAAAGAACATCATCTACTTGTGATACAGTTTTCGCTTTTACATAACTTTCTCTTGCAATTAAAATATTTGTTAATAATTCTGCCTCTGCTGTTTCATTACCTGTATATGATACATCCATACTTGTACTAATAGCCGCATCATAATCTATATCTTGAAGTTTAATACATTCTATTACTCCCCCTATCTTATAAACAATAACAGGTCTAATAAAACTATATCTAGGATCTAAATTACTTACAGTCCAAGTAATACCTTTTCCTGATGGAAAATCTGCAGGACATCCATCATAGGTCATCACAGACATATTATTTAAATTACCAGTATGATGTCCTGTAACAAATACACTTTGACCTACTTCAGCAACAGATCCACTTTCTGCATCATCAGTGATTTTAACCCAATTAGATATATTAACATAATTAGTTGGTGTTCCTTCATCATTAACTAATGCTACAGTTAATGCATACATTCCTGATCCTAATACACCTGATATTATAGTATTTAATATAGGAAAAGGAGCTGTAGATAATAATGGAAAGATATTCAAAGTTTCTATATCAAAAGCTACACCTGTAGTTGGAGGTGCATAGATTCTCATAAATCTCATAACTTCATTATCATCTGTCCAATATATAGATACTCGTCCTGTAGAATCAATCTTATACTCTCCTTGAATAGGATATTCTTGTCTAAAATTTAAAGGTTTTTCATTATTAGGTACTTGCGCATAATCATTATAAAGAGTAGTATAAGTATTGTCAACTGGATCAAATATACCAATCTCAGAAATTCCTGCATTAAGCCAATAAGTTTGACTACCACTGATATCTGGAAATACAGAGAATATTACAACCTTATCATCTTGTAATACTATTTTACCTACAGCCCTATATCCTGCTGTAGGTGCAACAACCGGCGGTGAAGGTAATGGATTATAAGCACCAAGTATCAGACTGCTCATTTCAGTCCCCCTCTCAAATTGTACAGCTCCTGAGTTAGGCTCTATAGCAATATTTTTAGCATATCTATAAGTTCCCTCTGGTTGATCTAAAGGGTCTGTATCTCTATGTAATCCTTTATTAAATTTACCCATATTATTCTAGTCTTCTACTTAATTGTTCTCTTGTATTTAAATCATTAAAATACTCATCATGATTACTTATATTTGGTATTAATCTAACCCATTGATTTAAGAATGATTCCATTCTATCTATATCTGGATAATTAGCAGCATTTCTAGCTTGTCCTACATAATACTTCCATTGACCTTCAGCCATAGTATAATCTATTCCGTTTGGTTTAAAGTTTGGATTTCTTAATAATAATTTTTTATATACATACCAAAACATAGCCTCTTTAAAACTTATCTCATCTGGCACCATTGGATAACAATCTTCATCTGTTGGAAAAGCCGTATAACTTAAACATATAACTCCTGTTTCAAAGGAAGTTTTAATTTTACCTTTATTTATAAAATACGTTTCTTTAGTCTCTGCATTCATATTAACACAATCATCACAATGTAATGCATTAGGAAATTCAGAGGTAGCATAAGATAAAGGAGATATCTGTTGAGGATCACTCCAATACATACTATCTAATATAGCTAGTCGTGCATTTAAAGCATTTAATTCTACATTAACTTCTTGTGTTGGATCTGCATCTAATATTGCTTTAATCTCATTTATTTTAGTATTTATTTCTTTTAATTCATTTGATACTGCACTAGTAACAAATGTATTTACACCTACCATATTTATATAATATAAATCAGAAGGTAAGCAAGCTGTATAATCTGCAACTGATAAAGAGCATACTTTCTTTTCCAATTGAGGAGATGCTCCTATATGTTCTAATGCCTCTCCTATCCATTCAATAGCATCATCAATCCAATTATAGTCAGATGGATTAAGATCACGCATTACTTTTCTGATTATGACTTTACTAGATATAAGTTTATATACTGCCATTATTTATATTTTTTAAATTTTAAATAAGCTAATTCGTCTTTTTTTAATATTCTAGTTAGTTTTTCTTTATTCCCTTTTAAACCTCGAGTTGCATCAAATCTATATACTGATTTATTAGGTACAGCACATTTTCCTTTTCTCCAATAATATTTATAATAAGAGTCATCAGTAAAATATATTTGCCATTTAGTACCTTCTCCTGTTTCTTTATCATATAATCTTTCTCCAAGATCTTTTAATTCTTGTTTATATTTATTAGATTCAGCCCAATCTACTCTAGGAGCTCTAGGATCTCTTTTCATTCTAACTATAGAAAGAGTAGATAAATTATATCCCATATTAAAATCTTTTCCTTCTAAAATATAATCAATAACCTCCATATTAAAATCACTACATATATTTTTAAATGTAGTAGAATCTACAGAGTCTTCTACATTTTTCTGATAATCATCATATATATGTGTCAATGTATATCCCATTATTATGCTCCTTTAGCAGCCCCTCCTCCACCTGCTGGAGGCGTTGTTACATCTTGTTTTCTATCTAACATTAAATCATTTATAGTTCCAGATAATAAAGATAATTCTCCTTGTATAATTCCTTGTGTAATTGCTTGCATCATATCAGCAGGAATTGGATATATAGAGTTATCATCATAACATTTATTATCATCACATTCAAAATCTGCTACTTCTTCAGGATCCTCAAATACACCTCTTACATTTACAAAACCAATCTCATGCGCATTAGCTAAATATAAATAATCTTCTATCATATAAGCTTTAGTATTATCTTTAGTATACTTATCCCAAATTAAATACTTAACCATATGAGGATTAACTATAGGAATATCTGTTATACCATCTATTGCTCCTACGTATGTAAGCGCATCTGTAAAATTATATCTTATAGTTCTAGGAATTTTTTGTATACTCTTCATAACATGACAACTTAAAGGAAGTTTACAGCATTTAGTTGCATCTACTTTTTTTAATTCTATACATCCTAAATCTTGTTCTAGATGTCTAGTTGTCATACCATTACGAGCAAAATCTCTTCTAACTAACATTGCTCTATAATACTGAACATTAAATTTAATTTGACGTAAAGAGATACTCTCATCATGATGAGATTGTCCTCCTCTTACTAGATTTAGAATATTATGTGCAATTTCATTTAAGGTCATCTTATCTTATAGATTAGTTTGTAAATAGCCTTCGTATCCTCGTTTTTTATTCCATATATGCGCTTGTCCAGTTCTTTTTGCTTCATACCCCATCATTTTGTGCCACTCATCATTACCGCAGATAGATGGGATAAATCTTACTTTTATACCACGGTATTCATTTACCATTTCTTTATGTAAATGTCCACAATGTGCTTCTCTATAAATAGTTTTTGCAAACATTTCTGGCTGCTCAGTTGCCATTATTAGAGGCATTTCAGCAGGTTTTTCTTTATCTCCATGTGTAAACATAATCATATTTGCTCCATATTTATAATATTTCCTAGAATCATATCCATTATCAATCGTTACTCTATCATCATTTAAAAAGAACGCTCTTAAAAATTCTCCTGAATAGAACATTCTTTCGTAGTCATGATTACCTTGTATAACAACTACATCTACTGGTGCCGTTTTAGCTAAAAAACATATTGCTCTAACCATTAAACTGCAATAACCTACAAAAGTTTCTTGCCAAGGCGCACTATCTTGTTGAGCGGTTCCTTTGGTAGTAGCTCTAGAATATCCTTCAGAGTTCATACCATCATTACCTACAGGAAGTAATATTCTTTCTACGTTTAATCCAGAAGCTTTATTCATAAGATCTTTTATTGTATTCATATACACTTCTTCCGCTTCATCTAGTGTTTGTCCATCTATTTTACCGTAGTGAATATCTGGTAAAGAAACTTCATACACTATTGGATCATCTACTGCTTTATACTTCTTTTCAACTTTAGGACTATATTTTTCAAGATTTGAAATAATTTCTTCTTTCACCTCTTTCATTATATTGTCCTCTCCTTTTGTAACTACAGAAAATCTACTCTCACCTCTTATATTCTGCCAATATTTAACAGATTTTATATCCTCTTCCTCAATTCCATTATTTTCTAAGAACGTTTTAAATTCAGTAATTTCAGATTTACTTACATTATCTAAATCAAAATCACTTTCTTTTGCTTCGATTCTAGCTTCTTTTAAAGCATTTCCACAAGCTTCCACACTACAATCTAAGCGTTCAGAAAGACGTTCAGCACCTTCTTTAAGGTAACCAGGCCTGTCTTTCAAAAAGGCCTTAATTTGATCTTTGGTCATATATCTAGTTATTAGTTACTGCTTCTTAACTTTCTCCAGAGATCTTCCTCCAAAGTAAGCCCCTATTACAGTTATTAAAACTAATTGTAATAAGTCCGTCCATTTTGCTTCAACATTAAAAGATATAACTCCAGCATCAATAAATATCATTAATACTGTAGATATAACTAAAAATCCTAAAGTTAATGGCCTTATATTTTTTGCTAACCAAGAATCAGATTGCATATCTGCTTTCCAACGATCGGTTATTTGTTTCTCCATTTCTACTTCATAACTGGAAATTAATTCTTTTACTTTTAACTCAGCAGCTAACTTTTCTTCTTTCGATGTATGTAGGTTATCTATTACTTCTCCTACTCCTTTTACGAGCTCTGTTGCTCCACTTGAAAATATTTTACTTAATATATTCATAATTTTTATTTTTAATATGTACTTTCTTCATCTGACACTCCAACCCATATACAACCACAATCAATATATTTGATAGGATCAACCCAATTATTAAACCAATTAAAAGAAATAATATGTGTATTCCAATGTGGATAAGTACTCAAAGGAACCTTACCTATATATTCTATACAGTTACCAGGTATTTTGGTAAAGTAACCTGCAGAGGGTGAGCCAACATTTTGATGAAATAGTTCATTTCCTGCTTGATATTGCGGATCATAAACACCACCACTAAGACCACTAGGAGAAGGGCTCCCAAGCATAGGATACCATAAACCACACGCAGTTACACCCGGAGTGCAACACGTTGCAAGAGTCCAAACATGTAGAGATGGTGGAGATAGAATTACTCCTGGCTCTGCAATAGCCATAGAAATTGGAATAGCATCTATAATAATATCAGCTTCATCAGAAGCATCATTTAATTTTATATATAAACTATATAAGTTATTATTAAAAGTTATTTCATTATCTTCTAATAATAGATAACTACCACTATTAATAGTAGTATTTCTCATTATATAAAACTTTTTTACTGTATCAACTATTCCTTTATCTTCTAATTCCGTGCTAACATCCTCTGTTATTTTATATAAATATAAATCTACTATTATATTACCAGAACTTCTTGCATTAGCTATTTTTATAGCTGTAACCTTTTCAACATAACTTATAGGAAGTATTTCTGTTGCTGTATCTCCACTTATATTTTTATAAATATATGACATTTATTAATCTAAATCTTTATATTCAATTGTTACTTTATCTCCATCTAATAAAGCTTTTGCTATATATGGATATATTCTTTTATAAGCATTAGTAGATCTACCAATAAACCCATCTTTATTTATTATATTATTTTCTTGTGAATCTCCTACAAGTAAACAACCTGCGGTATGTTCATCCGTATTTCCACAATGTATTAATATATATTGAAACTGCATTCCCCCTGCTTTTAATACCCAATTATCTCTATTATATACGCATAACATACCATGATGCATATCTCCATATCTTTTAGCATACCTCTTTGTCATTCCTCCTTCATCTCTAAGTGATACTATATAAGTTCCTGCTGGAACTCTTGTTTCTTTTACAATTTTATCTGTTCTACGTTCATCTTCTAAAGTATAACATAAAAATTTATTATCATCTGTTATATCAAATAATAATCCATTTGTACAATCCTCTTGACTACTAAATCTTAATACTTGTAGTTTCATTAAATTATCCTCTTGTCCAGTACCCATATTCTAATACACATGGTGCTGTTACTGATGTACATTCTAAACCAGTTGCTCCTTTTAAAGGAAAGAAAGCAAATTCTCCTGGGCTTAAGTCAGCAATATTATTACCAGCGTCATTTTTAACTACAATGATGTTAGTAGAATCTGTATTTTTTAAATATACATATGATGTTGTTGATACTGAACTTGCAATTATAACTTCTGCTCCTGTAGTTGCTACTGATACTCTTGATAATCCAACACTAGGTTCTGTTGTTGTTAAAGTGCCTGTTATTGTAATACTTAACGCATCTGTTGAAATATCATCAGCAGCACTTGTTAATGTTAATGTTGGTGTTAATGTTGCCATAATTTTTAATTTTTATTATTTGTTATTAATTATTTTACTTTTTCTAGTCTGACATTGTATTAATAAAATTCTGTACATCTTCTAGTTTGACTCCTATTTTAAATCTTAAACAAGCTTGAAATCTTTCAACTTCTTCTTCTTTAAAAATTATTATTGTAGGTACATTCTGTATCTTATATTTCTTTTGCATATCTGCTAGCATTTGTTTATCTGTTATAAGTATTCTTGTTACTCCACAGTTTTCTAAACTATCTAACCAAATCACACTATTATCTTTATTCCAATAAGCGTTAAATTCTACAACGCAAATATCTTGTTTACAGAATTTTGTTTGTCCAAGAGCATTTCCAGACATTAATAGTAGTAGAAATAATACAATTAAATAAGTTCCAAATATTTTCAAAATTGGATCTTTCATCTTAAATTATCTATTTTATCTTCCATACGTTTTAAATCTTCTTTAATTTCCTTAACATCTTCCAGAGTGTTCATAATAGTTTGACGTATTAATTCATCTTTCATATCAAATTCTATTCTAGTCACATCT
>Ga0208790_1000288_pt1 | contig 25893 bp, 43 predicted proteins | sample 10_taG_FD_184083 | JGI IMG/M metagenome (GOLD analysis project Ga0208790, IMG submission 184083) | Marine viral communities from the Subarctic Pacific Ocean - 10_ETSP_OMZ_AT15264 metaG (SPAdes) (version 2) | ecosystem: Environmental > Aquatic > Marine > Oceanic | place: Pacific Ocean | collected... | reverse complement strand
CACAGAGTTTATGAATTACCCTACAGTTCGTGCTAAAAGGGGTAGGTGTGTTATTTGGCCCGCAGGATGGACTCATGTTCATAGAGGAGCACCAAACAAAGGGCTTAAATACATTGTTACAGGATGGATAACTTTTGAGGAATGAGTTTCCTAATGAAGTAGAGTTACTTGAGCTAAATAAGAATATGACTATAAAGATTGGCAAGTGGACTCCACCGCAGAGACCTCAGTGGGTGAAGGAGGTTATGAGAACCCCTGGACATACCAAAATACAACTTTTACTTCTACTGATATTGACAATTTCTTCGGTTTCGTCTACTGTATTACTAATGTCACGAACAACAGGGAATACATCGGTCGTAAATATTTCTGGCAGTTTAGAACTCCAAAGGGAAAAAAGCGAAAAGTAAAATCTGAATCTGATTGGAAGAAGTATTATGGGTCTTGTCCGGAACTTAAAGAAGAAATTGGAAGATTGGGGAGAGAAAATTTTAGTCGAACTATCTTATCATTACATTATACAAAGGGCAAAACAAACTTCGAAGAGACCAGACAACTCTTTGCCCACGGAGTGCTTACAGAACAACTTGACGATGGCACACCAAAGTACTATAATAGTAACATCCTCTCCAGATACTTTAGAAAAGATTACTTCGGATGAGATTGAACCAGTAGCACAAATTCGTCAATGGGCAATGGAACGACTTGAATCTGCTGAAACTGTAGGAGCTAAAGATGCTATCTATAAAGAGTTTGAAGATTGGATTGAATTAGAGGATAAAGAAGAGATAGAATATATTTGTTTAGAAGATATTGATGTAAAATAGTTCTGGGCATCGAAGACATCACCACCACCCGTCTTCGTGTAAGGCCCACTAATCTTTGTAGGGAAAGAAAGAAAAGGATTAAGGAGATGCTTGTAGTAAGATGTCGAGATTGTAATAAGGAGATTAAAAGTCATCCTTCTCAAAGTCATTCATGTGGGTGTCCCAATATGATGACTGTTAAGGGGGATAGTGTAAGCGCAGTTGACTTAAGTAAGGTTGTTATGATAAACTCTAACACAGAAAAGGGAAAACGTGACGGACTTACTTCTCAAGACCTTCAATGGCAAGAAGAAAGACGTAAACGGAAAGTTAAAAAACTTGATTTTGAGATTCGTTAATGCCATTTGATATGGATAAAGAAATCGTCTATAGCAAGACTGAAGTAGATCGTCTTATTGCAACAGCAAAGGATGAAGCGATTGAAGAAGCGCGAGAGATTGATAGAGCTTCAATGGCCAAGCATAATTGGACTGCTACTCTTGTGAGTATGCTTTTAGGATTTACTACTCTGGGGTTATACCTTGATGGATTCCTTAGAGTGATTGGCATCATTCCGCCTTTTATGGATATTGATGTTAGTATTGTTGATGAGATTACAGAAAAAGTAATAAACGATGTTATTCCATATATACAACAATACATACCCGGAATATAGTGGACAATCTTTCCATTTTTTTGTTTGCCATTGCTGGCCTTTCTGCCCTGTTGGGTTCTTTTTATTTGATATCTAATGCTTTTAATTCTAAATCTGTTTGGGATTATAATGAAGGTCGTTTAACTGGTACTTGGACTACAGAGGTAGTAAAACCTGTGCATCCTGAGATGGTTGGTATAAAACCTGGTACAGAGTTGATGGGTGTTAATTTTCAACAGAAGACTGAGTGTGATCTTGAAGAGTATAGAGATCTTCAAGCACGTATAGATGAATTGAGAGCAGAGTTGGGTGGAGAAGATGATGAGGAAGATGAAGATGATGGTGGGGATGTCATTATCTCAAGAGTATGATAAACTTGTATATATAACTCTGATCACATGATAAACTATGAAGATTTTTTTAGACACTGCTGAAACAGATGTCGTTCGTAAGCATTGGAAGACTGGACTTATTGATGGTTTGACCACTAACCCCTCCCTAATTAGAAAGAGTGGGAGGAAGCACGAAGAAGTATATCAGGAGTTTAAGGATATCGGACTGACCGATATTAGCATGGAGGTTATAGGTAGTACAGAGAATATGATTTCTGAAGGTAAGAGATTGCATAAGAAGTTTGGTAAGTGTGCTACGATTAAAGTTCCCTGTACTTATGAGGGTCTTCTTGCATGTGCTAACTTGAGTGTAGAAGGTATTAAAGTTAATGTAACCCTTATATTTTCTCAGGCGCAAGCAATACTGGCTGCAAAAGCAGGTGCTAAGTATGTGTCACCTTTTGTAGGAAGAGTAGATGACAATTCATTTGGTGGATTGTGCCTTGTAAAGGATATCGCTAAGGTATATCGAGAGCATATGGTAACAAGGACAGAGGTTCTAGCAGCATCTTTGAGGGGTGTAAGGGATGTAGGGAGAGCATTTGAGTATGGTGCTGACATTGTTACTATGCCACCATCAGTTTTTGAGGGTATGTATAACCATGTTCTTACAGATAAAGGATTGGATCAGTTTGATAAAGACTATGCTGCGAGTGTTGCAGAATGAAAACTCTAACAATTCAAGAGTTTGTGGATGATTCTGAAAACATCATTCGTAGAGTGGAGAAGGGAGAGAAGATTGCTGTGACTGATGGTGAGGTCAGTGCAGTACTCGTTCCTTCGAATGAGTATGTTTATAGTATGAATAATAATGACGGTCCTTGACTTCTTTTAATTTTTTTCCTATAATCCTAAAGTCAACCATTCAAAGTAATGACACTTACTTCTAAGTTCAAGAAAGATCTAAGCACTCTACGTGCAGCAGCAAACAAGGAAATATATTTGGATGTAAAGAATCCAAAACTTTATAAAAAAGTTAAACGATACTATCAAGATCAAGTACAACTATCTGGAGAAGATCCAGAGTATGATTATGAAGTTATAATAGAATGTATTGCTGAAGATCTTCAATCTGTTGAGGTGCAGTGAGCAAATCTCTTCTTATTTTTTTAGCCGTGACGGGGTTTGCAAGAGTTGCTATTTTGGCTATCCCTGTTGTGGGCATATACCTTGGAGTAAATTCTAACAACACTGAACAAGTAAAATGAATGTAATTATGGAACGGTCTCCATACCGTTATGTGGAATGTGGAACTCTAGATAATGGGTTCCCTGATTTTCGTATTCAAAAGCAGGATTATTATACAAAGAGATATAGAGATATGTATCTTTGTGATAATGGTATGCAACTCACTACTGCTATTGAGGATTTTGAATATACCAAATGGCTTGACCCTGAAGGGGTTCCGTGCTATGTTAAGGATCACACGGTGGCGTGTAGCTCAGTTGGTAGTAGCGTCTGACTGTTAATCAGAATGTCGCTGGTTCGAGCCCAGCCACGCCAGTTTGGGGTAGTAGTTCAGTTGGTTAGAACGCCTGCCTGTCACGCAGGAGGTCGAGGGTTCAAGTCCCTTCTATCCCGTCGCCATCTTAGCTCAGTCTGGTAGAGCAGGGCACTAGTAACGCTCAGGTCGTAGGTTCAAGTCCTATAGATGGCATCGGGTAAGTGTCCGAGTGGTTAAAGGAGGTGGACTGTAAATCCACTGGCTCTGCCTACGTTGGTTCAAATCCAACCTTGCCCATATAAATATCTCTGGAGTTAATTTTAAAATCATGGCATTTAAGGGAACATCTAGTAAATCTTCTAGTGGTGCATCCATGTCTCAGTATGACGTTGAAGTTGAAGCACGTTTAAAGAAATTAGAGGCAAAGGCACATGAGAAGTGTGATAGTGGTGATGATGCAAACCAAGTTCAGGAGTTGAAGAAAGCTATTTTTGAAAATGGTATATCTCCTGAAAGGTTTGAGGCAGTTGAGAGAAAGGTTAATCTACTTGTTGATGCAGTCCAGAGAGAATTGAGAGTTGAGATTGAGTGAGGTAATATTTTGTTATGAAAATTGGATTTAATTGTAGTTCCTGTGATTTATTTCATGCTGGTCATGTAACAATGATGAAGATGGAGAAGCAGCTGTGTGACTATTTGATAGTTGCACTGCAGGTGGATCCTACTATAGATCGTCCAGGAGTAAAGAATAAACCTACTCAATCTGTTTATGAACGTTATGTTCAATTACAAGGTTGTAAATATGTTGATGAGATTCTTGTGTATGAGACAGAAGCAGACTTGCTTAATTTGATTCAGACCCAGACTGTTCACATCAGATTTCTGAGTGAAGAGTATAAGGATAGAGACTTTACTGGTAAGCAGTATTGCATTGATAATGGAATTGAGTTATACTTCCATATGAGAAGGCATCAATATTCTTCTACCGAACTTAGAAACCGAGTCTATGAGCTTGAGAAAGCAAAGAGAGCGGAGAAGGTAGAGGAAAGGGTTGAGCAATATTCTCCTGAACTTTTGAATAAGTATTTTGATGAAAGCGAAGGAAACTAATCTAAAGGATGCATATGTCCTAACTACTCCTCGTTTTGATGACGAGAGAGGATTCTTTTTAGAATCTTTTAGTCTTCAGAAGTTTAGAGATGCTACTGGAGCATTGGATGATTTCGTTCAAGACAATCATTCTAAATCCTCTAAGGGAGTATTGAGAGGACTTCATTATCAGACTGAACACCCCCAAGGAAAGTTGGTTAGATGCACTCAAGGTGCTGTTTATGATGTTATTGTGGACCTTAGGAAGAGTTCTCTTACCTTTGGAAAATCATTTGGTATTGAACTACGTGAGAATAATGTTATGCTATGGGTTCCGATAGGATTTGCTCATGCATTTTATACTCTTAGTGATTATGCAGAGTTTGAATATAAATGCACAGATTATTATCATCCAGAGTCAATGGAAACTTTAATGTGGAATGATTCAGAGTTGGGAATAGAATGGCCTGGTGATCCTATTCTTTCTGCTAAGGATCAAGTGGGTAAGTCATTTAAGGATTGTCATAAGTATGAATAAACTTTCTGTTTATGGTGCTACTGGTTTCATTGGTGGCACTTTCTGTGACCTATATCCTGATGAGGTTATTAAGATCCCACGGGAACAAAGGAAACCAGAGTCAAAAGATATAATTTATTTTATCAGCACCACTACTAATCATCATGTTTTTCAGGATCTTCATAAGGATGTAGATACTAATCTAACAGTTCTTATGGATGTGTTGGAGCACTGTAAAGATGAGGATCTTACTTTTAATTTTGTAAGTAGTTGTTTTGTTTATGGGTTAGATATTATTGATGCAAAAGAAGGTGATCCATGTGAACCGGGAGGGTTCTATTCCATTACTAAAAGGTGTGCAGAGCAACTTTTAATCTCTTATTGTAAAACATTTGATGTGAAGTATCGCATCATGAGGATTGCTAATGTATATGGTGATGACAAAACAGTTTCTGCTCAGAAGAATGTTCTTAAGTTTTTAATTGGATTGATGTCAGAAGATAAAGATCTTCTTCTTTATGATGATGGTATGCAGCTAAGAGATTATATGCATGTGAGTGATATATGTCGTGCTATGAAACTTGTAATGGAGAAGGGAGAAATAAACTCTATCTATAATATTGCAGCAGGGAATCCTTTACCTTTTAAAACCATTATGGAAAAGGCAAGAGAGTATCTAGGAAGTAATAGTAAATTTAATTATGCAGAAACTCCTAAGTTTAATAAGATTGCACAGGCATATAATTATTCTGTTAATGTGGATAAGTTAAAGGGTCTGGGGTTTAGCCCAGAGATTAATTTTGAGGAGGGGTTGAAATCTTTGTGTCTTTAAGGTACAATACATAGTATAGGAATGAATGGAACATGAGTGAATACAAGAAGACGGCCCTAGTATTAGGTGCTGGTGGGATGATTGGTAGTCACATGGTCAAGTACCTTGTAAACAAAGGGTACTGGGTACGTGGTGTTGATGTAAAAGAACCTGAATTTTCGGAGACCCAAGCACATGAATTTGTGATTGGTGATCTTCGGGCAGTAGAGTTTGTTACTAGAGTCCTTGAATATAAGGGACCTTATAGGAATTTTTATAATGACATTCCTTATAAAATGGTAGATTGTTTTGATGAGATCTATCAGTTTGCTGCTGATATGGGCGGTGCAGGGTTTGTATTCAGTGGTGAGCATGATGCAGATATTATGCACAACTCAGTGTCTATTAACCTTCACGTTCTTGATGAAGTTCGTAGAATGAATGAGAGATTGGATCACTATGAACCAGAACATCATCCTAAGAAGCAACCAAAGATATTTTATTCTAGTTCTGCTTGCATGTATCCACAGCACAATCAACTAGAACCAGATAATCCTAATTGTCGTGAGGATTCAGCATACCCAGCAGCACCGGATTCAGAATATGGATGGGAAAAATTATTCAGCGAAAGGCTCTATCTTACTTACAACCGGAATCATAGCATTCCTGTGTGTATTGCTAGGTATCACAATATCTTTGGTCCCGAAGGTACCTGGGAGGGTGGAAGAGAGAAGGCTCCAGCAGCAATATGCCGCAAAGTGGCTGAACTCCCGCCGGAGGGTGGATCCATCGAGGTGTGGGGAGATGGCCTACAAACTCGTTCCTTCTTGCTCGTTGATGAATGCGTCGAAGCAACCTATCGATTAATGCAATCAGACTTTATGGGACCAGTTAATATTGGTTCTGAAGAGATGGTTACTATTAATGAGTTAGTAGATACTGCTGCACGGGTTGCTGGTAAGAAAGTAGAGAAAATACATATCAAAGGACCATTAGGTGTGCGTGGTCGTAACTCTGATAATACTTTAATTCGGGAGAAACTTGGATGGGATTATTCTCTTACCCTTGAAGAGGGGATTAAGAAAACCTATGAGTGGATTAAGTGGCAACAATGTAAGAAGATTTATTCTTGACTTTTCTTTTTAACCCTGCTAACATTTCTTTATAACCATTTAAAATTATGTCCAAATATCCTGAAACTTATAGCTCTACATTAAGTGAGTGTATAGGTGAGAAAGCAAAGATTAAATTACTGATTCTTGATATTGATGGTGTTCTTACTGATGGAACAAAGGTATATACGGAGAAACATGAACCAGTATATAAGAGATTCCGTTGTAAAGATTTCACAGCCATTAAAAGATTCATTGCTGCTGGTGTGCAGGTGATTATGCTTTCTGGAGATAATTGGAATTCTGAGATGGCACATCAAAGAAATATTCCTTTCTATTGTACTCGTGGGTCAGATTTGGGACTGGATAAATCAGTATATCTTTCTCATCTTGAAGCAACTTATAATGTAAAGAAAGAGAATATGGCATTTGTTGGAGATGATTACTTTGATCTCTCTATGTTCAAGACTTTGTTCTGGACATTTGCTCCATCAGATTCACCTAGAATTATTAGACAGAATTGTTTGTATCTTCTTAAATCAAAGGGTGGTCAAGGTGTAGTTCAAGAACTTTATGATTTCTTGGTTGGTAAAGGTATTGTAGTTGATGCATCAGAAAAAGATGTTGCAGACTTAGATAAGGCAGAAGCATCCAGTGCTGCGATGAAATAAATGTGTAAAAGTGTTACCCTATACGGACATCTTACAGTTGATAGAATATTAGTCGACTTCAAAGAGACACCTTCTCTTGGAGGTATTGCTAATGTGTGGTCAGGGTTAGTCTCACAAGGACAGGGGTTGAATGTTTCTATTCAACCTCTCTCTATTGGTCATGCATTGGTGTTGGTAGATAAGGAAAATAATTATAGGGTAGGTAGATGTTCTTTTAATGTTAAAGAGAATCCTGCATCTCCTACTGATGATGATTGGCATCATATCTCTTATATCAATCAGTTAAGTGATTCTACTTTTATTTCTAAATTGAATGGGATTGTATCTGCTGATATTACAAAAGAGAATCCTGAGAGATGTATTGATCAACTTCAATATCTTGATTATCTTTTTATTGCTAAAGAGGATTTGTTTATGGATATCCTTGAACTTGGTAAGAAGGTTAAGGGATGTGTTATAATGCATGACCCTCATGGTAGTTCTATTTCTGATGGTGATACTGTGGATGATTATTCCTTACCCGAAGAGTTATTCCTCTCAGATATAAATGTTTTAGGAGCAGGTGATTACTTTGCTTCAGGGTTTATCAGATCTATGATTAAAGGAAATGAATTAAAGGAGTCTGTAGTCAAGGCTCATAACATTGCAACCAATCTCTTGAAAGAGAATTTATTATGAAAAAATATAATCTGCTAATCCCTATGGTGGGTAAAGGTCAAAGGTTTAGGGATGAGGGATTTACTACTCCTAAACAGTTGATTGATGTAGGTCATAAGCAAATAATTGATTGGAGTTTGTCTTGTATTAATACAGATGAATGTAATTTAATCTTTGTTATTCGTAAAGATACTGTAGTTAATAACCAAATGGATAAGGTTCTTCGTCAGAAATTTGGTGAAGATATTGATATTATTATTGTAGATAGGGACACTGAAGGAACTGTTTGTTCTTGTCTCTATGCTCAGGATTATATTGATAACAATCTTCCTTTGACTATTACTACTTTAGACATGTATTTTGAACCTCATTTTGATCCAGCAAAAGTTAATGAGGATGCTGATGGTGTGGTAGTAACTTTCCATGCTGATAATAGTGCTTATAGTTATTCTGAATTAGGTAGAGATGGATATGTTAAACGTACAGCAGAGAAAGAAGTGATTAGTAATTATGCCCATGCTGGGTTGTATCATTTTGCCAGAGGATCTGATTTTGTTCGTTTAGCGACAGAGATGATTAAGAGGAATATTAGAGTGAAGAATGAGTTCTATGTTGCTCCTCTTTACAATCTTTTTATTGAGGAGGGTATGAAGATTGTTATTCATCCTATAGAGAATCTCTGGTCTATGGGAACACCTTCTGAACGTCACCATTTCTTGGAGCATGAGTATGCAGATTTACAACATAAATGATATGAAGGGTGGATGGTTTGTAGGAGACTTTGAACCATCCGTCTTTAAGAATCCTTTCTTTGAGGTAGCTCACCATCAACATAAGAAAGGATCCCCTCATCAGCGTCATACTCATAAGGTTACAACTGAGTTAACCTATATTATTGAGGGTGAATTAATGGTCTCTGGTAAACATTTGAAGGCAGGTGACCTGTGGACCTATGGTAAAAATGAGATTTCTGATGTAGAATGTTTAACAGATGTAAGTCTTGTTGTAGTAAGATGGCCTTCTATTCCTTCCGATAAATACGTAGTATGAAACTAATAGCACACAAGGGTAATGTTAACGGCCCCAATCCTTCCACAGAAAATACCCCACAACAAATTGAGTGGTGTATTGAGAATGGATATGATGTAGAGATTGATGTTCGGTATAATGTTGAGAAAGATAAATTTTATCTTGGCCATGATGAATCAAAATATGAGATTAATTGGTGGTGGTTAGCAGGTAAATTAGAACATTTATGGATTCATTGTAAAGATCTTACTACTCTTCATGAGTTTGCCTCAAATACAAGTGGGTATAATTATTTTTGGCATCAAGGAGATGATTATACATTGACTAGTAAGGGTCAAATTTGGGCTTCTTCTGGCAAACCTTATAAGGAGGATACTGTTATTGTGGTAGAGAATCCAGAAGATGTTAAAGAGTATGATTGTTATGGTATTTGTAGCGATTATGTGGGGAAGATTCGATAATGTATCAGGCATTGCCTAGTAGATTGCATATTAAAGATAGTCCTATTGCTGGTCAGGGAATTTTTGCAAAGGAAGATATACCAGCTGGTATGGTTTTGGGTATGTCTCATTTAATTGTGGATGAAGTAATTTATAGAACTCCTTTAGGTGGTTTTATAAACCATAGTGAGGATCCTAATTGTGTAAAATGGTGTGAGGAGGACAAATATTTTATGAAGACTCTTAAACCTATTCATAAAGGTGAAGAGTTGTTTTTGGAATACACCTTTTATAAAGTATAGTATGGAGGAATTATGAAAGTAGCATTATGTTTATCTGGGCAACCCAGAGTAATTGAAGTTGGTTATCAGAAACTGAAGGCAGCACTTTTAGATCATAATGATGTGGATGTGTTTGTTCATACTTGGTTTGATCCAGATAATTTAAGTACTGAGTCTGTTATTCCTGGTCGAGAAGGCCATCAATTAGATCCTCATGCATTAGAAAAGATATCTCAACTCTATCAACCTAAAGCAATGTTGATAGAAAAACCTAAGACATGGAATAGGCATTTTGAATATCCCCAAAAGACTTTTGAGAAAGCACATACCTGGGCTTTAGAAATACCTGGTGATGATCCACTAGAAAAGGCTACTGGATATCTTGATAATACTACTCACTGTATGTGGTATAGTATTATGATGTCAAATATAGTAAAGGAAAGATATGCTACAGAGAGTAATACCCATTATGATTATGTGATTCGTAATCGAATGGATTATGGTCCTCATGTCACAATTAAATTTAATGATCCTCCTGAGGATGATTCTGATGTTTATTATCAACACAATCCAGATCATCCTGACGGTATGATAGGGGATTGGTTTGCCTTTGGATCTACTAATGCTATGAATGTTTATTGTGGGTTGTTTAATTGCTTAGGTCAATTGGTAAGACAGTCCAATAAGGAAGATGGGTATTGGTGTAATGAATTAATTCTTAAGCATCATTTAAGAAATAATTCTATCAATCCTGTAGGCGCAGATTATCAAGTTCATTTCTGATTATGAAAACAGTATTTGCAAAAGCACCTCTTCGGATGGCATTAGCAGGAGGAGGAACAGATCTTGAACCTTATTGGAAAAAGTATGGTGGTGTAGTTCTTAATGGAACCATAGATCAGTATGCTTATTGTAAGATAGAACCTTATAACTGTTGTAGACGTGAGACGCATTGGGTCTTTAAGAGTGTTGATCTTGGAGTAGAAGAGAGTAAGGATTTTTATAGTCAGGACTTTATGGAGTATGCTTATACTGATAGTCCTTTAAAACTTCTTATTAATACCTATCAATATCTTACTTATAAGTTAGAGAGAGAACCTGTTAAGATTACTACGTATGTTGAGGCGCCTCCTGGGAGTGGATTAGGAAGTTCTAGTGCTCTTGTAGTGGCATTAGTTGCTGCTATTTGTGAGTATTATGGTCTTCCTGTGGGGGAATATGATATTGCAGAAGATGCTATTGAGATTGAGAGAAAGATATGTGATCTTCCTGGGGGAAAGCAGGACCAATTTGCAGCAGCATTTGGTGGGTTTAATTATATTGAATGTTTAAAGGATGGAAGAACGGTTGTTAATCCATTGAGGTTAAATTATAAAACTCAAAATATGATGGAGTTAAATACTGTACTTTATTATGTTGGTAAGCCACGTAAAGATTCTAGAGTCATTGAGAATACTGCTAAGAATCTAGTAGGTAATGAGAAAGTTATTGATGCCACTCATAAGATTAAAGAAGCATGTATAGAATATAAGAATGCTTTATTGACAGGAGATTTTGAAAAGATATCTGCGTTGATGAATACTTATTGGAAAATGAAGTTGGAGACTAATGAAAAGGTTGCTTCGCCGGAGCTTATAGATACTTATGATTATGCATTGAGTAACGGTGCAACCGCTGCTAAGATTTCTGGAGCAGGTGGTGGAGGTCATATGGTTCTCTTTACTGAATTTGAAAAGAGACATGAACTTATCACAGCATTAAAGGAAAGGGAGCAGGGGAGAGTAGTTCCTTTTAAATTTGTGAAGCACGGAGTGGATGTATGGAGGCAATAGAAATTCATCCTAAAGGATGGGGATATGAAAAATGGATTGTAAACAAGGAAGAGTATTGTGGTAAATTGCTGCATATAATAAAGGGTAAGAAATGTTCATGGCATTATCATACATTAAAGGATGAAACTTTTTATTTACAGGAAGGAAAAATTCTGTTAAAATACTCTGATGAGGATGACATAGAAAAAGCAAAAGAAATTGTTCTTAATCGTGGTGATAAGTTCCATATCAATAGGGGATTGAGACACCAGATGTTTGCCTTAGAAGATACAGACTTATTTGAATTTTCCACCCAGCATTTTGAGCATGATAGTAACAGAGTTATCCCAGGGGATTAAGATATATCTTTTAGTAGGAGGGAGAGGAACCCGTCTTGCTTCTATTACTAAGGGAATGCCTAAACCATTAGTTGATGTTCATAACAATCCTTTTCTAGATTATGTAATTAACAATTTAAAGGGATTTGATATTACTTTGGTATGTTCTCATCTTAACTATGAACATTTTAGTCAGTATAAGAGTTTGGGAATTGATGTTTTTAATGAGGGAGAACCATCTGGAACAGCAGGATTTTTATGTAAAGTTGATATACCAGAATCCTTTTATGTAATGAATGGAGATACCTTCTTTTCAGGAGAATTGAATTTAGATTGTAATACTTCTACATTATTTGTTACGGAAGAGGATGTAACGCCAGATGTTGGATATATAAGAGGAAAGAATGGGAAGGTTGAATCGTATGTAGAGAAGAATCCTGATGCCTTTGGAAGAGAATTAGTAAGTCTTGGTATTTACAAATTTTATAAAAAGGATTTAAACATACCAATAAGATTGCCGTTAAGTATGGAATATGATATACTTCCTGATATGGATTTATCTTATAAGGTTCTAGATACAGAACGATTTGACATTGGCACACCTGAACGATTAGAGAAATTTAAAACATGGCTACCCTCCACATTATCGGTGCAAAAGGAAACATTGGCAGTAGATTAGTAGAAAAGACTGAAGGAAAATATGATATAAGAAAGGTAGTATCACCTGCTAGAACGCATCTATTCACTGTAGATAGTGGATATTATTGTTTAAATTTGGCCGATGATTGTTTTAGATATGATTATGATACTTTAAAGATGGGAGATACGGTGGCATTCTGTGCCGCTATATCTGAACCTTCTGTGTGTGCAGATCAGTTTGAGGTTGCTTTACGGGTTAATGTTATTTCAACAGGAGACTTTATCTATGAAGCATTGAAACGTGGATGTAAAGTTATATTTCTTTCTAGTGATGCAGTGTATGGAAATGTTCTTGGCGAGTTTGATGAAGAGCAGGATACCGATCCTAAAGGTGCTTATGCAGAGATGAAGGGGGTTATTGAAAAGAGATTTTTAGATTATCCTTTATTCAAAGCATTGAGACTGTCTTATAATTTCTTTAAAGATGATAGATTCGCTAGGTATTTAAGAATGTGTGTAAGGGAAGGGTCAACTGCAGAGATCTTTGATCCTTTTTCAAGGTCAGTAGTTCATCGAGATGATACTGTTGATGCTATTATTTCTTTGTTCAATAACTGGGATGTTTGTGAAGAGAAGGTTATTAATTGTGGAGGACCAGAAACTTTATCAAGAGTTGAGTTTGCTAACATACTTAAAGATACTGTCTTAACTAATCTTAAAACAAAGGTAATTTCTCCCGGAGATAAATTCTATCAGGACCGACCTGCAATAGTTTCTATGAGATCTAACGTTTTAGAGAAAGTATTGGGTAGACCGGCACGTTCTATTGGGGATGCGGCAACTTTGGAGTTTGTGGATGGATATTAAAGCAATAACTCCACCTAGTTGTGGGTGGTTAGAAAGTAAGCTACCTGAAAATGCAATTGAATATTTGTGGAAGTGTGTTGAGAATAAGAAGGGAAGTGAGAAACAAAATCTTGCTGGTAATATATTAGGTAGTTATCAATTAACTGATAAGGATGATTGGTTTTTTCATAATATTGTTTATTCATTTCTAAGTGAATATAATAAACACTTTTATAATCTTGGGAATGCTCTCCCTATTAATGCAAGACATCCTTATTTTCTATCAAAATTATGGGTCAATTATCAAAAGGAGAATGAGTTTAATCCTTTACATGATCATACTGGGATTTATAGCTTTGCAATTTGGATGAAAATTCCTACTAATCATTTTGAACAGAATAAAAATCCTATTAGTTTAAATTCTAATTCCCATAAGATTTCTGTTTTTGATTTCCAATATACAGATATGTTAGGAAGCATTCGTAATTATTCATATGAAATGTCTCCTAAGGTGGAGGGTACTATGATATTCTTTCCTTCTGAGTTAAAGCATCAGGTATATCCTTTTTATAATTGTGATGAAGAGAGAATATCTATTGCTGGGAATGTAAGTTTGGATACTAGTATTATTCAAGATCAGGATACCCCAGATATTTTTAGAGGTAGATCTAAAGATTCTAAAGGTAAAGGATTTAAATGAAGGTACTTATTACAGGTATAACAGGACAGGTTGGATCTCAACTGGCTGATTATATCTTAGAGAATACAGACCATGATGTAGTAGGTATGATGCGGTGGCAAGAACCCCAGGATAATCTTTATCATTTAACTGATCGTATTAATAAGAAGGATCGCATTTCTCTTTACTATGCAGATTTGAATGATGCAATGTCTATCACAAGGATGATAGATGAAGTAAGACCTGATTATATTTCACACCTAGCAGCACAGTCTTATCCTCAGACTTCATTTAATATTCCGATAGAGACGTTACAAACTAATATTATAGGGACTGCTCATTTATTAGAAGCAATTCGTCAGGTTCCGCAGTATGATCCAGTGGTCCATATATGCTCTTCTAGTGAGGTGTATGGACGTGCTCCTACTGGTGTGACCTTAAAGGAAGACACACCTCTTCATGGCGCTAGTCCTTATAGTATAAGCAAGATAGGAACTGATTACCTGGGAAGGTTTTATGGTGAGGCATATGGTATAAAAACATTCATGACTCGTATGGGAACTCATACTGGACCACGTAGAAGTGATGTGTTTTTTGAGAGTACAGTAGCTAAACAGATAGCATTGATAGAAGCAGGACATCAAGAACCAGTTATCTATGTTGGCAATCTAGATTGCACTAGAACTTTCCAGGACTGTAGAGATGCTGTGAGAGCATACTGGTTATTAATGAATGCAGATGTAACACCAGGAGAGTATTTTAATATTGCTGGAGAAGAGGCATTTAAATTAACTGAGGTAGTTGATATACTTCTAGGGTTTAGTGAGATTGATATTAAGGTAGAGTTAGATCCTAATAGATTGAGACCTATTGATGCAGACTATCAGATGTTTGATAACACAAAGATCAGGAATACGATTGATTGGAAGCCAGAAATTCCCGTAAGACAAACACTTTTAGATCTTTTAAATCACTGGAGAGAACAGATAAGTAAAGGAAAGATACCTTTAAACAGGTAATCCTTGACAGGTTAAATAATACGCATTAGAATATGGGAAACCTTTAATAAGAGTATGCGTAAAATTATTCTGTGGGGTCATAAGCATTATACTGACACAGCATCTTACTATTTGGTATGTCTTTATAGGACATTCCAAAAGCTAGGGTATGATGTTTATTGGTTTGATGATAGGGAGTATCCTACACAGCAAGAATTTGATTATAAGAATGCAGTTTTTGTAATTGATAATCAGTCAAGGAGTGATCATTATTGTCCTGTGATGGATGATGGAATTTATATTTCCTGGGATAGATTTACTAACCTGAACAAGTATCTTGGTAATGTAAGTCGTCTCATTAACATGAGGGTCCCTGAGTACAGGAGACCAGAACCTGATGGTGAAAGATTTATTGAGGTAGATAAAGGTGTTATCTATGACAAGACTCCAGAAGATCCATATGAGGTAGTCTATTTCTCACTGGCAACAAACATTTGGCCAGAAGAGATGGAAGAGTCTGACCTTGATATTAAGAGGGATAATGCCTATAATTTCATTGGAACTATTCATGCTCCTAGAGAGGGTGTAGATCCACTTCATCAACAATTCATTGAGATTGTTAAGGAGAATGATATTACCTTCAATCATTATGATGCAGAGAAGGTTCATGTGCCATCAGCAGATAAGGCAGTAGATGAGACTGCTAATATTGAGTTGATGCAGAAGTCATTCTTTGTTCCTGACTTCAGACCACAAGAGCAGAAAGATAATCTTTATGTTTCCTGTAGGATTATGAAGGCAATTAGTTATGGGTGTCCTGTTGTTGCTGATGCTGCTTATGTGAAGGACTTTATTGATAAGGAAGTTCTATGTGGCGAGACTGCACAAGAAATCTTTGATCTTGGTGTAGAGCACCAGTATGATAAGGAAAGGTCACGACATCTATGGGAAGTTGTTAAGCGGGATCATACATATATGAACCGGTGTAATGGACTCATAGAAATCATTAACGGCATATGAAAACCATAGCTTTCGATCTGGATGATGTCATTTGCTGGCATCATTCACAATACGATGAATTGGGGGTGGATAAGTATTACCATTGCGAACCCATTGAAGCGGGGGTTGAACTTGTCAATGAATATTATGACAAGGGAAATAAAATTATAATCTATACTGCACGAGGTATGGGTATCTATAAGGGTGATGTGAATTTGGTATATGAAAATCTTTATGATTTAACTCATAGTCATTTGATTGAATGGAAAGTTAAATTCCATAGATTGGTTATGGGAAAACTTAGTTATGATTTATTGATTGATGATAAAGCTCTTAGTTCCTATATGGCTACCAGAGAAAGGGTAGATGAGTTCCTAGCAGAAGTATGATATTCATAACAGGGGCTGCCGGATTTATTGGAAGTAACTTTGCTCATTATCTGGCACGGAAAGGTTTTGATGATATTATTATCCTGGATAAGTTAACTTATGCAGGAAACATGGAGAATCTATATGATTTAAGATTCCCTGTGAAGGGGATTGATCTTGCTGATGAATATGGGTTAGCTAAATTGTTTGCTCAATATAGACCAAGATTTATATTTCATTTTGCTGCTGAAACTCATGTAGATAATTCAATTAAAGATGTAAATCCTTTTGTTAATACTAATGTTATTGGAACAGTTAATCTCTTAAACCTTGCGGTTAAGTATGATGTAGAGAAGTTCCACCACATCTCCACAGATGAGGTCTATGGTTCTTTGGGGTATAATGATCCCCCTTTCACTGAGGAGACACCTTATGATCCTCAGAACCCTTACTCAGCATCGAAGGCAGCGAGTGATCACTTTGTCACAGCATTTCATAATACTTATGGTCTTCCCACTGTAATTACTAATTGTTCCAACAACTATGGTCCTCGTCAGCATAGGGAAAAGTTAATTCCTAAAACGATTACTAATATTATGGAGGGGAAGAAGATACCTGTCTATGGTAGAGGTAAGAACATTAGGGATTGGATTTATGTTGAGGATCATTGTGAAGGTATCTTAAATGTTTTCTATGGTGGTGGAGTAGGTCAGAAATATAATATTGGTGGCGAATGTGAAGTGAAGAATATTGATTTGGTAAAGACTATTATTAAAGTGATGGGTGCTAGTGAGGATCTTATTGAGTATGTGGATGATCGTCCAGGACATGACTTGCGATACGCGATTGATAATGCTAAAATTAAGAATGCATTAGCTTTTCGTCCCCAGCATACTCTTGAAGAGGGATTGACAAAAACTATTATTTGGTATAAGTATGATAGGCTTTAATTATCTGGGGAAGTTGGGGCAACTGGGTAATCAGATGTTTCAGTATGCTTCATTGCGTGGTATTGCACGGAATAGAGGAGTAGATTTTCGTATTCCATATCATGATGAAGTATTTGTAGATTCTTTGGGAAATAAATTAAGGATTGAATTGTTTAATCCTTTTGTGATGTCAAATCTTACTCAATCTAATATTGGGATGATTGGAGGAGACAATCCTCATGATGTTAGTGTTATAGACAGGACTCGTACAGAAGGAGAGTTTAAGTTTAATGAGGTTTTATTTAATACTTGTCAAGATAATGTAACTCTTCATGGATATTTTCAGAGTGAGAAATATTTTAAGCATATAGAACATGAAATCCGTCAGGACTTCACATTTAAGAATGAGATTGCAATACCATGTAAACATAAAATGAGTACAGTTGATACTCCTATTGCTTTACATATTAGAAGAGGTGATTACTTAAGGAATTCTGCTTATCATAATAATCTTGGACTGGATTATTATGCATCTGCGTTGAAGAAGTTTGATGATGATAGAACAGTACTTATATTTTCGGATGATTCTCAATGGTGTAAGGAACAGAAGTTATTTGCTGAAGATAGATTCTTAGTATCAGAGGGTAGTGATAGTTATACTGACCTTTGTTTAATGAGCTTGTGTTCTGATTTTATTATTGCTAATAGTTCTTATTCTTGGTGGGGTGCATGGTTATCTAAAGCAGTAGATAAGGTTGTGTGTGCTCCTGAGAAATGGTTTGGTCCTGAGAATGCCCATCACGATACTTCTGATCTACTTCCTGATGAGTGGGTGATAATTAAATGATATATCTTACCGGTTCTCATGGAATGGTTGGTCGTCGGTTTCAAGAACTTTGTAATAGAAAGATTAGAACTATTAGTTACCGGGATAATGTACCTGATCTGTTTGATGTTAATAAGAAATCTTGTTTAGTGCATTTGGCCTGGTCTTCTACTACTCGCGATACGGATGGTGTGAAGGTAAAGGATGACATATGGAATAGTCAGAAATTGTTTAATTATTATGTGGATAAGAATCCTGATGGCAAGATAATTTTTGTTTCTAGTGCAGGTGATATGCATCAGAATCATAGTGGTATGTTTTGTTCTGGATTGGAAAAGCCTACTCCACGTACCATCTATGGATGGAGTAAATACCATGTAGAGCAGTATCTAGATACTTTAAAATGTAAGACAGTTGTATTGAGGACTTCTAATATTTGGGGTGGTGATGTTAAGAGTGAAAGAATTAATGGTTTAGTTGATAAACTTTTAAATTCTGTAGGTACTGATGAGGTAGTAGATATCTATGCTAATTTGGATACTTATGTTGATTTGATTCATATTGATGACTTTGTTAATCTTCTAATTAAATCAATTGATATTGATTTAGATAAGGATCATGAGATGTTTTTAGTGGGTGATCAATCTCTTTCTATTGGTGATATGATTAATAAGGTATCTAAGAAGGGAGCATTAAATTTGAAGATAGATCAAAAAGCAGAGAGATCCTTTATTAATGTTCAACCTTTCAAGGCTAAGAGCGTGTTTGATTGGAAACCGGAGAATCAATTGTAATGAAGATAGCAGTAACCTTTTGGGGAACACAGACTTATCTTGACTTTCTTCCTCAATGGTATGGGAGATTGGAAAAGTATTTTATACCTGGTGTAGAGAAGCATTACTTTGTCTTTACTGATGGAGAACTAGAAGGTACTCCTGATAACGTTACTAAGATGGAGATTCCTCACTATGGATTTCCTACCACTTACAATAAAACTTTTGAAGAGATGTTGAATCTGGAGGATAAGGTCTCTGATTATGACTGGTTGGTCTCAGTAGATGCAGATCTTTATGCATGGGAGGATATACAATATGAAGAGTTCTTTGATGATTCTAAAAAGTATTTTGGAGTTCACCATCCCTGTCATCATGTAGGATTCCAACCACATAATAAACATCCAGGAGCATATGATACAAATCCATTGTCAAATGCTTGTATTGATGATAGTATTATGGATATGACAATCTATCATCAGGGATGTTTATGGGGAGGTAAGATACCTTATATCTTTGATATGATGAGACAGATTGATGATTGGACCAAGGAAGATGTATCTAAAGATGTTCAAGCAAGATTCTATGAGGAGAGTTATATGAATAAATGGTTCTTAACTCATCGTGAGGAGACCCGTACTCTTCCTCCAGGGTATTCTTATCCTGAGATGTTCGCACAGTATTGTGATTTTGCTAATAAGATGATGCATCTTGCTAAGGATAATTCGCAACTGGATAACAACGAGTGGTAGGTATGAAGACAACAGTTTATTATCATATTTGGACTCCACCTGACAGCGATCTCTGGAAGATCATGGTGGACGATCAGATCAAAAGATTATATGCATCAGGTCTTCCTGAGGTTGCTACGGTAAAGTGCACTATTAATGGAGCACAGGCATCTAGGGTTAAGCAATTTGTTTCTCTTTATGATTGGATTAATATTATTGGTTGTAGAGATGGTGATGGAGAATATGAAGGGTTTTGTTTAAAGCATCTCTATGAAGATTGTGTGAATGAACGTGCTCATAAGGTGATGTATTTTCATACTAAAGGTATGAGTCATTTCTGTGGTGTGAGAGATCAATATTCTGATCGTAAGGTTCGTGCAGTGAATAGTTGGAGACACCTCATGGAATGGGGGTGTATTGATAAGTGGAAAGAGAACCTAGATAAATTAGATAGTTATCAGGTATCCGGTGTTAATTACTGCTTAGATCCATGGCCACATATGAGTGGTAATTTTTGGTGGGCACGAGCAGATTATATTGCTACTCTTCAACATCCTACTAAGGATGCATTCCATAGGGAGAAGGAAGACTTTGGACCTATTGAGAGAATGAACTTTGAGAAATGGGTGGGTATGAAAGATCCATCTGTTTATAGTTTCTATAACCCTCCTTTCAGTTATGATTTCCAAGACATGACTCCAGACGTTCAACCTACTCCTCAAGGAGAACCTCACTGGTTCTGGTTGTATCGTGATGACATCCATCCCCATTATCTCAAAGATTCATGAACGCAAAATTTGGTTGTTTTCATACAGTATATGAAAACAAAAAGGCAACAGAGTTTATACTCCAAGAGTTTAGGAAGTTCCATCCAGATGCACCTTATACTCTGTGTGGTGATGGTGGTTCAGACTATAGTGATGTAGCAGAAAAATATAACTGTAATTATGTTCATTCTTATATGCACATAGGACGTAGGAATACGGGTCATGAGTCAGGGGTATATGGATTTACTAAAGATGAATCACTTCATTGGATTCATATGGTTCGTGAGGCAGCAAGGTTTGTTAGAGCAGGTGGTGGGACACATATGATAATGATGGAGGACGATGTTCTTACTCAACATAAGGTAGTCATACCTTCTGAGTGGGAGATTGCAGGGTTTGATGTTCCTGGTAATAAGATTACTCCAGAACTTCTACAGTTTCTTGTAGCAAAGTATGGTGCTAAACCTAATGTAGATTGGTATGGTGCTGGAGGAGGAAGTGTTTATAATATTGATACTTTCTTAGATAATTATCATACCATTTATGATTTTATGGATTATGAATTTGAATTTATCCTAAAGCATCTTGACTTTAGGTTTGGGTGGCTGGACCTTTACATGCAAATATGCTATTTTATGTTAGGTAAAGACTATTCAATCAACACTAATCTGACTGAGGTTTGGAAGACACCTAACTTTAGGGAAACAGATTTCTCTCTTGTTCACGCTTATAAGGAATTATACTAATGAGACTTGCATTAATTGGACCTGGTATTATGCCCATTCCTCCTGACGGTTGGGGTGCGGTTGAAAGTTTGATATGGGATTATGCCTTAGAGTTGGATGAGTTAGGTCATGAAGGAACTATTATCAATACTCCTAACTGGGATGAGATTATTGGGCATCTGAATGCAGAGCAATTTGATTTTGCTCATCTACATTATGATGTGTTCCATCCTATAATGGATCGTATTGCTGCTGAGACAAGCATTCCTAAGTTGGCATTGAGTAGTCACTATCCTTACATAGATCAACCTCATATGCATCGTAGGGATGGGTATGATCGCACGTTTGATTGGATTATTAATAATAAGAACTATTATATCTTCTGTATATCCCAGAAGGATATGGATTGCTTTAAGGCAGCAGGAGCAGATGAAAGTAAGTTGCTTCTCTCTGCTAATGGAGCAAACCATAAGAGATTTACATATCATAAGGAAGCAGTATTACCAGACCGTTCATTATATCTCGCACAGATTAATGATCGTAAGAAGCAATGGATTTATCAGACTATTGATTCTATTGATTATGTTGGTAGGATTATGAGTCAGACTCCTTTTGATCCTAAGAAAAACTATCTTGGTGAATGGAGTGATGAATATAAGAGAGAACACCTTGGAGACTTTGCTAACTTAGTTCTTCTGTCTGATGGTGAGAATGGAACTCCTTTGGTTGTTAAGGAAGCAATGATCTTAGGATTGGGTGTGGTTATATCTAAGTATGCTGCACATGATTTACCAGACCTTCCTTACGTTACAGTAGTTCCTGATGATAAGTTGGAAGACATTCCTTACATTGAGGAGAAGATACAGGAGAATCGTGAAGCATCGCTAGGAAGAAGAGATGAGATACGTGAGTTTGCGATTGATAACTTCTCTTGGGAAGGTCTTGTTAAACTCTATGCTGAGAACATAGAGAAGATGGAGCCAAGAAGCAATGCGAATTAGTATTGTTGGACCACCTCTTCCTATTCCTCCTCCAGGATGGGGAGCAGTTGAGTCTTTGATATGGGATATGAAGTTATCCCTTGAAGAGATGGGACATAAGGTGCAAATTTTAAATGATCCTGACCCTAATAAAATGCTTCATTTGATGCATGAATTTGGTCCTGATTTTGTGCATATCAATTATGATGATTGGATTCCACTCTATCCTCATATTACATATCCTTGTGCATGTACAACTCACTTTGCATACTTGGATATGGATCGTCAGGATATGATGGGACCATACAAAGAGAGAGTGTTTGATATGTTTTCTCTTATTCAACCAGTGGTATTTGGTCTTTCGGATACTGTTAATGAAATCTATCAATACCTTGCAGACATTCCTTCACACAAACTTTTTCTTAATCCTAATGGGGTTATGTCAAAGAATTTTAGAGTTACTGATGATCCTAAACATTCAGAATCTAGTATCTATTTGGCTAAGATAGATCATAGAAAGAGACAATATCTTTTCCAAAATATTAAATCATTATATTATGCAGGTAATATTGCAGAGGATAGGTTTGATCAAACTAAAAATTATCTAGGTGAGTGGAAGAAGGAAGTTCTCTTTGATGGTTTGACTGACTATGGTAATCTTGTATTACTTAGTGATGGTGAGGCACATCCACTAGTTTGTATGGAAGCCTTTGCTGCTGGACTTGGTGTAGTAGTTTCTGAATGGGCAACTGCTAATTTAGATCTAAATAGAGAATTCATTACAGTAATTCCTGAAAAGCAGATTTTTCAGACTAAATATGTCGAACATCTGATTAATAAGAATAGAGAATATTCTATTAATAATAGACAAGAAATTTTAGACTATGCAAAACAGTTTGAATGGTCTACAATATTAGCAGATTATTATTTGCCAAACATAGAAAAGGTTATCGATGGTAAAATTAAGTGAGACAATAGACATGGAGGACCAGGAGTTATCTCCTCCTCCTCCGATTGAGATTGTAGTTCCTAGAGATAAGAATAAGGCTGCTTTTAAGTTAAGAGGTTTTGGTCCCATATATTGTATCAATCTGGATGCACAACCAGAGCGTTGGAAGTATATGGAAGAACAATTTAAGTATTGGGAGATAAAAAATTATCATCGCATTTCTGCATATGATGGTAGAGATGATGATTTAAGTGATATTTTAAAGGGAAGATATCCTGATAATATGACGGGAGGTGAGATTGGATGTACTACTTCTCATCTTAAAGCAATTAAGCATTGGATGGAGACTTCTGATAGTCCCTATGCAATCATGATGGAAGACGATTGTGATTTAGATTTAGCACAGTGTTGGAATTTTACTTGGGAAGATTTCTATGCCCACTTCCCCTACGATTGGGATGTGGTTCAGATGGCAATCATTTGCACTGGAGATCTTCATGTTAAAATTCATAAGAGATTTGTAAATAATTTTTCAACTGCTTGTTATGTTATTACCCGGCATCATGCAGAGAAGATGATGAGGTTGCATTGTCGTGGAGATAAGTTTAAGTTAGATAATGGAGTGCGTCCACGTCCCGTAGCAGATGATTTACTTTATAATTCAGGTAATACTTATTCCATACCTCTCTTTAATTATAAAATTGAGTTAGGATCTACTATTCATCCAGAACATATTGGAGTATTCCATCATGGTAATCGTGAAGCTATTAGAAATTTTTGGATGACGCAGGGATCTAATTTTGGTATAGAAGAATTGATGGATTTAAACCCTTATCTTGGAAGAGTAACTGAGAATAGTGCTGCACAGGCTGCTCAACAAGAAGAGAAACCCCAGGAGTAGTGTTGACAGGAAAACCGAACTGTAGTATACTTAAATTGTCACATTGTGAAGTGTGACACCTGTATAAATAACTTTACATAACAACGGGCCCGAAATAATCGTACCCCTGCGTAGAATGTAACATGAACTCAGTCGAGGGTTCTATCATCCGCAGGCTTTTTTAATGCGTGCGAGACACTATCTAAAAAAATGTTTAAACCTCTTATAGCAGCTGTTGCTGCTGCTCCTTTCTTCGCTGCATCTGCTTTTGCAGGTCCTTACGTTAACGTAGAAGCTAATGCTTCCTACCCAGACGGCGAATATACAACTGCTACAACTGACCTTCACTTCGGTTTCGACGGCGGAACAGAAGATGGTAAGGTTGCTTACTACATTCAGGGTGGTCCTGGATTCGTTCACACTGACTCAACTGACGACACCATAACTGAAATTTCAGGTAAGGTTGGAGTTTCTGTTGCTGTTGCTGAATCTGCTGATGTTTACGGAGAAATCTCCGGTATCACTGGAGAAGATTCTTCTGGTGACGACATCATCGACTTCGGTGGTAAGGTTGGTGTTAAGTACACCTTCTGATCTGATCAGTAAAACCATATAACTACAAGAGGACCTTTACGGTCCTCTTTTTTTTGTGCTAAAATACCATCATGAAAAAAACTGTAGAAGTATTAGGACATCCTCTTTGGTTAATGCCAGTGATGTGTATAGGGATGTTTGCATTTATAGAAGGTCTTCACACGGCTGCTCATTTACATATGCAGATAGATGCGAATGCATATTGTAGAAATAATGCTGAGTGGGTAGAAATGAACACACAAGATGAAGATGATTGGTGAGGGAATGAGTATAAACCCCTAGACAAGGATTAATAATTGCTATATAATTATGTTATGTTTCTTAACAAACAATGACTAATTCTTCCGCTACTGTTACTACCGAAGATGGTGGTCGCCAGAATATGTTTTCTTCTGAACCTCGTGTAGAAGTTATTGAAATTGATCAGAGTAAGAATGCCGAACTAACTAACGGACGTTGGGCAATGATTGGTTTCTGGGCAGCTATTGGTGCTTATGTAACAACGGGTCAAATAATCCCCGGAATCTTTTAATGACAACCTCTACCTTAAAGAGTCCTAACAGCAATCTGTTATGGGCTCTTAGTGATATTGGGATCACATGGGTTGTAGTGATGATTGGGTTAGAATTCTATCACCAGTATCTTCATAATCCTGCGGTACATATCTTCTTTCAATCTCAAGGAATATTCTTATTCTAAAACTTAACAAAACTAAATAATTACCCGTAACTTATTACAGAATCAAAATAAATGGGCGAACTTCAACTCGCAACAGAAACAGTATCACCAGTTTGGGCATTGATTTTTCCTTTTATACCTGTACTTATATTATTGGGATTTTATTTTGCCGCTGGTGGTGGATTCAATGATGATGACGATGATGATTTTAGTGGTGGTAAGGGTATAAGAATTAGTGAACCTGTTCCTGTTCCTGTTCCTGCTGGGGCTTAAAATGTCTATATTTGCAACCACATTAATAAGTGTGCCGGTAGACTTGCACGGTCTAATAGAGTTTGGTATGATGATGTCTATTGGTATTACTGCCGGTTCTCTAGGTTTAATTTAATGTCAAGTACTCTCACCGAAGCGCAATTAGATTTACGTCAACAAGTATTATTACTACTCTTTAAGAATTTTGGTACAGGAGATTACTCCAA
>Ga0208790_1000284_pt1 | contig 26102 bp, 8 predicted proteins | sample 10_taG_FD_184083 | JGI IMG/M metagenome (GOLD analysis project Ga0208790, IMG submission 184083) | Marine viral communities from the Subarctic Pacific Ocean - 10_ETSP_OMZ_AT15264 metaG (SPAdes) (version 2) | ecosystem: Environmental > Aquatic > Marine > Oceanic | place: Pacific Ocean | collected... | reverse complement strand
GTGCCAATAAACCTAAGAAAAGGTATAGAGGACAAGGCAAATAGTACAAGGGACCTAGAGGGTCCCTTTTTTAATGATAAATAACTTATATTTACCGTTTTTTTCATGCCTATAGAGAGGCTTAGTAGAGGGTTTAAGGACATTAGCTTGTCCTTTGAGGTAAATCCTATTAATAATGACCTTATAACAGTCAGAAATGACGTTGCTATTGCACGTGCAGTAAGAAATTTAGTACTTACTACTCCTGGTGAACGTTTATTTAACCCAAATTTAGGTTCTCAGGTGAGTGAACTCTTATTTGACAATGTAGATGAGATGTCAGCATCAGCTATTCATGATGAAATTGAAGAAACCCTTAACAAATACGAACCTAGAATAAAATTAACTAAGGTTAAAGTTGAACCTAACTATGATGATAATGAATTTAACGTGACTATCTTCTATGATATCATAGGAATTGATGCTCTTCCTCAACAATTAAACTTTGCACTACAGTCTACAAGATAAATGGCACTAGTAAACTTTACAGATCTAGATTTCGATCAAATAAAAGCCTCATTGCAGGATTATTTGAGAGAAAATTCTAATTTTACAGACTATGATTTTGAAGGATCTAATCTTTCTAGTATAGTTGATGTATTAGCATACAATACTTACATCTCCTCATACAATGCTAACATGATTAGCAATGAGGTATTCATAGATAGTGCTACTTTAAGAGAAAACGTAGTAGCATTAGCAAGAAATATTGGTTATACACCTAGATCAAGAACTGCTGCAAAGGCAATAATTTCATTTTTTGTAGATACCACTGGTTTTAGCACTAAACCAGTTACTTTAACCCTTAAAAAGGGTGTAGTATCTACTTCATCTGCAGTATTAGGGTCAACAAGTTATGCTTTTTGCATTCCTAATGACATTACTGTACCAGTAGTTGATGGAATTGCTACTTTTAACAACGTTACCATCTATGAAGGGACATTTTTAACCTCAAATTTCACTGTTTCTTCATTAACTCCTGCTCCTCCTGCTAGATATATCTTAGAAAATGCAAATATTGACACTTCTAGCCTAGAAGTTACTGTAAGAGATACTCAATCTAGCACTAACGTTAAAAACTTTATATTTTCAGACACTTTAATCGAAGTTACCTCCACTTCTAGGGTATATTTCCTTCAGGAAGTAGAAGATCAGAGATATGAGGTCATTTTTGGTGATGGAGTTTTTGGAGAATCACTAAAATCAAAAAATTATATTGAAATTTCTTATATTACTAGCAATGGAGAGGCAGCAAATGGAATTTCTTCCTTTACTTTCAATGGAAGACTTGCAGATAACAACAATAACTTAGTAAGTAAAGGAATTTCTATAATTTCTACTGTAAATGAGTCTGTAGGAGGTAAAGAAATTGAATCTATAGACTCAATTAAGAGATATGCTCCAAAAATTTACTCTACTTTCAATAGAGCAGTTACAGCATCTGATTATGAGGCATTAATTCCTAAAATTTATCCAGAAACTCAATCAATATCAGCTTTTGGAGGTGAAGAATTAAATCCACCTCAATACGGAAAGGTTTTTATTACGATTAAGCCTTTTTATGGTCCATATGTTCCAGAATCTATTAAAAATAACCTTAATACTATGTTAAGGAAGTATTCTGTTGCTGGAATTGTTACTGAAATACAAGATCTTAAATATTTGTATGTCGAAGCACATATTAATGCTTATTTTAACCCTAATTTAACATCAAGTGCTGATTCTGTTAAAACAGTGGTATTAAATAACGTTAATAGTTATGCAGATTCTGCTGAAATGAATAAATATGGAGCAAGATTCAAATATAGTAAATTTCAAGCTGTAGTAGATAATAGTAATGCTGCAATAACTTCAAATATCACTAAAATAGAAATAAGAAGGGATTTAATACCAGAATTGAATCAGAATGCCGAATATGAACTTTGTTTTGGTAATCCATTTTACGTAAAGAGTTCACAAGGATATAATATTAGATCATCAGGGTTTAATGTTTATGGAATAACTGATACTGTCTATTTAAGTGATATACCAAATGAAAATCAATCTACAGGTAATTTATTTTTGTTTAGTTTAGAATCCAGGAATAATCCTACAATTGTAGCTGATAATATTGGTACTATTGATTATCAAAGAGCAGAAATATTAATTAAACCCATTAATATTACAGGAACATCTAAAAAAGTTCAAAATATTTCAATAATAGAAATTTCTGCCTGTCCCAAGTCAAATGATATTGTAGGATTGCAAGATTTGTATTTACAATTAGATGTTAGTAATACTACTGTTGATATGATACCAGATAATGTCTCTTCAGGAGATAATACTTCTGGTAATCTTTATACAGCTACTTCAAGTTATATAAGTGGCGATTTGGGTAGAATGACAGACTCAGAAGTTGAAAATACTACCCTCATTTCCTCAGATACATATATCTTAGGGTCTCCTACATCACAACCATATTAATCCACTCCGTAAGGATAAATGCCAGAAAATACAAGAGTCAAAATTAGTTCGGTTGTTAAAAACCAACTGCCAGATTTTATAAGAGCGGATTATCCTCTTGCTGGTGAATTTTTAGCACAATATTATACTGCTCTGGAAGGTCAGGGATCTACATTAGATGTTTTACAGAATATTGACAAATATATTAAAATTGATGAATTAACTGATCTTATAGATTCTACAAATGTTTCTTCTCCTGTAGGAATTGCTGATAATGTTATAAATGTAGATTCTACTACCGGATTTCCAAATTCTTATGGATTACTTGAAATAGGCACTGAGGTTGTTACCTATACTGGCATTACTACTAACTCCTTTACAGGGTGTTCTAGAGGGTTTAGCGGTATTACTTCATATAGAACTCCAAATCAACCAGATGAACTTCTTTTCTCTCAATCAGGGATAGCTACGCATTCTTCTGGATCTGTAGTTAATAATTTAAGTATTAGATTTTTACAAGAATTTTATAAAAAGGTAAAAACTCAAATAACTCCAGGATTTGAAGAAAGACAGTTAGATTCTGATCTCAATAAAAGATTGTTTATTAAACAGTCTAAAGATTTTTATTCATCTAAAGGAACTGACCAATCCTTTGAGATTTTATTTAGAGCCTTGTATGGGGAAGATGTAAGAGTAATTAAACCAAGGGATTATCTTTTTACTCCTTCCGATGCTGATTATAAAACTTCAAAACAAGTTGTAGTAGAATCTATTGAAGGAGATCCTATGGATCTTATTAATAGGAATTTATTTCAAGATGATGTTTATGATTTCCCTAAAGCTAATGGAGCTATTAATAACGTAGAAAAGATAATAAGAGGTGAAAAAACATATTATAGATTAAGTTTAGATTTTGATAGAAAATTAGATAGAGTAACTGAAGATTTTTCCATACATCCTAATACTAAAGTAATCGATTCTGTTTCTATAGGCTCTACTGTATTAACTGTAGATTCTACTGTTGGATTTGGGACTACAGGAGTATTGATTGCAGATTTTGGAAATGGTACTAGTAATAGTATACAATATACTTCAAAATCATTAAATCAATTTTTCGGATGTTCAGGAGTTGATAAGGATATTTCTCCTACACAAGATTTAAGATTAGATGCTTATGCTTATGGATATTCTGGAATAGGAACTTCTCATGTAGTTAAGGTTAAAGTAACTGGTGTTTTATCTAACTTAGATTTAAATTTCAATAATACTTATTATAATCAAACTGGAAGTGTTATTGAGCCAAAAGGTTTAGGTTCTGTTTCTAAGAATATAGTCACTAAAAATTTATTTGCTAATGTTTCTACTACTTATTTGGTAGAAAATATTGAGTTAATTGACTCTTCAAACTTTACATATAAATTAAATCTTTTTGATGAGCATAATTTTATAGGAGGAGATAATGCTTTAATTAATGATATATCTTGCGAAATTATTTCTCTTATAAGCTCTAAGGAAGTATTAATTAAAGGTTCTGGAGAATTAAATCTTAATGCATCATATAAAATTCAAAGATTATTGTCTAAAGCTAATTTAAGTAATTACCCTAATACTAGCATTTATACTACAAATATTCAGAACTCTTATTTGGATGGAGATGATGTATATATTACTTCTCCTTCTCTTCCTAGTTATTTTAGTGATGCTTTAGATATTAGAGAAACTGATTTAACATTTTCAGGATCTTTTGAAGATAGTACAGAAATATCTATTCCTAATCATGGATTAATAACTGGAGAAAGAATAATTTATGTATCTGGAGAGGGTACTAATAAATTAGATATTGCAGAGACAGAATATTTTGTCAAAAAAGTAGATATTGATACTATTAAACTTTCTAAGAGTAGTTCCAATATAGGTAAGGGCAACTTTGTTTCTTTTTCTGGAACTGTAACTAATAATAAATTCGAACTTTTAAGGTTTACTCAAAAAACAATACAATCTCAGAAATTAATAAGAAAGATTCAAGATCCAGTAGATTCTCTTATTAAGACATCTACCCCTAGAGGGAAGATTGGTATGTTGGTAAATGGAGTTGAAATACTTAATTATAAATCTAACGATGTTATACATTATGGACCTATAGAAGAAGTTTCAGTTACTAAGGGTGGAGATAATTATGATGTTATCAATCCTCCTATTTTATCAATTACCGATTCAACTGGTATTGGAGTATCTGCTTATTGTGAAGTACATGGATCTGTAGAAAGAATAGATGTTGTAGATGGTGGATTTGATTATCTATCCACACCTACTTTAAAAATATCTGGAGGTAATGGTTCTGGATGTGTTGCGTTTGCAAATTTAACTTTAAAAGATCATTCTTTAACTTTTGATTCTACTGTAACTAGTGGAAATGTTAATCTTACTGATAATACAATAGGATTCTCAACTTATCATAAATTTAGATTTGGTGAACTTATAACATATAATACAGAAACTCAAACTGCTATTGCTGGATTAACTACAGATGCTGCATATTATTGTTCTATTGTAGGACCTTCTACAGTTGCTTTACACCTTAATTATCAAGATGCAATTGCTGGAATTGATACTATTGGACTTACTGGTTATGGATCAGGTATTCAAGAAATTAAATGTGCAAATAAGAAAAGAGTTATTAGTCATGTAAGTATAGCAAGTTCTGGTTATAATTATACTAATAAGTTAACTTCTGCTACTTCTTCTGGAATTAATACTGCTACTAATACTATTAGTATATCTAATCATGGTTATAAGTCTGGAGAGTTGATAAGATATGATAATACTAATACTCCTATTATTGGACTTAGCACTTTAACAAATTATTATGTTACTACTATAGATAGTGGTTCTTTTAAACTATCTCAAGTAGGAGTAGGATCTACTGCACCTAATTATTATTTAAAAAATAAGGAATATGTGAATTTACTTTCTGGTGGTGCAGGAATTAATGAATTTAATTATCCTCCAATAAAAGTAGAAGTAATTGGACATGTAGGAGTTTCCACTTTTTCTGGTCAAAATTTTAATGCTCAATTAAGACCTGTTGTAAGAGGACCTATTGAATCTGTATATGTTGCGAACGGTGGAGTAGGTTATGGATCTTCAGACGTAATCAATTATAATAGACAACCCAATTTTACTTTAAAGAGTGGTAAGAACGCTCAATTATTACCTATAATAGATGATGGAAAATTATCAGAAGTTATAGTATTGAACAAGGGATCTGAATATAATTCTCCTCCAGAATTAAAAATGGTAGGAGCTGGTAAAGGAACTAAGATTATTCCTATTTTGAAAGACGGAACTGTAGATTCAGTTATTATATCTAATGCTGGTATTGGACATACAGCAACAGATGCTTCTATAACTGTAACATCTAATGGAGATGGGTCTGATTTTTATTCTAATCCTAAGATATGGACAATTAATAGTGTAGAAAGATTAATACAAAATGAACAGATTACTACTGATGATGGAGTTGTGAGTGTTGGTTTAAATGAAGATTATGGACTTCAATATTCTCATTTATACATTCCTAGAAAATTAAGACAATCCAGTTATATTAAAAAGGCTATAGGTGATAAAGAAATTTTTGTTCCTGATTTATCTCTAGAAAATGATATAGAAGAAGATTCTATTACCCATTCACCTATTATAGGATGGTCTTATGATGGATGTCCAATTTATGGACCATATGCTTATTCAACCAATTCAGGAGGTCCTATTAAGATTATTCAATCAGGATATTCTGTTTCTATATCTACTCATAGACCTAACCCTCTTACATCTAATGGAGATCCAATATATTCTGAAGGATTTTTTATAGAAGATTATTCTTATAAAGATGGTAGAGACTTAGATCAACATAATGGAAGATTTTGCAAAACTCCAGAATTCCCTAACGGTGTTTATGCTTATTTCTCTCTAATTAATCCTGATTTTAGGGATTCTGAAGGATCTTTTAAAAATTATAGGAAACCACAATTTCCTTATATGATAGGTGATTCATTTAAATATAGACCTATAGAATATAATTTTGATTATAAATCAAATCAAGATTTAGTGGATTTGAATAAAACTGATTTAGTTAGAAATACTTCTCCATATAATTTTCTTTTAAGAAATACTTCTTATGATTTTTTAATAGATCCTAATACTATTCATAGACAAATTAGTTATATTGATGGAGTTACTGCAGGAGGTATTTCAAATGTTGCAATTCAAACTGGAGGGTCTGGATATAAAGTTAGCGATGAAATAATATTTAATAATTCTGGTTCTAGTGGTTATGCTGCTAAAGCGCAGGTAGGTAGTATTTCTGGAAAAGCTATAAGTCAAATTAGTGTTGCTACTACAGAAATATCAAATGTAGAGTTTATTTTAGGAAATTCTAATCAACAATTTGTTGGATATAGCACTCTTCCTCATAATTTCTATAATAATGAATTTATAACAGTTTCAGGATTATCTACTAGTGCTTTTAGGAATGATTCGTCAGTACAAATTGGAGTAAGAACCGACACATTTAAATTATTTACTGCAATAGGAGCTCCTTCTGCTACTGGTATAGTAACGTATTTAAATTTAGATCCACAATCATTATCTTCTACTATAAAAGAGAATGATATTATAGGTGTAGGAACTCAAGAAAAAGTAAAGGTATTAAATGTAGATACCCTTTCTTCTAGAATTAGAGTATTAAGGGAATGGAGTTCTACTACAGGAACTGCTCATACTGCTGGTATTGCTCTTTCTAAAGATCCTAGAACATTTAGTTTTAATGTATTAAGGGAATTGGATGGTTCTAACTTTGAATTAAATAAAGAATTATATTTTAACCCAACAGAAAGTATAGGATTAGGAACTATTTCTGGGGTGGGAGTTGGATCTACTTTAGTATTCTCTAATCCAGGAGCAGGATTAAGTGAAATATTTGTTCCTACTAAATCCCTTTATTTTAAAAATCATGGATTATTGACAGGGGATGCATTAACTTATAATACAAATACAGGTACTGCAGTATCAGTGTCAACTGATGGTATTGATGGATTTGCTCTTACTCAAGGACAAACAGTATATGCTGCAAAGATAAGTGATGATATAATTGGAATTGCTACTGCTAGAGTAGGTTTAGGAGCTACAGGTACTTTTGTAGGAATTAATAGTACCACTACAGCATCAACTCTATATTTTATTGGTGTAGGTACTGGAGTATATCATAGTTTATCTAGTAATTATAATAATGTATTAAGTGGAGGTTTAAGTAGATGTATAGTTACTGTATCTACCTCATCTACTCATGGACTTAAATCTGAAGATAATGTTTCTTTAGATATTAGAACAGGAATAACTACTACTATTAAAGTAGCTTATAATGATTATAATAGAAGGTTAGTAATTGATCCTAGAACTTTTGTTGCAGGTGATGTTAATGCTACTAATAATACTATTACTATTCCTAGACATGGGTATACCAATGGTCAGAAAGTTATTCATACTGCATCTACTTCTTCAGGTGGATTGAGTAATAATGAAATATATTATGCGCAAGTAGTAGATGAGAATACTATTAAGTTATCTACTCAATATTATGATTCTATAAATGTAGAACCTAAAGTAATTGATATTAGTAGTGCTTCTGCTGGTACTATTTCTCCAATCAATCCTCCAATTATAACAGAAAGAAATTCTAAGATATATTTTGATCTTTCAGATTCTTCTTTATCTTTTGTTGATGGTGGAGTTTATTATAGTGCATTTGAGTTAAATCTTTATAGTGATCCAAAACTTAATAATTCTTTTGTTACTTCAGGAAAAACCGACGATTTTAATGTTAGTAGAAGTGGTAGAGTGGGGGTAGACGCAAATGCAAATCTTACTATTAAAAATATTGAAGAAATTAGTGACTCATTATATTATAATTTAACTCCGATAAATGATTTATTAAATACATCAGTTAAGAAGGAGATTGTTAGGGATTCTATTAATAATAAAAATTCTAATTCTTTAAATTTAGAGATCAGTCCTCTAGGAGGAAACCAAACTCTTGTAGGAGTAGGAACTACTACATTTAATTTTACTCTTTCCAAAATCCCTCAAAAATTAGAATATACATCTTCTGATGGTATATTCAAATATACTACAGATTCTGGAAATGCTGAAGGACCTATATTTTCAGTTGATATTAGAAATGAAGGAAAGGAATATAGATCTTTGCCTGGTATTAGTACCATATTCACTACTAATGGAAAGGATGCTGTATTGCAGGCTGAAGGTGAAACTGTAGGTAGAATAGACAGAATTGATATTCAAGATGTTGGATTTGATTATTCTGTAGATAGAACTCTTCGTCCTGAATCTAAAGTTCCTCAATTACTTAAAGTAGATTTACTCAAATCTCTTGATAGAATTGGAATTAATTCAGTTGGTAAAAATTATCTAGATTCTCCAGGTTTGGTTCTTTTAGATGGATTAACTAAAAAAGTAGTTAGTGATGTAGAATTAGATTATACTCTAGGTGACACTCAGGTTAGTATTTTAAATAACGTTAAAACTTTAAATAATGTCACTCCTATAATAATTCCTACTAGTAATTCTAATGGAATTAGTATCAATAATATTGACTATAATAGTGGAAATAAAGATGTAACAATTACTATTGGAGCTAGTTTTAGTAATGCTGCTGATTATCCATTTGAAGTAGGTAAAAAAGTATTGATTGAAGGAGTTAGTGTTGGAATAGGAAGTACTGGAAAGGGTTTTAATAGTGAAAATTTTGATTATACTCTATTTGAAATTTTAGCAACAGATCCTAATATTGGAGGAACTCTCGGAACTGTAAGATACAGTTTATCTAATGTTATTGCAGATGGAGAAATTCCTGGCACATTTAAATCCAATCTTTCTTCTGGTAAAATTACCGCACAGGAAGATTTCCCAATTTTTGATATTTCATTAAAAGTTCCTAATTTTGATAAAGGGGAAAAGATAGTATCTGGATCTAAAGAAGGTATTTTAGAATCTTGGAATGATTTTTATGGATATCTTAGAGTATCCTCAGTTCAAGATTATGAGAAGGGAGAATCTTTTATAGCACATTCTTCTGGAGTTAGAGGGACTATTAATAGTGTGGTACTTAGTGATTCTTTATATGATATAGAAGCTTCTTCTATAGTTAATGAAGGGTTCCAAAAAAATAGTGGATTTTTAAATAATAGTCTACAGAGGGTAATTGATAGTGATTATTATCAGTATTTTTCATATTCTGTTGAATCTGAAGTACAATATGAAACATGGAAAGAAGCAGTATCTTCTTTGAATCATACTGCTGGATTTAAGAAATTTAGCGATTTGATTGTAAGAACAGAAACAGATATAGGAATTAGTACAGTTCAAGAAGAAACTCAGTTTAACGTTATTAATGACTTAGTTTCTGTTATGGATCTTAATACTGTATTTGATTTTGATCTTGCAAGAGAAAAAACTTTGGATATAGATGCAAGTATAATTTCCGATGAAATAGTTTTTGAATCTAAAATTCTTTTAGATTATAATGAGTCTGTTGGTAATAGAGTTCTAACTATTGATGATATTAGTGGACTATTTAATAATAATGCTAGAACAGATAGATTTATGGCTGTAGATAGCTTTACTTTAGCAAATGTTAGATATAGGAAATATATTACTTATATTAGGGATAAGAGATATACTAAAGAGAGACAAGTAATGCTAGTTTCTTCACTTCATGATGATACTGGTAATATTTTCTTAAATCAGTACGGTAGAGTTGAGACTAATACTGACTTAGGTGAGTTTGGTGGGGATTTGGGTTCTTATGATATGGATATTGCTGGTGATGATGGGAGACTTTTATTCTTCCCTAAGAAATATCAATATAACAATTATGATGTTTCAAACGTTGCCTTTAATATTTCTGATAGTGTTGCTGGTGTAGGTTCTACTGGATTGGGAGGTATTGTTAATATTACAAGTAGCACCACAACCATACCTTTAGGAATCACCACACAACATAGTATTATATCTTTCGCTACCACTTATAGAGGATCTAAGGTATTAGTATCATATGCTGCTAGTGACGCTTCTTACTGGGAGCATGATGAAATAACATTGGTTCATGATGGAACCAATGTAGATTTGGTTGAATATGGTCAATTAACTACTGGTAATGTAGGAAGTGCTTCTGGTGAACCTGGTCTTGGAACTTATAGTGCATATATTGCTGGTTCTAGAGTTCATCTAGACCTTCATCCTACAGTATCTACTGCAAGCACATATGTTGCCAATACTGTTCATGTTGATTTTGGAAATGCTTCATCTGCTGGAGTAGGAACTACTGCATTAAATACTGCTAATTTAGATTCTAGATATACTTCTATATCTTCTAGTGGTTCTCCATCTGCTACTACAGTTGCTCAGTATGAAAGCGAAACATTTAATGGTGCTTATTATATTGTATGTGTAGAGGATACTACTAATAGTCATTATCAAATATCTGAAGTTATAGTAGTTGATGATGGTACTACTGCATTTATAACAGAGTATGCTATCAATCAAACTGTAACTAATCTTGGTGATTTTGATGCTGCTATTTCTGGAGATTACACTACTCTAACATTTACTCCTATAGCAAGTGCTAATGTTCAGGTTAGAGTGTTCCAATCTGCTTTAAGGTTGGTTAATGAGTTGAGTACCATTACTCAAATAAATCTTACTAATGCTAGTATTGATACTGGTTTTGGTGCTTATACTGCTACTGAAACTGATATTAAGAGAGCATTTGACCTTAAGCATAGACAATTACCAATCTTTAAAAGAGACTTTGTTGGAAGTGCTACTACTACAGTTAATTTAACTGAAGACACTATTACTATACCTGATCATTACTTTGTTACTGGGGAAGAATTATCTTACAGATATACTGGAGCTGGTACTACTTCTGCAATTGAAATTGATGAACAAGCTATAACTGGATATGGTACTACTGATAAATTGCCTTCTACAGTCTATGCTGTTAAAGTAGATGATACTAGTATTAGACTTGCTACTTCTGCTGAGAATGCATTGAAGACCACTCCTACTTATTTGGATATTACTGCTGTAGGTATTGGAACTTCTCATTCCTTTACTTCTAAGAAGCAGAATTCAAGATGTGTATTAAGTATTGATAATGTGGTTCAATCTCCAATAGTTGCTACTGCCGTAACAACTACAATTAGTGCTGATGTATCAGCTACTACTGATAAGATTAAATTGTCAGGTATTACATCTATTACTGGTGGCGATTTGTTGAAGATTGGTAGTGAGATTATGAAGGTAGACTCTGTTGGATTAGGTGCTACTAACGTTTTACTTGTTACTAGACCTTGGATGGGAACGGAAAAAGATTCTTATACAAATGGAAGTTTAATTACTAAGGTAGAAGGTAACTATAATATTGTAGATAGTACTGTTAACTTCTTTACTGCTCCTGTTGGATTAACTCCTCTTTCAACTACTACTAATGAACCTAATGAAAGGGATTGGGTTGGTATTGCTACTCATTCATCCTTTAATGGAAGATCCTTTATGAGATCTGGTATTACAGGAGGTTCATCTGAACCATATTCTAAGAATTATATCTTTGATGATATTTCTGGCAACTTTACTGGATTAACTACTCAATTTACTCTTCAGTCTGAAGGAAGTAATATAGCAGGATTCTCAACCAATAATGCTCTTATATTAGTTAATCAAGTTCCTCAAGGACCACAAAGATATACTGGAGGTGTTCATGTTCCAGGAGATTATACTCTTATTGAAGGTAAAAATGCTTCTAATGTTGGTATCACTAGTATACAGTTTACAGGATCTATTTCATCAGTAGCATCCGATCCTAATAGTTCTAATGTACCTCTTGGAGGTATCATTGTTTCTGTTGGGTCTACAGAAGGTTTAGGTTATCAACCATTAGTTGCTGCAGGTGGTACTGCTATTGTTTCTGGATTGGGTACTATTACTTCTATAAGCATAGGAAATAGTGGATCAGGATATAGAACTGGTATACAGACAGTTGTGAATGTGGGTGTTCAGACATTAAGCACTGGAGCACCTAATATTGAATTTATTGGTACTGCTGCTATAAGTGGTGGTAATATAGTAAGTATTGCTATTACTAATCCTGGCACTGGTTATACATCAACTAATCCTCCATCAGTTGTAATAGATGAACCATTATCTTATGATAATATGCCTCTATTCTATACTTCAAATCAATCTGGAGTGGGATCAGAAGCAAGAGCAAATATAGTTGTTGGATTGGGTGGTAGTGTAATTGATTTTGAAGTTATTAATGAAGGTTATGGTTATGGTGAAACTCAAAAGTTAACTATTGGTGTTGGTGGTGCCGTAGGTATTCCAACTGCAGGAGCTTCTGAATTTAGAGAATTCCAATTAACAATTCAAGAAACTGTTAGTGATAGTTTTGTTGGATGGACTGTTGGAGATTTCCAAGTTCTAGATCCTTTAGATTCTTTATTTGATGGAAAGGCAACTTCATTTGCTTTAAATTTAAATGGTGTACAGCAAACTATTCAATCTAAACCAGGATCAAATATAGATGTTGAAGTTGCTATATTAATATTCATTAACGATATTCTTCAGGTTCCTGGAGTTGGATATGAATTTAAAGGTGGTAGTTATATCACCTTTATGGAAGCTCCTAAAGAAGGAGATACTTCTAAGATTCTTTTCTATCAAGGAACAGGATCTGTTGATGTTACTAATGTTGATATTTTAGAAACAGTTAAAAAAGGTGATACTGTTAAACTTTATGATCAGGATATAGCTTTAGAAGAAAATAAGAGAACAGTAACTGTTATCAATGCTTCAGATAGTCTTAATACTAACATTTATGCTGGACCTGGAATTACTACTAATGAAAGTTTTGAAAGAGCTCTTACATGGTCTAGACAAAAAGAAGATAAATTTATTGATGGTGAAGCAGTTACTAAAGATAGACCTCATTATGAACCATTGATATATCCAAATACTAATATTATTCAATCTGTTGGAGTTGGATCTACTGTTATCTTTGTTTCTAATATAAGAACTTTCTTTGATAGTTCAAAAGAAAACTATAGTGGACAGAGTGATATTAGAATTATTTCTCAGGATAGTATAGTAGGAGCATCTGCTACTGCTTTTGTTTCTGCTGCTGGAACTGTAACTTCATTTGATATTACAAATCCTGGTGTTGGATATACAATAGTACCTTCAGTGTCTATTACCACTCCTGTAGGACTAACTACATCTCAAGGTGCTAGAGCAACTGCTACTATAAGTGGAGTAGGAACTGTCAATGCTATTACAGTTTCTTATGGAGGAACTACTACTGGATTTGCTTATACTAACACTGCTGCTCCATCAGTTCTTATAGGAGAACCAAAATTGGTTACTTCTATAGAAACTATAAATGATGTATCATATTCTGGTGATTTTGGTATTATATCTGGTATTTCAACTACTTCAGTTGGTGTAGCATCCACTGGTATTGTCTTTGATTTACTTCTTCCAAAAGAATCGCTATTCAGAGATAGTTCTGTTGTAGGAAGTGCATTAACAGTGAGTGGAATTTCAACTGGTTATTATTTCACAGTCTTTAATTCTAATGTGGGTGCTTCAGTAACTTCTCTATATCAAAATGGTACTGTGGTTGGTATAGGAACTTCCTTCTTAGATAATGTCTATGAAGTTGCTCAAGTTTCTATTGCTCAAACTATGGGTATAGGAATTGGATTAACCTATGTCGCTCAAGTTACAGTAAGTGTTCAAGATTATAATGGATTAACTGGACTTGGACATAGTGAATTCTTTGGTGAATATAGTTGGGGTAGAATTGCTACTGCCCCTAGAGGAAAAGCAAGGGTATTCACATCTTATGCTGGTGATAGTAATGGATTATCTGGAATATCCACCTCTCCTATAGTAGAAAGAGTTAATCCGTTAAGATACTTAAATTATAATTCATAAATAACTAAAAAATCGTAAAAATGTCAGCTATTATAACTGATCAACTAAGAATACTGAATGCTAAGAATTTTGTTTCTGCTGCAACTTCTTCAGTAAATTCATATTATTCTTTTGTTGGTTTACCTAATGCTACCAATTATTCTGCTACTTGGGAAAGCAATCCTCTTGCCCCTAAGGATTGTTTTGATCAGGAGAATGATTATTGGGATACTATGATAGCATTAAAGAAGATTACTTCTTCTGATGTTAGTAGGGTAGTAAATAAAAATACTTGGACATCAGGTATAACTTACGACATGTATCGTGGAGATATTAGTAGAACTAATACAGCAAAACCATCAGGAGCAACTAATTTATATGACTCGAAGTATTTTGTAGTAAATGAAGATTATAAAGTTTATATTTGCCTTCAAAATGGAACAGACCCAGAAAATACTACAGGTAGACCTTCACTAGATCAACCAACTTTTACAGATCTTGAACCTAAGGCAGCAGGTGATAGTGGAGATGGTTATATTTGGAAATACTTATTTACCATTAAACCTAGTGATATTGCAAAATTTGATTCAACTAATTTTATGCCTGTTCCTAAAGATTGGGAAACAGGGACTGCTAATGCTGCTGTAAGAGATAATGCTGCTGATAGTGGGCAATTAAAAATTGCTACTATTATTAATAGAGGAGCTGGTATAGGAACTGCTAATAGAACTTATACTGGGGTTCCTGTTGCTGGAGATGGTTCTGGATCTGAAGCTACTATAGTTATTAATAATGATTCTAAAGTAGAATCTGTTAATATTGCAAAAGGTGGATCTGGATATACTTATGGAACTTTAGATTTAGTTGGTGGTGGAGTTCCTACTGGATCTACTGCTCCAGTTTTTAATGTTATTATTCCTCCTGAAGGAGGGCATGGAGCAGATATTTATAGGGAATTAGGAGCTCAAAACGTTTTAGTTTATTCTAGAATTGAAAATGATGCTGAAAATCCAGATTTTATAACAGGAAATCAAATTGCTAGAATTGGAATAGTAGAGAATCCTGAAGCTTACGATTCAACTGCAAATTTAAGTCTTACTAAAGCTAGTGCTCTTTCTGCTTTAAAATTGGTTGGAGCAGGATATACTACTGCTACTTTTAATTTAGATGGGCAAGTAACTCAAACTGTTGGTGTAGGATCTACAGCAGTAGGTAGAGTTGTTTCTTATGATCAAACAACTGGTGTTTTAAAGTATTGGCAAGATAAGAGTCTTGTTGGATTTAATACTGATGGATCTTTAAAAACTGATCCTACTTATGGATATTCTTTACATGGATTTACAGCAACACCAGATACTGGAGGTTCTGTTAGTATTGCTAGTAATGAAGGTACTTTAGGAATAGATACTAATTTCGGAACAGCAGGTAGTCCTGGTATAAGTACTGTAATAAATAATAGAACATATTACCTTGGTCAGAGTTTCATTGACGGAATTTCCAATCCCGAAGTTAAAAAATACTCTGGAAATATAATCTATGTTGATAACAGACCTTCTATTACTAGGTCTGCCAACCAAAGAGAAGATATTAAAGTCATTTTGCAATTCTAAAGAATCATGCCACAGGAAACCAATTTAAACGTCGCTCCTTATTTTGACGATTTTAATTCAGAGGATAATTATTGCAAAATATTATTTAAACCAGGGTTGCCAGTACAGGCACGTGAATTAACTGGAATTCAATCAATTCTTCAAAATCAAATTGAGAAATTTGGAGAACATATTTTTAAAGATGGAGCTTCTGTAACAGGAGGTGGTGTTGTATATAATCCAGGATGTCAATCAGTTAGAATTGAAAAATTTAATGAAGGAATAGATGTAAATTCTTATATTTACGATTTCAATCTTCAAGATAGTGTGGTAGTAATTGGTAGTGAATCTGGTGTAAAAGCTAAAATAAAGCAAGTTAGTGGACAATCTCAACTCGGTGCCGATTGGTATATTTTATACGTTCAATATTTAAATACTGGAGGGGAAGATAATACTGAATTTGTGCCAGGAGAAAGTTTATTATTAGATCAAGATGTATTTGAAACTTTAGGTCCAGATGGTGAAACAGCATTAACTTTTCAACCAGGAGAAACTCTAGCTCAAGTAGTCAGTGAAGATGCTACATTTACAGGAGCATCAGCTACTCTATCTGCTGGAGTCTATTATATAAGAGGATATTTTATAGAAGTAGAAGAACAAACTATTATTCTAGATCCTTATGGAATTGATGATATTAATCTTAGAATAGGATTGCAAATTGATGAATCAATTATCAATGCCAATATAGATCCATCTTTAAGTGATAATGCTGCTGGATTTAGTAACTATACTGCTCCTGGTGCAGATAGATTATCTATTCAAGTAAATTTAACAGCTTTACCATACGATAATAGTAAAACATCAAATTTTATAGAATTGATGGTGGTTATTGGTGGAGTATTAGCTCATGTTACTACAAAAACTGATTATAATAAAATAGAAGAGGAATTTGCAAGAAGAACTTTTGATGAATCTGGAAATTATTATGTTAAACCATATTCCGTTACTCCTAGAAATACTTTAAATGATTATGAAGGAAATGATGGAATTTTTAATTCAGATCAAACCACTTATAATAATCAAATTCCTAGTGAAGATTTAGGAACTTATAAAATATCTCCAGGAAAAGCTTTTGTTGAAGGATATGAAGTAGAAACTGTAGTTCCTGCATTTTTAGATTTTCCAAAAACAAGAGCAGTTAAGGTATTAGAAAATCAAAGTCTTAATTATGTTAGTGGACCTACATTTACATTAAATAGGGTATCTGGTTCCCCTACTATAGGAATAGGGACTAATTATACAGTAAGTTTAAGAGATTCTAGAATTGGTGCTGCAACAACCACTTCTGCTGGTAAAGAGGTAGGATTAGCACGTGTATATGATTTTGCTTTAGAATCTGGATCTTATAATACTTCAACACCAAACGAAAATGAATGGGATATTGCTTTATATGATATTCAAACTTATACAAATATAACTTTAAATACAGCTGCTACTTTAAGTGTTCCTACTCATATTAAAGGAAAGTCTAGTGGAGCTACAGGATATTTAAGATATGATGTAAGTTCTGGCACTGGTGTTACTGCGTATAATACTAAAGGAACCTTTATTGTAGGAGAGCAATTTATTTTTAATGGAATAGAAAATGGAAATATTTCAGTAGGGTCTACTTCATATACTAGTAGCGATATTAAATCCATTCATGGAACTGTAAGTACAGCTAGTACATTTAATGCTGATGTAAAACAGAATTTATTAACAAATTTTGGAGAAGTTAGTGTTAGTGCAGCTACTACTTCTGGAACATATCTAGGAATTTCTACAGTTACTAGTACAGATGCTACTAAGTTCTTTGTAGGAATTGCTACAGTGGGAAATATTGTATCATATACTAATCCCAATATTAGTGGAGTAACTACTTCTTCTTATGCTAGAGTTGAAAGTGTATCTAAAAATTCTTTAACTATTTCTGGTGTTACTACTGTTGGGGGAATTTGTGAAGGAGGATTACCTTTAATTACTATTAATCCATCTAATTTTAAGATATTATCTTCACGTTTTCATTCTTCAGAAGATAATAATTTATATACACAATTTCCTAAAAATAATGTTAAATCAGTAGATCTAACAAATTCTCATATTACTATCAGAAAACAGTTTGATGTTAATATTACTGACGGTACTACAGGATCTATTCTTACTGGAAGTCCTCACGAAACATTTTTACCTTATGATGAGGAAGATTATATTCTAATAAGGACTGATGGAACAACAGAATCTTTATCATCTGATAAGTTTGATTTTAATACAGGATCTACTGAATTAATAATTAACGGATTAGGTGCTAATAGTAGTGCTAAATTAGTAGCAACAATACGTAAAGTAAATGTAACAGAAAAAATTAAGGAAAAGAAAAAGATTAATGTTTTAACTATAACTAAGTCTCAAAATTCTCAATCTGGTATTGGTTCTACTACTTTAAATGACGGACTTACCTATAGTACGGTTTATGGAACTAGAGTTCAAGATGAAGAAATATCATTGAATGTTCCTGATGTTATGAAGGTGTATGGAATACTTGAATCTAAAAATTCTAGTGAACCAGCTTTTTCTCAAATTGCATTAATTGCTATTAATAGTTCAACAGCTAAAACAGGAGATTTATTAATTGGAGACAGATTTTCTGGAAAATCCAGTAAGTGTAATGGAATTTATGTCAGTAGAGTAGATGATTCTACTATTAATTATATAAAGTTAAATGATTATGAATTCCAACTCAATGAAGAAATTATTTTCCAAGAATCTGGGATTACTGCAACTACATCTTCTCTTATAATAGGTTCAGAAAATATTACTCAAGAATTTACTTATGATGATGGGCAAAGGAATACAATATATGATTTTGCTAGATTGGTAAGAAAATCTAATTTCAATCCTCCCACCAAACAATTAAAAATTGTATTTGAATCGGCATATTTCTCAGCAGCAGACGCTGGAGATCTTACCACTCCTAGTTCTTATAAGAACTTTGATTATGGAGATTTACCTGAAATTAATGATACTAGGGTAAGTGATATCTTAGATATTAGACCTAGAGTTTCTGATTTTTCAGGAACTTCACGTTCTCCATTTGAATTCTTAGGTAGAAATTTTACAGCAGATGGAAATTCAGCTAAAAATATTTTAGCATCTGATAAATCTATTTTATTAGGTTATGAGTTTTACTTACCTAGATTGGATAGAATTTATCTATCTAAAGATGGAACTTTCCAATTGATGCAAGGAACTCCTGCTGAGAATCCAGAATACCCAGCTACAATTGATGGAGCATTGCAAGTAGCATCTATAGAACTACCAGCATATCTTTATAGTGTAACTGATGCAAGTATAACTCTTGCAAGTTATAAGAGATATCAGATGAGTGATATTAATAAGTTGGAAAAAAGAATTGAGAATTTAGAATTTTATACTTCACTTTCTTTATTAGAAAGTAATACTTTGAATTTGAATATTACTGATAGCGATGGGTTGAATAGATTTAAATCTGGATTTTTTGTAGATGATTTTTCCAATACTGATAATCAAATTAAAGAGACTATTGTAAAAAATTCTATTGATTATAGAAATGGAGAACTTAGACCTTCTCCTCATACTACAGAAATAGATCTGCAATTAGATTTAAATAGTGCTAATAATATTAGAAAGACTGGGAATGTATTAAGTTTAGATTATGAAGATGTAATTCAACTAAACCAGCCTTTTGCTACAAGAGTTGAGAATGTTACTCCATATCTTGTAAATTATTATGGTGGAAAGGTATTTTTAACTCCAGAATCTGATATATGGATAGATGAAGTTGTACTTACAGCTAAACAGAAAGAACTTACTACTTATACTAATACTTCTTCTCAGTTAAATGCTGCTGAATTTGATAAGAGAACTGGATATAGTCCAGTGGTTTGGGGTGCTTGGAAAATGAATTGGACTGGATATGAACATGTAGATAATAAATCTAATACTAGATGGGAAGGAAGAGAGCTTGTAAGAAGAACCACTACTACAAAACAACGTATTGGTACAAAGAAAAGGACAGGAACTAAGAAATTAGTTAGAGAAACATTTAGTACTGTTAATGAAGGTGATAAAATACTTAATAGTGAGTTAGTTTCCTATCTAAGAAGTAGGAATATTAAATTTGATGCTCAAAAATTAAAACCAAATACAGGTCTTTATGCATTCTTTGATGGACAAGATATAGCAAAGTATATTATTCCTAAACTTCTTGAAATTTCAATGACTACAGGAACCTTTGCAGTAGGAGAAACTGTTATAGGTATGACTAATAATGGTAAAGAAATAGTTAGATTTAAAGTAGCCAAATCTAATCATAAGAAAGGACCTTTTAATGAGCCTACACACGTTTATAAAGCTAACCCATATTACCAGTTTACTCCCCTCTATAAAGGAACTACTCTTTTACTTGATAGTATTGTTCCAACTCAATCTTCTTCTGCTAATGTACCTCCAGTAAACAATTCAGCTTCTTCTGCAGTTGTAAATGTTCCTGAGTTATATTCTTCAACATCAACTATTCTTAATGTAGATTTGGATAGTTTATCTGATAAAGCAGATAATACTTATTTTGGGTATGTTGAAAAAGGTCTTAAATTAGTAGGACAAACATCTAATGCTCAAGCTAGTATCTCGAACCTAAGACTTAGGAGTGATATTTCTGGAAGTGTATTTGGATCTTTGTTTATTCCTAATCCTAATGAGATAACTAATCCTAAATTTGATTCTGGTAAGAAGGTATTTAGAATTACTAGTAGTCCCTTTAATAGTCAAATTCCTGGAAATGTTCAGACTGATGCTACCACTGTTTTCGAATCATCTGGAAGTATTAATACAACACAGGGAACTATTATTAGTGTAAGAAATATAGCAACAGATATTCTTACAAGAGTAGAAACATCAACAGCAAGAGGAGAAACAACTAGTGTTACTTCTACTGCTGTAGTAGATAGATTACCTCCTTCTCCTCCACCACCACCAATCAAACCACCTGAAGTTGATGTTGTTATTATTCCTCCTAAGATTATTCCTCCTAAGCCAGTAATAATTCTCCCACCACCTCCAGCACCACAGGATTTTGTAACTAGAGCATATATTGCTGTGTTTAACAGAAAACCTGATGGTGGTGGTCATCACTACTGGAAGAATCAGGTTATATCTGATATGGCTAAGCTCGGTATTACTCCAGGAAGTAGTAGATTTGAACATAAAGCTTATCAAAAGGTAGTATGGTATCTCGAGAGATCACAAGAATCTCTTGATAAGAAAGTGGAAGCTAAAGGTTGGAATCAGAAGAAGATGGATGCTGTCAAGAAGATGAACGCTAATAGAAAATTTAATAAAAATACAAGAAAAAGGTTTGGATATACCGCAAAGCAATACAAATCATGGCCTAAGAATAAGTTCGGTTGTCCTACAGGAGAAGATCCTTTAGCACAATCCTTTAGGATAGAAGATACATCTGGAATTTATGTAACTAAAATAGACCTTTATTTTGCAAGTAAAGATCAGTTTTTACCAGTAAGTGTCCAATTAAGACCTATGCAGGCTGGAGTTCCTCAGAATCTTATACTTCCTTTCGGAGAGATTATTTTAGATCCTGATGACGTTAACATCTCTGATGATGCTAGTGTTGCTACTACAGTTACATTTAATGCTCCAGTTTATCTTTCCCCTAATCAAAGTTATTCAGTAGTTCTTCTATCAATCAGTAATGAATATACTGCTTGGATTTCTAGAATGGGTGAAACTGAAATTCAAACTGTAGATAAACCAGAATCTGAAAGGGTAATCGTAAGTTCACAGCCTACTTTAGGATCATTATTTAAATCTCAAAATGGAGAAACTTGGAATCCAAGTCAATATGAAGATCTTAAATTTACTCTTTATAAAGCAAAGTTTCTTTCGGAGACTGGATCTATTAATTTCCACAATCCTTCTTTATTAACATATAGTGAGGATATTGGTCCTTTACTTAAAGATCCTTTTGAAATTTCATCTAATAAAATAAGAATAGGATTTAATACTACTATTTCTGATACTGGAGTAACTTTTGGAAATATAATTCAACAAGATGGAAGTAATGCTAGTGGAAGATATGTTGGAGCAGCAGGAACAGCAAGTGGTAATTTAACTATTACAAATTCTGGTGTAGGATATACTCCTTCTTCAGGTGCTGTTACTTATCAAAATGTTTCTCTTAATACTATTACAGGTTATGGTAGAAACGCAACTGCTAATCTTACTATTAGTAATGGAGTAGCTTCTGCAGCAACTATATTAAGTGGAGGTAGTGGTTATGTTATAGGTGATGTGGTTGGAATAACATCTGTTGGAATTAATTCTCTAGGAAGAAATATTAAATTCTCTATAGCTGCAGTTACAGGAACTAATGAATGGGTTCTTGATAATGTCCAAGGAGAATTTTCATCTGGGGTAGGTAAAACTATTCAATATGTTACAGGTGCTGGTACTACAATACTTAATTATGCTGCTGGAGGAAATGTTTGGTTATCAGGAGCTCCTGTAACTGATACTGATGGATTGCATATTAAGGTTAATCAGAAAAATCATGGAATGTATTTCACTCAGAATAAAGTAACCTTTGCTGATGTTGAAACTGATGTTGCTCCTACTCAATTAGCAGCAGATTATGATTCTTCTTCAACTGGTTCTATCATTGTAGATGATGCATCAGACTTTGCTGAATTTGAAGGTGTCGGTATTGGTTCTACTAACTTGGGTTATGTTAAGATTGGAAGTGAAATTCTTTCTTATAGTGGGGTAGTTAGTAACACTTTAACTGGTGTTGTTAGAGGAGTAGATTCTACTCAAACATTATCTCACAGTGCTGATGATTTCCTTCGTAAGTATGAGTTAAATGGTATTTCTTTGAGAAGAATTAATACAAATCATGATTTCACAGATGTTACTGAAAGTAATGCTATCGGTATGGATTACTATAAAATTAAAGTAGATACTTCTACTAATGGAGTGAATAGATCAGTAGGAACTAGTCTTCCAGTTCTTAAATTTAATGAAACAAAATCTGCAGGTGGAGTTAATGCTCTTTCTACTGAAAATATACCATTTGAAATTTTAACTCCTATAGTTCAAAATATGACCCCATCAGGAACTAACGTAACAGGTTCAATTAGAACTGTTACTGGATCTAGTGTGGATGGTTCTGAAGCTCCTTATCAGGATCAAGGATTTGAAGATATAAATTTATATGGTGATAATTTTATGTCTACTCCTAGAATAATTGCTTCTAAAATTAATGAAGAAGCTTCATTAGTAACTCTTCCGAATAATAAATCATTTACTTTGAGTTTAAATTTATTTGGTACAGATGAAACTGTTTCACCTATAGTAGATTTGGAGAGAATTGGAGTTATTCTTACTTCTAATAGAATTGACAATCCAGTTGATGATTGGGTTACTGATAATAAGGTTAATACCTTAAAGCAAGATCCTAATTCATTTGTTTATGCAACAGAACCAATTACTTTGAAAGAAGGATCAAGTTCTATTAAAATTCTTCTAGAAGGTCATATTAATGTAAGTAGTGACCTTAGAGCATTATATGCTATTTCGGATGATCCAAATGAAGAATTAGTTTACCAATTATTCCCAGGACATACTAATCTAACACAAACTGGTCAGATTGTAGATCCAGCTAAAAATAATGGTTTACCAAGTAAATTTATACCAAAGACTGATAAAGTAGCATATCTATCTGGGGATTTAGTATGGCATGATTATGAATGGAATATTGATGATCTTCCTACTTTCAAATACTTTAGTATTAAACTTGTAGGAACTGGTACTAATCAGGCACAACCACCTAGAGTTAAAAATCTAAGAGTACTTGCACTTGCATAATATGAAAAAAGTTGAAGGTCATGACCATCTTATTCGTGATGAAAATACTAATGCTATTTTGAATACAAATTCATCTGAGTATAATCAATACATATCTATCCGTGCTAAAAGAAGGCAAGGAACAGATAGGATAGATAATATGGAAGATGATTTAAAATCTTTAAAAGATGATATTAATGAAATCAAAACTTTACTAAAAGCACTATCTAATGGCTAAAAACACTCTTACTTTCGACCCCAGTTCAGGTGTAGCCTATGGTGTCAATTTAACCCTTAACACTGGAGCAGACTTGGATGCTGACTATACTGTAGTTGGTACATCTGGCACTGCTTTTGATTTTACTGGATATAGTGGTTCTGCTCAACTTGCAAAGAGTGTTGCTATTGGTTCTTCTGCTCATGCAATAAAAACCTTTGAAGTTGGTTTTACTAGTGCTAAAGGTGGAGAGTTTAGGTTATCATTAGGTTCTACTGCTACTAGAACTTTATCAGAAGGTAGATATGTATATGATGTTTTAATTGGTTCTGGTTCTTCAGTTTATAGGATAGTATCAGGAGATGTGTTAGTTATAGCAGGTATCTCTTCTGCTCCTTCCTAAATAATCTTATACTAGTAAAGTAAATAAATGGCGCAACCAAGCACACGTGGAGAGTTAATAGACTACTGTAAGAGAAAACTTGGCGCGCCTGTATTGGAGATAAATGTTGCTGATGAACAGATTGAAGATTTGGTAGATGATGCTGTCCAGTTCTTCCAAGAAAGACATTTTGATGGTGTATATCAATCTTATCAAAAATATAAAGTAACTCAAGCAGATATAGACAGAGGAAAGGCAACTGGTGGTGCTGGTATAACAACTACTACAGTAGATACAACAGTAGGAGTTACTACTCAATTTGATTACACTGAGAATAGTAATTTTATTCCAATCCCTCCACAAATTATAGGAGTTACTAAGATATTCCATTTTGATGGAAGTAATACTATCACTAACAATATGTTTAGTGTGAAGTATCAGTTATTCTTGAATGACATTTATTATTGGGGTTCTACTGAACTTCTTTCGTATGCTATGGTTAAGACCTATTTGGAAGATATTAATTTCCTATTAACTACTGAGAAGCAAATTAGATTTAATAAGAGACAAGATAGGTTATATTTGGATATTGATTGGGGTTCTTTGACTGTTGGTGATTATATAATTATAGACTGTTTTACTTTATTAGACCCATCATCTTATCCTAGAGTATGGAATGATTCATTCTTGAAACCATATGCTACTGCTCTTATTAAGAAGCAATGGGGACAAAACCTTTTGAAGTTCCAAGGAGTTAAATTGCCTGGTGGTGTAGAATTAAATGGTAGAGAAATCTATGAGGATGCAGAGAAAGACTTAGAGAAGATAAGAGAGAATATGTCTAATACATACGAACTTCCTCCTCTTGATATGATAGGATAATGGCATTAAATCCTTATTTCTTACAGGGGTCTTCTACCGAACAAAATCTAGTTCAAGATTTAATCAATGAACAGATTAAGATGTATGGGGTTGATGTTTATTACATCCCCAGAAGATATATTACCAAGACTACTGTAATACAGGAAGTCATTGAATCTAAGTTTGAGGAAGCCATTCCACTAGAAGCATATGTGGATACTTTTGATGGGTATGAGGGACAAGGTTCTCTCCTATCCAAGTTTGGCGTTCAGGCATTGGATGACTTAACTCTTATCATATCAAGAGATAGATTTGAGAATTATATTACTCCACTTATTAAGAATATACCAAACATAGAATTAGCAACTAGACCTAAGGAAGGAGATTTAATATACTTCCCATTAGGAGACAGAATATTTGAGATTAAGTTTGTAGAGCATGAGAAACCATTCTATCAGTTAAAGAAGAATTACGTATACGAACTCAGATGTGAGCTTTACAGATATGAGGATTCTGTTGTTGATACAGGAGTGGGTGATATTGATGATAACCTAGAAAAAGCAGGTTACATTGAAACACTTACTCTAGT
>Ga0208790_1000275_pt1 | contig 26726 bp, 14 predicted proteins | sample 10_taG_FD_184083 | JGI IMG/M metagenome (GOLD analysis project Ga0208790, IMG submission 184083) | Marine viral communities from the Subarctic Pacific Ocean - 10_ETSP_OMZ_AT15264 metaG (SPAdes) (version 2) | ecosystem: Environmental > Aquatic > Marine > Oceanic | place: Pacific Ocean | collected... | reverse complement strand
GTTTGCTAGAATACCAATATTTGTACTATCATTAAAAACAGCATAATGAAGAAGGTACGCCACAACAGTTGTAGATTTACCCGTCTGTCTGGGCATCTTACAAATGTTAAATCGATTCTCGTGGAAATTTCTAATTAACTTCTCTTGAAAATGATAAGGTTTAAATGAAGTTAATCCTTCATCAAGAGAAACAATCTTAATATGGTTATTTGCAAAATAAACAGGATCTTCCTTACATCTCATAAACTCAAGAACTTGATCTTGAGAAAATTCAATAGCAGTGTTGGCTTTTTTTAGATTGGGGTTGCCAAGATATACATCATCAAACATAATTCACTCAGCAATTCCAACGTCTAAGATCTTTATTGATTCTGCTATCTGGATCTCTTGCAGTCTTAGCAGAAGTCAATCTCTTTTTCATTCCTTTCATTCTGGAACAAAAGGATTTACGACGGTTTGCATCTTCAGTCTTATCTTTGCGGTTTTCTTTTTGCCAATCCTCTTTAATTCCAGACATCACCAGAGGTTCTCCTGGTTGATAAGGAGTCATATCAAATCGTTGAACTTTAGCACCTGGATAAACCTTATCAATTGCACCCTGCACTTGTTCTTTAGAAGGCCTTGAGAACTCTGGGAAGAAGATCTTCATCATCATGTACTTACCTCTAAAGATAAAAGATACACGATATATATTTCCATGTTGCTGACGAATTATCTTTGCTTCGGCAACCTCAGTCTTATTCAATGTATCACGACGTTTTTGTGTGATTTGCTTACATTTCTCATCGAGCATGTCACTGCCGATGCCTTTTGTTGGTTGCAGAGGTTCTGGTGTGATGATGTCAGTTGATTCAATCTCTGTTGGTTTGAAGTCATCTTTCCAATTAGAAACTTCATACTCTTCTTTTTTGGTGCTATTGCCACAGTTAGCGGCACCTACCTTACGACACTTTACAAGTACTCCAGATGCATATGCGGAAGGCCCTACACTATAACGAGACTTTACTTTGTGATAGCAAGCATCTTTTGTACCACTTCCTTTTCCTTTCTTATCCTTTGCTTCATCAAGTTCTACTTCAATCTCATCTCCAACTTCAACGTTGTTCTCAGCAAACCATCCACGATTCACTTCTAATGCTGTCAGAACTTTGCCGTCAGAAGACACAGGATTTTCATCATATGGTTCTAATTCTTTAATACTATCAACAATTCCATCCTCAGTGATAAAAGCAATATCCAGAGGAATCTTTGTCTCGCTCATATGAAATGACTTTTGCCCTACTTCATCAAAGACAAACAACATTCCTTTGTTAAAGTCAAGACTTTCACGGAACATTAATCCAAGATTGAAATCCCTAATGTTATCTGGAATCTCAATCTCAAGAGGAAGAGTTACAAACTCAGTTGATTCTTTCATTTTTTTTCTTCCTAGGACTATCAGTCTTTACATAAGTGGGTTTTGCAGCGCCTGTCTTTTGTTGTTGTCCTGGAGGACACTTTTTCATGAAAATAAGAGATTTCTTTTTATTTATGAATCGAGTGAGTCTAATCTAGATTTTAATTCATCAATTTGTGCTTGCTGACTCTTAACTGCCTCAATCAGATATCCAATTAATCCGTTATAGTTAACAGATTTTAAGTCTCCATTGCTAACAAGATTTGGCAGAACTTTTTCTAAGTTTTGAGCAATAACACCTGCAGAATTCTTGCCAGTGTCTTTCCATGTAAAAGTAACACCCTCAATTCTAACGATTGATGCGAGAGGATCTTCAATTACTTGAATATTTTTCTTAACTGACGTATCAGATGTTGAGTTAAAGTCAGTTGCCGTACAAACACCAGTGATGTTTACACCAGTCTTAAACGTGGAGAAACCAGTAACATTAACTCCATTAGCAAGAATTTGAATACCCTGTTGGAACGTACCAATACCCAACACATCCATGTTGGTTACATCTTGGTATGTCAGAGTTCCTGCAATAGAAACGTTTCCAGATGCAGTAAGATCTCCAATCGCAATATCAGGAGTACCAGAAAGTCCCTGTGCGTTCGTAGCAAGTGTTGCAGTAGCAGCGTTTCCAGAGGTATCTTGAGTTCCAGTTGCGTTAACACCAGGAAGATTAATTGCAGCACTACCATCAAATGATACACCACCAATATTTCGTGCCGTAGCAAGGATTGTAGCAGTAGCAGCATTACCAGTACATGAACCAGATGAACCCGATGCATTACCAGTAACATTACCCGTTAATGGGCCAACAAAACTTGTAGCAGTAACAATTCCAGCAGTTATACCACCTGTAGGATGTATCGTTGCTGCAGTACCAACATTTACTTTGGCAACTGTTATTGTTGGACTTCCACTTAATCCAGCAGCAGTACCTGATGTATTCTGATTACCTGATTCATTTACACCAGGAAGATTAATATCACCAGTACCGTCGAAAGAAACACCACCGATGTTACGTGCCGTTTCCAGAGTGGTTGCTGAATCAGCATTACCAGTTACATTACCAGTTACAATTCCTACAAAACCAGTAGCAGTTACAATGCCAGTAGCATGAACTCCATAGGATCCTATAGTAACCGCTGTGCCTACAAAAACTTCAGAACTAAATGTTGCCGCAGTACCTACAATGAAAGCGGTGTTTGCAATACCAGTGATTCCTGAACCATCACCTACAAAATTAGTGGCAGTTACAATGCCAGTAGCATGAACTCCATAGGATCCTATAGTAACCGCTGTGCCTACGCTGACACTGCTTACGCTACTAATACCTACACCAGTCAGATCAAGATTATCTCCACTGGGGAGTTCCTTGATTTTATTATTACTGCTGTCAAGAATTAATGGATATCTGTTTGCCATTGTACTAGGATACTGATGTTATGAATGATTGTAGTGGGGCTTCTAAGCCTGCTCTAGTGGTTACTGACATGCCAGAAATGGTAACTTCCGCGCCACTTCTATCTGGTACAGTATACGTATAATTTGATAATGACACTCTTGTAAAAGAATCGTCACGTTCACTAACAACTAAAACTGCGTTGATAGTAGTAACATTGCCTGTCGCTGGTGATGCCCAAAATTGAGAACCATCGGTATTGCCCTTAAGGACGTAACCATCAACTGCAGGTAGTGCTCTGTTCTTTGTACTAAGTAGTTTTCCCATTAGTTAGCAGTCTCCAAAACACTGAGTATTAATTTAAGTTCGCTGTTTGCAGCTGCTTGGACGGTAATGGTATCACTAGTCTCCATAACAAGTTTTCCCTCCAGAGGGATGTATGCATCGTTAGCAGGCACAGTCGCATCAACGACGATTTCAGTCTCTGTGCCACTTCTATTGTGAAACATAGAGAATGTAGTCGATGCTGCTCCAACGTTCGTCACATGAGCATACAGAACAATACCAGTGTATCCTGTTGGTGCAGTATACGCAGTAGCTTTGTTGGTTGTTAAAGAGAAGGTTTCTGTTTGAAACCTATTCAGTGCTAATTGTGCCATTTTAACTTAATGCAAGGATGAATGGTGTCATCTCTGAGAACAAACTCTTAGAGAATGATTTTCCACTAATTGTGCCTGTATTTTGATTGATTTGTAAATCATCACCAATTCTGAAGTTGCCTGATTGGTCCGTACTGGTGTAAAGAACCTTACCCCCAGACTCAGTAACAACTTCATTTGCTTGAACTGTCACACCTCCACGTTTTGGTGTAGCATTAGCAATTAAATCACCAGCTCCAACATATTCAAATGTATGTGAACTAGCAATAATCTTACTAACTTCAAAGAAGTATGCAGTAGATCCAACCCCAACTGTGTTGATGAGATTTTCATCAAGAGTTAATGTAGTTATTCCAGCCGTAACTGGAGTTGAACTATTTATTGTATAATAGATAGGAGCCATACTTGCTGTTGCGGTGGCAGTATTAATACCAACATTGGGGCCTCCAATAGTCACTGTAGGAGTAGATTCATATTGACTACCATTACTAATAATTGTAATAGAAGCAATAGATTCATTCTCTACTGTCGCATAAGCAGTAGCGGTTTCTCCATTAGGACCTCCAGGAGTTGCAACAGTTACAACAGGAGTAGAGGTATATCCAGTCCCTCCCGAACCCACAGCAATAGTTTCAACTGTATTATAAAGGGTATCAAAATAACATACTTGTCCATCATAAGGCCTATCAGTTTCAATTCTAGCAGTTCCTCCCGATGAATAAGTATGCGCTACAGTAGAGATACCTAAATTAGTTACAAATTTAGTAGTAGCAGGAATTGAATCTACTTCAAATACATAAGGCCTTCTATAAGGATACGTCTTACTACCATAACTACAACTAAAGACAATATCAGCAAGAGTAACTCCCATGCCTACTTGGAAATTATGGGCAGCAGATGTAGTAACCGTTGCTACTCCAGTTTGATGTGTATAATCGACACCACTGATATTGTAACTAGGATTGGTGTTGGTTATATTAAGGACAATATTATCTTGAGCAGCAGATGCAGAAGAAGTGACGATACCTGAATATTGTAAATCATTAACTCCTCTAGCCACTAATCCATAAGTACCAAAACTACAGTTACTGTTAGCAATATCTGCTTGTCCTCCTTTATCACAAGTAACCGCTTCATTGCAACAAATAGTGAAGAGAGATACTAATTGGGCAAATCCCCCATTAGTAACAGCAACACCTACACCCCCCTCATTATATTGAGTGAAGGCATCTACATTCATTGCTTTTAATAGTCTTGCTTGATTCCCATCGATTCTAATGCCCGTTCCAGTTGTAGTACTACTGGTACAATTTTGAATGTAAGGTCCTTTCCATCTTCCACCACCTACGTTTTCTGCAATCTCTCCAGTGGGGAATCCCACTGCCGCTGCAGGTGCTACATGATTCTGGAATGTCATATTTGCCAACTTGACTCCCTTTCTCACGGAGAATATATCTTTATGAGTAATAGTTCCACTAACCTTTACGCTTCTTTGATCATCACCAACAATAGAAACAAAAGCAGGAACTTCGATAGGGTTAGATTCTTGATAATTGCCAGATAAAACCTTAATAGTGTAACCAGAGGTAGCTGCACCAACTGCTCCGCCGATAGTCAAAAATGCATTATCAATGGAAGTACCGTTATTAGTGTCTGTACCATCTTTAGCCACATACAATACATTAGGAGCAGAGTTAATACCTGAAGCAAATGCACTAATAGATACCCCTGCGCCAATATTAATATAGGAATCAGTAATGGTTACTGTATTACCAATACTAATAATATCATTATCACCATCAATTGTAATAGATGCTCTACCAACAGTAAATATACCAACAACTCTGGCATTACCATCAACGTATAGTGCTGTATTTCCTACACCACCTATGATTGTTGTGCCAGACGTTCCGACAAATGTTCCAACTCCAGTGATATCAAGTCCATTTGCTAGAACTTGAATACCTTGCTGTGCTGTAATAATACCGACAGCATCAATGTGTCTTACATCTTGATATGTAATCGTACCGCCGACAGTGACATTACCTGAGAATGTTGCAGCAATACCTGTAATAAAATCGGTATCAAGAGCAGCAGCGGTAATAATACCCGTAGTATTGATACTTCCTTCAGTACCAATACCGCCACCGCCACCACCAAGAGCGGTGCTAGCAATACCAACCCACTTTGCTCCATTGAAAATAAGGAGTTTTCCAGTGCCAATGCCAGCATCAAATTCAACGTCATCCAAATCTGGAATGCGTCCAGCGCCGCCGCCACCTACAGCAGACAGTTGAGATTGAATTCTATTGATGAAGATTTGATAGTGCTGTTTTAAATCTTTAAAAGTAGCAAACTTCTGATCGATAGGTGTTAAAGGATCTTGCGGCCCGCCAACACTTTGAGGTACATCATGAGGTTCTTCAAGTGCAACTTCATTTAGTTGCTTTAATTCTTCATTAAAACCCTTTTGAGATGATTTAATCTCCTCTACAATTTTTTGTAGTGCTTTAATTTCACCTTTTACATTACTAATATCCTCATCATAATATTTGACTTCAGGAAGTCCCGTAATTTCTTCTTTTAGTTCACTAAAATATTTGAGAAGTAACTCATCAGTCTTTACATTCTGTTCCGTGCTCTCTTTAATAGACTTATTGAGAGAATTCTTTAATTTATTGTATTCTCCAAGAATTTGTTTCTTTAACTTTCTATCATCATCTTTAAAAGTTTTGTGATGCTCCCAGATTTTCAAAGATGCATCACTAAGTTCTTTCCAAATCTTTTTCTTCTCTTCATCAATTCTTTGATTGATTTTCTCAGCCTTACTATTGATATTAACATTAGTGTTAAAATCAGTAGTTTCAAATCTTTCTGCTAACGTATCAAAATCAGTAGAAAATCTTGTCTTTAAGTTTTCAACAACATCGTTGATTTTGATGAAATCGTCATCAATGACACTGAAAGTCTTGCCAATCCAAGAGAAGTCGGGAACTTCATTTACTTCATTTACCCATTTAGGGAAAGTTGGAATCTCCGCTCTAATTTTGTCAATTGCCTCACAGATTGCAACGATTTCATCGTCATAATACTTGACTTCATGAAGATTTGCTACCTCAGTCTGAAGATTGTCAATTCTATCTTCAATAGCATCGACTTGCTCATCATAATACTTGACTTCTGGCAGATCTTTAATTTCTGATCTGACAAGATCAATCTGCTCACAGATTGCTTCTACTTCTTTCTCGTAATATCTTACTTCTGGAACTTCTGGGATCTCATTTCTGACTTGAGAGATCTGCTCAGCAAGTTGCTCTAATTCTTTGTCGTAATACTTAATTTCAGGAATATCAGGGATATCCCTTCTTACGTCGCTGATTAAACGTAATACTTCTGTAAGATCCTCTGCTGTTTCTACAGGTTCCTCTGTTGTTTCTTCTTCTATCTCTTCTTCTTCAGTCTCTATATAATCTTCTACTGATGGCAGAGACTCCTCCACCATAAACTCTTTTACGGAAGGTAAATCCTCTCCAGAGTCGGTAAAATCATTAATAGAAGGTAGATTTTTATTATCTTCCGTCATTAGACAAGGGTTATTAGTAAATACTACTGTAGGATTTCTCTCCTGTGTTTATTTAGTATCTTCCTTAAGTCCGTCTTTTAGCATTTTTGCAAGTTCTGCTGTAGATCCAACAAAAAGTGCATTATTGACAGTAGAGGGCCCTTTTGTTTCTTTTTCTTCGTTTACATCTTTCAATTTCTTTTGCAAATCAAGCAACTTATCGGTTGCATCTGCAACGTTTTTGATCAACTGTCCAGCAACTTCATATGCTCTAGGCATTTCACTTTCTTGAGCAAGTTCAAGAATACCATTAATTGCTTCTTGCCCCTTTTCAATTATACTGTAAAGATTACCTCTTGTATATTCGTAATCTTTTGTGATGTCATCACTTTGAGGTTTTGTTGGAGTTAAGTTTTCAGATTTAACTTCTTGAATCTCAGTAGAAACTACTTCACCTTCAACATTGAAGGTATCGTTTAAATCGTCAAACTTTTTTGTCATTTTAATCATTAGAATACTTCTCCATCAAAACCAAAGTCGTCTCCGACTTCGATTAAAGCATTATCTGCAGCAGTAATCAGTCCGATACCAGTTCCAGAGACGTGACTTGCCTTTGTTGTGTCATCCGTTCCTCTCTCAACCTTGAGTTTAGTTCCAGAGATAATCTCAAGGATATACATCTGCTCATTGTCGATAACAATGTAACTTGCATCAGAAATTCCAGAGGTATCTGCAACTTCAAGATATTTTGCTGAATCACCAACATCTTGAGAGAGTGTTGTAATCTCATCTCCTGTGTAGTTTTTGACTGCCCTGGGAACGACAGAATAAGTAACGTCTCTTGTAGGAGTTTTTGTATCTCCACCTTCGACATATCCGACGCGAACCTTTTTGATGAGATCTTTGCTTGCAGAAGAAACAGGGCCAAACAGATATGTTTTTGCAGTGAATCTGACTGTATAATATAAAGATCTTCTAGTAGTAAAATCTCCCTCATAATCATCTTGCATTGTAATGCTTTCGATGACAACGGGAATATCTCTCTTTTCTCCAACCTCTTTAACCAGATTGACTGATAAATTATATGCTGGTTGAAAATATGGAAGAATTTGCTCGACGATCTGAAGCATGTCGTCGTTCAATTTAGTGTAAACAGTTAACTCAAATGCCATATTATATGGCACTGGCATGTATGCTTTTTTTACCTCAGTTTTGTCATCTGTATCCGTAGTAACAAATGTTTGAGTTGTTGTTACTTTTCTAGAACTGTCGTATTGTAATCCAACAAATTCAAATGACATTCTTGGAAGAGAAATTTGAGTTGACTTACTCAACTCTGCAGACTGCTCCAGTCTTGCTAAAAACTTTTGAGTAGGTCCATATGCAAGAGGTACTTTGATAACCTCAGTCACATCATCAGACGAATCAGTGTGCTTGATTTCAATACCATTAAAAAGAGTACCGAAAGCAATAATTGTCTTTCTTAAAATTTCGTGATAAAAATACTCAAACATGGTAAATCTTAATCCTTAGTTAGTATTTATATTATGGAGTACCAAAAGGATTGACTTCGGTAAAATCTAAGATAGCATTCGCTTCATTTTGAATGTTATCATTGTCAGTATATGGATCAATAACATCGTCTGTGTTAATTGTAAGAACAGCCCTGCTTGCACCACTAGCAGATCCTAATAATGTTTCTCCAACACTAAATGATCCAGAGATAATCTTCAATTCTAGAGTATTTGTTGTAGCATCCCAAGAATTAACATGTGCGCTTGTTCCGCTTACAGATCCCGTAATTACTTCATTGTACTCATATGATCCAGTTCCAACACCTGTTGGAGATCCAACAGTGATTGTTGGAGGGATAACATATTTTGCACCACCATCAATTAATCTTATCTCTGTAACAATACCAGCATTTATGGCAGATACACCTCTTGCGGTATGAACTCCAACTATCAATTCAACATAGTTTTTCTCTGAAGGATCATTAGATATTGTTACAGTAGGAGGTGTTAAATATCCACCTCCACCATTTTGAATTAGAATTCCAGTTACAATTCCACATTGATCTATACCAAATTCAAATGATGTTGTAGCAATTCCTACACTTGTTGAATCTTCTGAAAGGAATATAGTTCCGACACCAATAGAAGAGACATATGTTGTTGTAGAAATAAAGTTGTTTGAAACAATATTATCGTCATGATGGAAGGTAAGACGAACTCTATCTCCAGCAATAACACCAACTGTTGATATGCCAGTAATTTGATTTGATTCAGTAGATATAGTACCAACTGTTTTGATAGAATCAAATCTCATGGTAGCAATACCAGTCGCTATAAATTCAGTATTAATTCCTGCAGACGCTGCAATTGTAACAGTTGGTATGGAATTAATATATCCAAATCCACTGTTAGCAATGCTTATTGAATTTACTGTTCCAGCAATGGACACAGTAACAGTACCAGTTGCTTGTACTGGTGATGGATTTCCAGAGAAAGAAATACTAGGTGCCACGGTATATCCAGCACCAATTGTTGCACTAGTACCTACTGCCCATGCATCATCATCATTGAAAGAGACTGCAGTTACAATACCTGTAATAGGATGTATAGTAGCAATACCAACAGCAACCTGTGTGGGAGCAGCCATTGTTCCAGATGTAGATATTGCTACAGTAGGAGCAGTTGTATATGCTCTGCCAGTAGTGCTAAATGCAATAGAACCTGGATCGATAGAAGAACCAGCAATACCTATAGTTGCTCCAACAAAACTAAATCCTGGATGAGAGATTGATACAGTAGGTGCAGATGTATAAAATCTACCACCATCCGTTAAAGCAAGAGTAGCAACATTTCCCCCAGTTGTTTCAAAATCAGTAATAGTTGCAACTGCAGTTGCCACCTCTGAAGATCCAGTTGGCTCAGAAAATGTTACTGTTGGTACAGTTTTATAGAATACTCCACCAGTAGTACCTCCATGGAATAAGAAAGCAGACGCACCAATGCTAATAGGAGCAGAGACAATACTTACACCATTTCCTACAATTGGTGTGTCGAGCACTGCAGTAGCAGCAGCTCCGACATGTTTCGGTGTTGAGAATGTAACAATTGGAGCACTAGTGTACCCGGATCCACCCTCAGAAATTGTGTTAACTCCTACAACACCATCAGCAATAATAGTAGTCGCAGCTGCTCCCACACCTGTTTCCGGTACAAATACAACACCTGGTGCTACAGTATATCCACGTCCAGAATTTCGTAATTGAACACCCTGAACTTTTGATCCAACCTGTGTTCCGTCACTCTCATTGGTGAGTCCACCAAGCAACGTTGAAATACCAATTGCATTTAACCCACCAGAAGGTGCTGAAGAAATAGCAACTCTAGGTGCAACAGTGTATTTTTCACCTCTATTTGTTAGGGATATGAGTCTTATTCCACCATTTACAATTCCCGCAATTGCAGAAGTTGTAACAGCAGATCCCACCATAGTCAAGGTAATATTATATCCTTGATCTTGAATATTATCATCTATTTCTTCAATATCAGTATCAATAACTTCGTTTTCATAGCGGAACAATTCACATGACAATTCATAAACATAATTTTTTTGTAATTGATAAAAGGGTTTTTCATGCTCAACAAATTTAATTTCAAAAAGTCTATCACCAAGCGGAAAATATATTAAATCACCTTCTTTTGGCCTGGTGGCAAGTTTAACGTTTGATAGATTTCTAATCAGTGGCGTGATATATTCTTTAAATCTTTCTTGAGAGATGATCAAATTAATTTCATTAGTTGCTTGAATACCGAACTTTGAAAGCAACTGCGTATTATCTCCATATCCGTCAAAATTATTAACATATGCTTCAATAGGATACGAATTATTAAACTCTGAAGTTATTACTTCTCTAATAATAGTATTTTGTGTTACATATTGCCTAGGAATATAATAAACCTCAACACCATACATCCTCAACTGTTCGTTGATCAAGTCTTGAACAAGACTTTGTTCTCCTTGAGAACCCTGCAGGAAAAAAGGATTTAATGCCATTAGCCGATCATGTCAAGAGGAGGAAGTTCGTAGGTGTTGAACATTTTCTCCATAATTCTTTCAATATCTTTTTCGCCATCATCATAGATTTGTCTACCATTAAGTTCTACACCACCTGGAAGTTTAACACCCTGAAATTTCATCAAATTCTGTCCCCATTGACGTTTGATGATTGCAGTAAGATATGGTTTTAGAAAAGAATCATTATAAACTCTAGCATAATCTGCAGGATCAACTGTTCTCCAACAATCTATAATTAGAAAATCATCTTTTTTTAACTGAGTCCAATCAACATCAAGATAAAGTCTATCTGATCTTTGATTAAATCTAATTTGCTTGTGAGTATTCAAAAGGAAATTAATCGTCTCAAGATAACTCATACTCATCGAGTATGTTAACAAATCAGTTCCACCGAAATAGTAAATATCGTTTAGGAACAATTGATATTTGAAACTAAAGAGATTGGAAAAACTTGCAGAACGTGATTCATCATATTGAAAAATTCTGGTGATTCCAATGACAGAGGGGGGGATTTGTAAATAATTGCTATTTTCGTGATATGTGAAAGTTACATCAGTTCCAACAATAGTTGTTTCTGCAGTTGAAGTAGTAATGCCTGTTTGATCTTTTCCACTTGCACCTGGAGGACGTGCTTCTCCTCTTTTTACATCATCGTCAGTTACTCTATACTTTAGATAAGTTTGTTGAACACCATCAAAATGCCTTTCATAAAAAATTTGCAGAGCATCATCAAGCAGATCTTGAATCTGCTCCTCTGCAACGTTGATTTCCAAAACTGGTGCTCCCAGTTTTCTCAGGCAATAATCAATTAGTTCTTGTCTAGTACCTGGTTGCGCCATTTAAACATATACCTCTATACTAAGTATTTATAGTGCTGGCGCAATACCAGCAGCTACCAATACATTTCCGTTTATAATATTGTAAATTGTGGCACCAGAACTTACCAAAACTTCATATACATATCTTCCTGGTTTCAGATTTGCAGTGTCAGTAGAACTCAGAGAAAGTGTCATGACACCTCCTGCAGCACTTGTAAATCCAACCGAGAAAACAGTTGTAACTCCTAATGTAGCGCCAACAGCAACACTCTTCGACATTGCAGAAGATCCAGTCCAATTTCCACCATTTACTCCAGTGTCAAACCTGAAAGCAGTTTTATCTGGATTGACAATGGTAAACTTATCACTAAAAGTAGATCTGCCATAAATTTTTAAATTTACAGCATAAGGAACTCCTCCTGCTACATTATAAGTTACGTTCTGATTAGCCATTTAATCCTATTACCGACATTGTTTCTTGTTGCTTAAAATAAAGCTTAACAAATGACTTTGCGACATTTCTCAAAGTATCTCTATCATCACAACTATCTATCTCAGATGCTAATTTAGTATATTCAAAACTTTTTGACAAATTACTTAATTCAATTGAATCAGGATCCATCATTTGCTAAACTCCTAAGTAACGTTTTTATTTCAAAAATATCTGATTTCATGTTAGCAACATCTGTCTCTAAATTCTGTAACTTTTGATTCTCTTCTTTTTTCAATGTCTTTTTTGACATATATTCGGCATATTGTGATGAATTTTTATTAATTATAGAGTTTGTTTTTGGATCTCTATAAAGATGAGAATGTCCTTCAACTTTCAAGTGTTTCATATCAGGCAAGAGCAATAACTCGTAGATCTGTCATTCTTGGTACGTATACCTGAGAGGTGGATGTTGCGACAAGTTTGATTCTATAGGTTCTAAATGATGGCAGTTCGTCTGCCGTAAATGTATACTCTCTATAGTCAAGTTCATCAGATTCAAATCCCAAATTGTCAGTTGGGAAATTATATGTGTCAGGTAAACCATCATTATTAGCAGGATCAATTACATTTCCTCTCTCATTGATATTGTTATATCCTGGGAAAGGACGATAGATTGGATTGAAGTTTTCATCTTCACTAATCGCATAGAATGCTCTAATGGTAGAGTATGTATTGACATGGGCGTTAACAAGAATCTTCAGAGAAGTTGCTGGGTTCTCTAAAGTGATTTCCTTAGACAAATATTGGAATGCCGAAGGATCTTCAAAGATTGTGTTGACTCTATTGTCAGTTGCAAAGTTAGATACTGCGTTATTGACTCTATTAGAAATAAGAATCGCGCTAACACGTTGAGTATCAACAACAGGACTCAATCTAGAATCTACACTATTGAGGTTGACTTTAAGTCCCAGAGACTTATTGCCAGGTAATGTAGAAAGTTTATTAGTCTCATTAATCTTAGATGCGACTAATCTTGGAGATGTCAGATAATTTGTTTTATTCAAAGTAACATTTTCAAATCCAGCATTGGCATATGGAATTTCAGTTCCGCTGATGCTGGTAGCAGTTGTGCTTCTGAGTTGAGCACTGATTGATGTTCCTTGTACAGACATTGTTTGTACGGAAGGAGTAATCAGTTCAAACGGAATGTTTTGTGTTGCCCTTACTGCAGAACCACCAGTGGACTTAGTGTCTCCAACATACAGTTTGGGGAAACTTTCTCCAGTCGATCTTCCAACTCCGCTAGATCCCATGTCCAACTTAATGTTGTAGGAATCAAATGTAATTGGATCAGATGCAGTTACCTTATTCAGATTATGTGTTTTATTGATTCTTCTCAAAGATATGCCACTGTTCTCATACTTGTAAACTTCAGTTCCAGCAGGATAAATTCTACCAGTTGAGGAATCAACACTTCTGGTGATTGTTCCACCAAGAGTGCCAGCAGCAGCAGTTGTGTAAGAGACGATTTCATCACCAATTTTAGCATAACCAAGGTTTGTTGTGCCAACACCAACACTTTCAAATTGCCCGAAGTTAGTTACATCATCAATTTGAATTGGAGATGTTGATGTTGCATTCAGAGATACGCTCAGTCTGGTTGGAGTAATGTCAGACTTAACTTCAGAAAGAGTTACGAAGTTATCGCTGAAGTTCATTCCATGGTTCTTATGGTTAACGACGAAGTGCATTCCGTCATTAACAACATCGATAGAACTAATTTGAACATTACCACCAGCAGCAGCATTCAAGTCTGTTGTAATACCAGAGTTATTAAAGTATTGAACAGTTGATGCAGATCCTGCAATTATAAAATCACCTTGTACATTTTCGAGGATGAGTTGTGTAGTAGTAGAAATTGAAACAACGGAGAGTCTTGCTCCAGAACCAAGAGAATCATTCCCAATTGTACCAATACCAAGAACGTCGCCAATAACATATCCAGTTCCAGATTCAGAAATCGTTGCTGCTACTGCAACACCATTGTTGATTGTGATATTTGCCTTAGCATTTGAACCGCTACCAGTGATCGTTGTAAGAGGAACACCACCATACAAGAGAGTATCTTGAGATGGGGTATATCCAATACCGCTGTTAATTACCTGGAGAGTTCCAGTTGCAATACCAGCGTTTCCAACATAGTCACCTGTTGCATTTGTTCCAAGTTGAGAAATAGTATTACCTAGTTGTAGATCTGTATCCTGGAGTGTGGATCCAATTCCGATTCTTGCAGTTCTAGAGGTAAACTCAAGTGGATTAGTAAGCAACCTAGCAATTTCTCCATTTCCTTTGGAGAGTTCTGGGTTATAGAACTCAACGGATCCATTCCCTACAAAATCTGCTCTGTATAATGTGAACTTAAGATCTTCCCACTGACTTGGTTCCCAAGTTGAGGCATTTTGAGACTTAAACAGAGATCCAAGATATGGTTGGTTGGAGATAAAGGTTTGAGTGAGGATATCCTCTTCACCAATTCTAGAGATATATGCGCTATACTTAGTTGAGATAGAAGCAAGTGCGATTGCATATTCACTACCGCCCTCCAGATATACTGGAGAATTGAATGTAAATTTAGTTGGAACAGATCCATCTGCAGAAATGTTAACATCATCAGGATCTAAAATAACCTCAGAGAATGGTACAACTTTTTGAGTTGGAACCCCACCATTCATTGTTCTAATCTGGAAAGTGATGGGAATATCATTGTCGTCCTTAGATGCAAGGAAGACTTCACAACTTGTCAGGAAGATACCTGTTTCATCATCAACCAAGAAAGACTGTGCCAGAGGATCATACCACTGAGTAACAGTTATGTTTCTGTCTTGTGTAGAAATAACATTAGTTGCAACCAACTGAGTTCCAGTTGTTCTTGCAGTAGTTCTCTCTCCAAACTCCTGCTTATTTTCAATTCTTGCATTTCTAACAGAGATAATATTCTCTTGTACAGTCTCTAGAGTTCCAGATGCTGTGAATGCTTCTTCTGCAATGGTATTTGCAGCACTCTGATCGTTGTTTTCATTATTAACCAGAGTAAATACTCTCTGTCCAGTCTCAAATCTTGGATTGTTTTGAGAGTTGGGATCGGGAATGTAGAAACTACCGATCAGAGTAGCACTAATATCGGATAGCAATCTGACTCTAGAAATTCGTGCCTGAGCACCACTGGTTTGTCCAGTCAGATACATGTCAGCTGCTGTGTATCCTTCAAACGCACCCTCAGGTTGATTTGCCAGAGAGAAAGTATCAACATTCAGTACAGTTGAAGTAGATGAATATGTTGATGGGAGAGTTGATCCATCATATGGATTTTGTCTGAATACAGTCAGAGGAGCATTATATGGGCCTTCTTTGTGGTTAGAGGTGGCAACTCTGAAAGTAATAGATGGAGTAGAATTCAGAACTTCTCTTGCTTGCGCTCCTGGTGGAAGCATTCTTCCAGTTACAGTTTCGCTAACTTGGAAAGTTCCAGAACTCATGGTGATTTCCAAGAGTTTTGGTGTACAATACTTGGTTACGTCCTCTCCATCAAAGAATGCATACATTCTTGTAGAAGGTTTCATTCTCTTAGAAACAAACTGAATGTTTCTAGATCTCATGAACGAAATGAGATTTCTATTAACGACTCTATCACCAGCAGAGGTAGTATCAAACTGCTCAGTAATAATAGTTCTGGTTCCACTTCTGGTTTGAATGCCAGTGTCTCTAACTTCTTTGAAAGTATCCTGAACAACAGTATCAGTGACAGTTTCTTGCCATCGTCTTTGTCTAGCTCTTCCACCAGGGCCTTGAACATTTCTGTTTCCGCCACCACGGATGATTCTTTCTGCTGATGTTTCAATAATTTCTTGTCCAGTCCACTCAGTTTCCCAAGCATTCCACACAGTAGGTGCAAATCCTGTTTGTGGATCAACATTCATAGTTCTGGATGCGATCTCCAGAGTTTCAGCGTAATTACCCTCAGTGTTGATAATTTTTGCTTCTAATCTTACAGTATCAGTCCATGTATCTGTTGCTGGAGTCAGTTCCATAGAACCATTCCAGAAACTTACCAAGAATGGTGTGACACTCTCAGTTCTGGTAGCAAAAGTCTGCTTTAACCATTCAGTTTCAGTATAATCCAAAGTAATAATGTCACCAGTCTTACTAATGTTGCTTCCTTCTGGTACAGCAAACTGAAGATCTGCAGCAGGATCATTACCCTCTACAGGGCCTAGGATCAAGTCAATAGAATCTGTGTGGTGTTGTGGACGCAGTTCCTTATTCTTAATATCAATACTATTTTTGAATTCTACGAATTCTTCTTGCGCCAATAGATTGCTAAAGTTATCTACAAAGAATCCAGACTTGAATTTATTCAGTCCGCTAGCATCAGGAATGAAAAGATTGGCAGTATTAGTTTCAAGTAAAGAAAGTGCAGTATAATATTCAAGATTCTTGATTCTATTCTCAAGTTTCTTGATGTCAACCATTCTATATCTCTTGTGATTCAAGAAACTCAGAGATGCCTGAGAAACATCATAGAGATATGGCGGAAGATTGATTGTAGCAATCTCAAGAGCATCTTCAACAGGAGCTGGTTTTTGAGGTTTCTCAGATGGAGTTCCATACTTAACTTGCATGGTTCCACTCTTTGTTACATAAACTCTATCAATTCTACCAAGGTAGAATGAGAAGTCAGTAACAATAGACTCATTAGATGCTAAGATATTTGCCGCAGAGTTTCCAGATCCAGTAAATGTTCTTCCATTAAACTCCAGAGGAGATCTTGCACCCTCACTAACAGTGTAGTCGGAGACTCTTGGGCGAATATCAATGAGATCCGTGTTTCTAATTCCATTTACAAACTGAACATCTCTAGCAAAGTCAAATGTGTCATAAGATGCTACGGTTGTAACATCTCCTTCATCAGTTGACTGATAATATCCAGTTTCAAAGTAAACTTTGAGTTTTCTTATGGGTGCCTTAGCGTCTTTCTTTCTTGTTAAGAAACCATAGTCATAGAAAGATGTATTTTGTCCATTATCGAACGTAAATCCTGAAGAAATTTCAAGACTAGGAATGGTAACATTTGCATTGACTGCTTGGATGTTAGATTCCTGGAAAACAATAACCTCACCAACTGCAAAATTAATATTATTTTTTGCAATAAACTGAATTGTGGAATCACTATTTCTTTCTGCTACAATTGCAATAGATCCTGTCGCTTGTCCTACAAATTGCTCTCCAATAATCAAATCAGAGGTTTTTCCAGTAGGCCCAGTGATTGAACTTAATTGAATTGTAGGTGCAGATGGATCAGAATTGTTGATAGATTCATAAACTGCATGAATTCTGACGATATCTGGAGTATTCAGAGAAATATTTTCGTCTTGAACTCTGGTTCCGAAAGGATAATTGCCAAAAGTGAGTCCATCACCCAATGTGGTTGATCCAATACCCGAAGAAGACAAAGATGATTTGTCTACTACGATGCTAATGACTCTATTTTTTAACTTAACCTTAGATTTTGGCTTTAATTTCTTGAGAGTTGCTACAAGAGTTGCTGAAGTGTTGTTAGATCCAAGGTTTCTAATTTGGATTTGAGTATTTCCGTTAGTAAACTCAAATTTATCAGAAGTTAATACCTCAGTAGATCCATCGCTTCTAATTAATTGATATCTTTCAACGTCAAATGGTTCAAAAGTCTCCTTTGTACTTGCAGTAACCACAGAACCCAGTTCATTATCAACAATATTGACTGAGAACGTTTTTCTAATGCTAATCGAAGCGTCAGTTAAGTCAATTTCAGCAATATTTTCCTTCGGCATCACTGTGTAGAAGGAATTATCGATAGATCCGTCAAGTGCAGATGCTACAACAGTGAAATCCGATACATTTAACTGAGTTGCTGGAAGTGCGCCATCGGTGACTCCAGTCACAGTGGTTACACCAGCAATATTGATAGAAGAACTAGCAACACTTACAACAGAAGCAAAAGTTGGATCATTTGATGTTGTATTTGTAAATCTTACAAGATTTCCGATCTTAATTCCACCGGGGAAAGATGGATTTGTGCTCACTACAGTTGTAATGCCTGCAGGAGTGCCATCAAAATATGCAGCAGAAATAGATGCAACACCAACGCTGAAAAATGTGGATTGAATAGTATCTGCAGAGAAATATGTGATAGTTGATGCACTACCAGTAATTGCATGAACAGATTTTACATCTCCAATACCAAAAGAAGTGACTGAGGTTGCAACTCTGGTGTTTGCTACGCCATCAAAGATGAATGATTCATTTTTGATGAATTCACCTGTTTTTTCATATACCGTTAAAGCAACTCCAGCAGCAACTGAAGACTTCAAGAACGCTGTTGCTCCACTATTCGCACCTTTGACAAAAGTAGGTGTTGAAAGTGTGATTGGTTCATTCAGAGTGATTTCTGTAACAGTCTGAACATCATATAAAGAGATATCCCATTCGTTAATATTAGAATTTGCAGCATTATATGAACCAGAGTCTAACTTAAAGTCATAAACTCTTGCAAGTCCAATTTCTTTACCTTGTTCACTTGTTGCCGCAGTTCCAACTCTTGCACTTCTAAGACTTAAGACAAAAGTATTGCCAATTCCGACTGTGGGAGCACCAAAAACTCTGTTTAACTTGAGTGTGGATCCGGTATTGTAATTGATTGCTTGATCTTCTAGAACTTTCAAAGTTCTAGGCTTCAATACATCAAGATATGTTGGACTAATAGTCTCAATCTCATATCCTTTTACAAATGCCTTACCTGGAGAGACTTTATATAGTGCAAGATCCTCTGATGGGGAGGAACCCCCATAAGTTAATTGATTTGCGTTGAATACACCTCTGTTTCCGAGGTTATCATTCAAAGAGTTCTTGACTACCAGATCAAAAGGAGTTACATAGTAGTCACCAGACTCTGCATATGTTCTTCTTGCCAGTTCATCCTGGATGAGAGCATAATTAGTAGACTGTTTTTTAGATCTCAGAATACCATTTGAAATGGTAGCGAGTTCAATGAAGTCATTATCGTTAAAATCGTCAGGTTGCTTCTTAATTAAAAATGCTGTGATTTTAAGTCTATCCGCACCTGGTGCAGAAAAGTTGTTAAATCCGCCTGCATTATCATTTAAAGTTGGATCAAGATCAGCATTGATGATTTCTTCTCTTAAAGTAAGTCCAATTCTATAACTTGGAGTAGAACCATACTGATCAAGAAGAATAGTCTGGCTATCTACGATTACAAATGAACCTTTTGCGAAATAAACACCATTTTGGATCGAAAATGCTGATCCAGTAGCTGCCGCACCGATTGGAATAGTGGATGCAAAGGGTTCACCAGCAGCAATGATGGTGTTTTCTGTAGCAATCGTCTCATTTGACGTTAAAAGTTCGCCATCAGAAAAAACTTGCGTTGTATTATTACTAGAATCTGATCCAAGGTAACTGATGTATAGTGTTGTATTTCCTGCTTCCGACTCAAAATCAACCAGAACCTTTTCTACTACTGCAGTTACTCCAGAAGTTTGTCCAGTGATTTTTGCGCCCATAAGGCGACTAACGTAATTGCTAACTGGTACACCAAGATAAGTGTTTACCAGTTGAACTGCAAAATAAGAAGTGTTATATGCCGTATTTCCTGGAATTACCTTAGCACCCTCTTTAAACAAGTGCTTGCCAAAAGTTTCAACCTGATTTTGCAGGATGGACTGGAGATTGTTTAATTCTCTAGCTTGTACTGGATAACCAGGTTTGAATAAAACCTTGTAATAGTCATTATTCGCATCAAAATCGTCGAAATATGGCGCGACGTTAAGATTAGTTTCTTGTGGCATAATTCTTTAGAACTGCAAAATGACTTTAATATCTTCTTTTTGATTCACTGATCTAGTGATCGAGGGCCTATTATCTACATAAATGATGTTGCCTGAGTATTTCTCTACTTCAGGATTGGCAATTCCACTATCGAACTCTTGTCCAAGATAATATGTCTTATTATTTATTACGGTTGATAAACCTGTAAAGATTGTATCAATACCTAAAGTCACTGATCCACCAACAATATCAAACGATCCGCCAGTAACAGTATCAGCAGTAAATCTATTCAGAGAGAATCCATATTGTGGGGAAGTATCCTTGGTTCCATCGGTATTAAAACCTGCCATGGTTCTGTCTTGCCAATACTTCAAGACACCAGTTGTTTGATCATAAGAAACAACTTTTCCTACTGCAGTAGAACCAATACCAATCGTTTGAGTGATTAAAACATCATCCTCAAAAGTAGCAGAACTATATCCAGTTCCAACCAATCTCAAAGCATATGTTGCCGCGGCTTTGTTCAGATCTAAAAGATCTGTAGATGAATATGCCTTTGGATTTTCTACAATACCAACTCTTGCAATCTGGTTTCCAGTGATAAAATCTGGGTTTTCAGTATCGTTTTCAATTCTAGAATAAACCAAAGAATTGAGTGCTCCCAACTCTTTGTAGACATTTGCGCCATGTCCATCCTGAGAAGGAATGATTACGTCAAAAACTGGAGTTGTAGTTCCTGTTGGAACATTTCCACCAACTAAATCAAGAGTTCCAAAAGTGTATCCACTACCACCATTTGAAACAGTGACGGACTCAATCTTAGAGTTGTTATTTACAACAACAGTTGCCTCTGCACCTCTTCCATCACCTTTGATGGGAACTCTGGTGTAAGTTCTATTTGCTGTTCCTAATCCAACACCTCTGTTAGTGACAGTTACAATCTTGATTTGTCCACTAGAAGAAGCATTGTTTCTAACTGCAGTAATATTTGCATCAGTAGTGGTTGTCCAGTCAGCAGGAACTGGTAAGAAGTTTGTGGAGTCAAACTTAGTGATGTCACTTGGACTGATCGTAAACAGATATTTCCAAATATATCCATCACCACTTGTACCTGCTTCTCTTGGTTCTAAATCAGTAAAAGTGGGTTCGTCAAGAGATGCTCTGCCACTTGGGTTCTCTGGATTAGTTCCATTTTGAAGACAAATATAAACTCTATAATCAGAGTTCATTACATAATAATTTGCTCCGTACAAAGTTGTGGCATTTGAAGGTTTTGATGGATTTTCTGCCTTAATGTCATTTCTATACATGTCATATGTGACACCAGATGCCCAAGACACCTTTCTTACAACTCTCTTGATGTCAGAAGAACTAATCTTCTTGAGAGCAATCATTGTGTCCCAATAACTATTCTCCTCATTAAAACTATCTCTAGGATCAGGCGGACTAGTATCCCAAGTTGATTTCACCTCTGTTGGATTTGGAAGTCCAACAAAAGTGTAATAAGAATTACTAGTCGATGCCACACTGGCAACAAATTCTTTTGAATTTAGGATACGAAGTTGATCAGTTATGATTGCTGCCATTTTTAACAGGTCTTTTTTGGTTATTTATCTACTTAAATTACAAGTAGTTTTGGAATTTTAAAGGTGAGGATCTGGTAATAACTGCTGACGTAGAAATTCCAGCAGAACCATTTAACGTATAAGAATTAAATGCCTGAGCATCAACTCTTGTACCTAAATCAATTCTTCCCCATGAATAGTTACCATAGAATTCTGTAAGTCCAATTCCAGTGATATCTCCCAAGTCTTGAACACTTACAGTGACTCTTCTTACATATGTGATACCAACTCCTGCTACTGCGGTTGTTGCTGTAGAAACAGCAGCGACTTCATAAACACTATCTAGGAATTGTGTTGTTACGCCAAGAACAGTATTATCTTGATAGAGTGATGTGACACCACTACCAACATTACTATTATTTACCACGAAATAATATCCTGTCTGAATACCACTAACAGTAACCGCAGTTCCTACAATATCAATGTCTCTGAGAGCCGAGTCAATGGGAATGAAGAAGTCAAATGTATATCCCGTCGATGCAACACCGACAGATGTTGAAGTTACTCCAACAATGGATCCAAAGTCTCCAGAATAAGAATCCGTGGTGTTATCTTCAGAGAGAGAATTTGCAACTTTAATAATTACGTCAGGAGGAGTTGCGGAAGTATACGCAGTTCCTGCTCTAGTAACAGTGATTGCAGAGACTGCATCCCCAGTTAAGGTTGCAGTTGCCGTTGCCGTTGTTCCCAAACCAACAGGGATATCACTACCATTGACAAATGTTGTCTTAGGTGCAGAATAAGCAAATCCAACTGGATCTGCAATTATAACTGTTGGTGCTGAAGTGTATCCAGTTCCACCATAACTAACGACAATCTCAGAAATAGTTCCTGCGATAGAAACAACCGCAGTTGCTGATGCACCAACGATATTATCTTGTGAAGTTAAAGTAATCTTCTTAGTGCGTGCTTCAGTGTTATTTTCTTTGTCATTGTCGAAAAATGTTTTGACACTTTCGACGAATGCGATACCAGAAGAAACTCCTACAGGTTGAATAAGGAAGGTAGTTGGGAAGACAAGAGGTTCGACTTCTTTTCTACTCTTACTTACGACTTGTCCATCAATAATTTTGTCAGCCTTCTGCTTACACCAGTCAACACGACGTATGTTATCTGGATTAGAATCAATTCCAAATCCATTATATGCATTGGTATCTACAGAGTCGGTGGCAAATACTTCAGTTACCAGGCGCTTCTCTTGATCTTTAATTTGTAAGGTGTCGCCATCTTTAACAGTTTCAAGAATATCGCTGAACACAACGTCAACATCTCCACTTCCTTTATAGAAAAGAATCTTACAAGTGTCTCCAGTATAATCAGTATCAGCACCTTTTGGAGCAGATGTGAATGTCAAAGTAGAACCACCATCTAAAGTGTAACCTTCACCGGGGACTTGGAGGATGTCATTCAGGAAAACTAACAGGGTGTCTTGGACAACAATATTAGAACCTGGAGCAGATCTGATAGTTACAGGTGCAGATGCAGTTTTAAGAGTAAAGGATCTCTTAACTCCATCAAACTGATCTTGAATAAGATCCAGAACTTGCAGTTCACCGAAGTGCCATGCAGAGAACGAATCAGATTCTATTGCACCAATAGTGATTTGAAATTCTTCAAACGTCTTGGTGGTATCTGTAGGAATCCCAGTCATTCCTCCGATAGGAACAGTAAGGACATCTCCTACTCCGTATCCATAACCATTATTTTTAAATTCAAACTGAACTACACTAGATCCTTGTCCTACAACAATGTTTGCCTTTGCCTGAGTTCCGCCACCACCAGTCAAGGAGATATTGGAATAAGAAACAGGATCATCAAATACTATATCTAAAGGTTTTGTAACTGTACCACCTCTAGCATAAAGATGTCCTCTAGTAGAAACACCTGAATTAACAACAAAAGAAGTACTATCAATAACTTTTGTTACTGGAGTTCCTCCTGCAGCAGGATCAGTTCCACTAGTAGAGAAATTAGCGGTTCTAGGAGCACGAATTGCTGGTATTACAAATCCCCCAGTTTTATGGAAAGTAGGAACAGTTGAAACACCAACGGGAATTACAAATTCAGTAGTGCTATTAACAGCAGTTACAGGAGAACCAGTATAATAAGGATCAGTAGTTCTAGGATACGTATGTACACCCACCCCAGCATCTAAGTCACAAGTCATTCCAATACCAGAAAGAATAACAAAACTTGATTTTCCAGTAGTAACTAAACCATGAGCAGATGAAGTAGTCACAGTCATAATACCAGCAGTATTATTGTAATCCACCGTACTAATAGCCACTGCTGGTGCATATTCACAAGTCAATGCAATTCCAGAAAGTATAACTTCATCACCAACATTTAATTCATGAGCACTAGAAGTAGTAATAGTCGTAATTCCAGTTATAGAGGTATATCCCACATTGGATACATCTCTCGTAATATAAAATACTTGTCCATTAGTAACGGCAACTCCCGTAATATGTCCATTTTCAATCTGTGCAGTACCAATACCAGTTATATTAGGAAGTCCTGTACTAAAGGTTTGAATCCCAACATGGACAGTTTGAACACCTACTCTATATCCAGAACCACTATTTCCAATACTAACGGATGTAATAGTTCCTGCTGAAGAAACAAGGGATGTACCTCCTGCTGCAACTAAAGGTTGATATCCAAATCCAGCAGTGGATCCAACAGATACGATGATTCCACCAACAGGAATTGTTGCATTATTTGGATCAGATGCCAATGATGTTGCTGCACCAGTAAATGTAATCGTGGATATTCCAGATCCTTCAGAAAGGGTATAATCCTGATTAGATGTCAATTGTCCAGTTGGACCCTGGAAGATATTACTGATCAGAACTGTTGCATTGTTGGTACTAAATCCAGTAACATTTTCACCATTAGACTTAAGTGTGAATTCCTTAGTCGTAGCATTGAATCCATCCGAGATGTCATCAAAGACATAGTTGTTATCATAAGCTTTTGTAGAACCTCCTACAGATCCAGATCTTAAGAATGTTCTACCTTGGAATGTAGAGAATGTTGTGATTCCAGTAAAGTCTCTTTCGTCAGGTGAATTTGTTGTAGTACCGATAGGAGTTGGGCCTTGAGGTGCAGTGTAGAAGTTGATTGTGTTATCTACAATGTTGTAAGATCCATTCACCTTGGTAACAATAGCATTTTCTGTATGAATCGCTACAGTTGTTCCCATCCATCCTCTATCTACCAAGATAGCATTTGTGGTTCCGATACCGATAGTATTGATCTTCATGATCTCATTATCAATCTGAATCAAGTCTCCACCGAAGAATGATGTGATTCCAGACACCTTCATGATGTCCTCAGTGGTGAAGAATGTTGAAGTGATACCAGTGGTTGTTGCGGTAGCAACGATTGGAGACTGGATCATATTATCCAGAGCAATCAAACACTTAGTGTTTTGATTTCTTGCAGTGAACGCATGTGCAGTACTAACACCAGCAGTAATAATACCAACAGGAACTGCAACTGATGCTAAAGCATTTTCAGCAGAAGATGCAATCTTAATAGTGGAGTCATTAACCTTAATAGCATAAAGTGGAACTCCATGCGTGGGTAAGAAGTCAGTAGCGCCAATTCCAGGGAACGTCGTATTCTCAATTCCAATTGGAGTAGACGCTTCTACATAACTATAGAGAATTTCCTCTCCACTAACAAAGAAGTGATCAGGAACTACCAAAGAATCCTCAGAAAGAGAAATGATATCGGTATCAGAAGCATCAACATCTCTTCTAAAGATCTCTGATTCTCTATGTCTGAGTGTAAATGCTCTCAGAACATTCGCTGAAGTGCCCGTGTAAGTTCCATAAGACGCTTCAATAATACCATTGTTCAATCTAAGTGCTGCATTACCAAAATCGGCTGGTGTTACTTGCTCAATCGCCATCTGGAAGACGCGAACTTGAGTTGCGGTGCTTGCAGGTGGAGTAAATTGTAAATGAGTATTAGTTGATGTCCTCAAGGCACCAATGGTTCCGATTCCAGTTACAGTTGTTACATTACCATATTCTGTGACATAAACATCAGAAGAATCATTTACAACAACAACTTCAGAGACTTGATATTGACTATTAGTCGTATCTTCAATACTTACAACATAGTATGCTGCTTGATAATCATTATCTGCAGTATGAGTGTAAGTTGCGATCGTATGGATTCCTGGGGTTCCAGAAGATGCAATCGTGGTTTGATGGGAATCAATCAGTCCAATACCTTCATCAGGGTTTCCAATGGCAATCGTGTTACCAATACCACCACCAGCAGCAGTTGGAAGGAAGATTCCAAATACTTGCGTTGTACATGCAGTGCCAGCGTTTGGAGTAAACGAAACATTTAAGTTCCCTCCACTAATATCACATTCATATGTTCCAAGTCCAACCGTACCAAAATTGCTGTAATTATTACTGGTAAGTTGATTATATTCAATGAGTTCTGCATCTGTTCCATCATGAATTAGATTTAGTTCATCATATTCAAATACGCCTTCATCATTATTGATTTCGACAATTAAGTGAGCAGATCTGTAAGTCGAAGCAATAGAAACAATATTTGTTTCGGAACTGAAATTTTCTTTTTGGAAAGTTTCGATTCTTGCAACATCTCCCAATGATGTTGATCCAACACCTGTTATGCTATTGTTAAGTCCAATATTGACAAACGAAACATTGAAGTTGTTGGCAGAGAATTTAGTTGGGAAGAAGAGAAGTTCTCCTTCAGTTCCAGAAGTTCTAAAGTCAAAGGAACCCATGTCATAACTGGTTTCTACTCTTCCATACTGAGAAAT